>Ga0209633_10003515_pt1 | contig 14435 bp, 22 predicted proteins | sample Cruoilmetagenom1_FD_187290 | JGI IMG/M metagenome (GOLD analysis project Ga0209633, IMG submission 187290) | Oil polluted marine microbial communities from Coal Oil Point, Santa Barbara, California, USA - Sample 1 (SPAdes) (version 2) | ecosystem: Environmental > Aquatic > Marine > Oil seeps ... | reverse complement strand
CCTGGGCAATTTGCTGCATGGTACGATCAATATGAATTAATTGGATCGGGTGTGATTGGATAAATAGGAATTAAGAGAATGTTGCACTTCGACAAATGTGACATTTAGTGGTGGTCATCTTGAGCTTGTCGAAAGGTGAACAATTTATTTAATTGACTAGCTTTATTGGGTTGTTGTCATCATCAACAGCTGCAAAAAAGAAACTTCCTTCAACAGCTAGCTCTCTATTCTCTGTATATTTTTGTTCAATATATATTTGAACCTTAATTTCTAATTTTACTGATCCTATATTTTTTACAGTTCCAACAAGTTCTGCAATTGTACCATATGGTATCGGTTTTTTAAAATCTATTTTCCCTGTTGATATAGTTACTACTTTTTTACGACAGAAACGAGTTGCTGTAATATATGCAACTTCGTCCATCCATTGTAAAGCAATTCCTCCAAACAAAGTATTGTGATCGTTAATAAGATTCTTGAAAACAATCTTAACTTGCCTTGTTTCTGATTTATTTATTTGTTCTTCAATTTCCATAATTAAATTTTTTACAAATATATTGAAAAAAAATTTGAATTATGAACATAAGTTCATAACTTTGTATCGGATTTATTTAACTATTTAAATTATGTCGCGACCTAAAAATAATAGAATTGTACACGAGCCACCTGTTTTTACAGACTTTAAACCAATCGGAATTAAGGGAGATGCCATAGAGCAAGTTCTTTTAAATTTAGATGAGTTTGAAGCCTTTCGTTTGGCTGATCATTTGGGGTTGTCGCATGAAGAAGCTGCTGGTGAAATGGAGATTTCTAGACCTACTTTTACAAGACTTATAGAAAAAGCACGTAACAAAATTGCAGAATTTGTAATTGAAGGTAAAATGTTAAGTATAGATGGTGGAAATATTCATTTTAGGAATAATATTATAAAATGTCTGAGTTGCGGACATATGTTCAGAACTAAGTTTAGTGATACAATTTCTAAATGTCCTGCATGTAATTCGGATCATATTCTAAATCTTGCTGGAGGTTTTGGACATGGTAATTGTTGTAATAATAGAAATCAAAAAAAAAGGAGGTAGTTATGCCAAGAGGTGATCAAACAGGTCCTGATGGAAATGGACCTATGATCGGTAGACGCATGGGAGCATGCGTTGGTAATGAACAGGTGGAATCTAATTTTGGATTTGGAAAAGGATTTCGAGGAAAACATATGAGAAATACTTCATCTCATAATAGAATGAGATTTTTTCAAAATCCATACTCTCAAATATCGAATAAAGATTTAATTGTATCTGAAATCGATAATTTAAATAAACGTTTACAGTTCTTAGAAGGTGAGCTTAAGAACTTGAGTTAAAATATGGTTTAGTGAAGATCATTAGTAAATTGTGAATATCGTAGTTTAGTTTGGTTGCATTTATAATGCTAATGATCTTCTTTTTACTATTTAAATAATAAATAAAATGAGAAATTCAGGAAAAGGTCAGGGTTTAGGTAATGGAAAAGGTTTAGGTTCTGGAGGAGGAAGAGGTAGAAATAATGGTGGAGGTTTTGGCGTTGGAGGATATTGTGTATGCGCAAAATGCGGCGAAAAAGTTCTTCATCAACAAGGAATGAAATGCACAACATTAAAGTGTACTAAATGTGGACAAACAATGATTAGGGAAGAATTATTAAATAAATAGACTAAAAATTAAATATAATTTATTGGAATGAAAGTATTCGATTTTATTGTTGTTGGAGGGGGACCTGCAGGAATATCATTAGCAAAAATGTTAGGTAAAAAAAGTAGTATTGCAATTATCAGACCAGAAGATTATAGTATGATATATTGTGCTTTACCATATGCAGTTGAAGGTTTAATTGGTAACGAAAAAACTTTTAAAAGTGATTCATTGGTTATTGATGCTGGTGCTGAACTTATTAGAGATACGGTTGTTGATGTAAATACAGATGAAAAATTTGTTGTACTTGAAAGTGACGAGAAATTAGAATATAAAAAATTAATTATTGCTAGTGGAGTAACACCGTTTATTCCACTGATACCAGGATCAAATTTGAAAAGTATTACCGGGTTTAAAACAGAAAAAGATTTGCTAGGTATACAAGAACATCTTGAGAATGGGATTAATAAGGCAGTAGTAATTGGTGCAGGTGCAATAGGTATTGAAATTGCTCAAGCATTCGTTTTTAAAGGTTTAAGCGTTGATTTAATTGATATGGCTGATTCTGTTTTGCCAAATCTTTTAGATAAAGATATGAGCGCTAATCTGGAATATGAATTAGCAAATAAAGGTATTCGTTTTCATAAAAATTCGAAGGTTATATCTTTAAAAGGGAAAGAGTATGTTGAAGAAGTTTTAATGGATAATGGTAAATCAATATCATTTTCTGAAAATGATGATAAAACATATTCTGGAATTGTTGTTTTTGCGGTAGGAATGAAATCAGAGTTAGATTTTATAAAAAATACAAATGTTGAGACTGGTAAGGATGGTATTATTATAAATAATAAAATGGAAACAAATATCCCAGATGTATATGCTGCAGGAGATTGTGCGCAGTTTTATAGTGGGATAGATGGTAATATATTGTCTGGTAAGTTAGCTACAAATGCAGTTCCAATGGCAAAAATATTAGGAGCCAATTTATTAGGAGCTGATAAATCGTATTCAGGATTTTATAATGGGGCAGCAACAAAAATTGGAAGATATTTTATGGGTGGAACAGGCTTTTCTGAAAGAATAGCAACAGAAAAAGGATATAATGTAATTTGTGGATATAGTGAGGTAACAACAAAATTTCCAATTATGCCAGATGCAAAAAATAAAAAAATGAAACTGGTAATTGATAAAGATACTCACCGAGTTTTAGGAGCTCAGATAGTTAGTGGAGAACCAGTAATTGGTAGAATTGATTTAATTACTTTTGCGATACAAATGAAAGCTAAGGTTGAAGATTTAGCAAATTTGAGTTATGCATCTCAACCACATCAATCATTTTATCCAGCTGCCAATTTAATAGTTTTAAGTGCTGAGGATGTGTTAAAAAAAATAGATAAATAATAATTTTAATAAAAATGAAATTTATAGTAAAATCAGAATTGTGCAGAGGTTGCGGTATTTGCGAAAGAGTTTGTCCAAGTGTATATAAAATGGATAATAGAGTAGCAAAAGTTCTGATTGAATCTGTTTCAAATGATTTAAAAGATTGTGCTATTGAAGGAGAAAATATTTGTCGGTAAGTGCAATTGTTCATGAATAAATTAATTTAAATAATAAGAAATTATGAAAAAGAAATTTGCTATACCAACTCTTAATGAGAAATTAACAGCACATTTTGGACATTGCGAAAAATTTGCAATTGTTGATGTTGAAGATGATAAAGTTATAAATCAAGAGTTTATTGTACCACCGGTGCATCAACCAGGTGTTTATCCAAAATTTTTAGCCGATCATGGTGTTCATGTAATTATTGCTGGTGGAATGGGTCAAAAAGCTCAAGATCTATTTGCAACGAATAACATTGAAGTTCATATGGGTGTTCCGGATGGTTCTCCATCTGAGTTAGTTATGAATTATTTGAATGATCAGTTACAAACAGGTCAGAATTTATGTGATCATTAATATATTAGTATAATGAAAATTGCTATTGCAAGCGGAAAAGGTGGTACAGGTAAAACGACATTGTCGACAAATTTGGCTGCTTTTTTTGCCGAAAAGGAACAGGTTGTTCTAGCAGATTTAGATGTTGAAGAACCTAATTCTGGCTTGTTTATTACAGGTAAGCTTGAAAGTATTGATGTAAAGTATAAAATGATTCCTGAATGGAAAGAAGATATTTGTACTTTATGTGGTGAATGTCAGAAGAATTGTAATTTCCATGCTGTTATTCAGTTAGGTACACAAATTTTGGTGTTTCCTGAATTGTGTCATAGTTGTTATGCATGTTCAGAATTATGTCCTACGTCATCGCTTCCTATGGTAAAACAAAGAATGGGGGAGTTAAAACATATTAAAAGTGGAAATGTTGATTTTATAGAAAGTCGTTTGGATATTGGTCAGGAGCAAGCAGTTCCATTAATCGGACAAACTATTCATTACATAGAAAGTAAGTTTCCAAAGAAAGCATTGAAAATATTTGATTCACCTCCCGGAACATCTTGTCCAGTAATTGAAGCTACTAAAGATGCCGATTTTGTTATTTTAGTTACAGAACCAACACCTTTTGGTTTACATGATTTAAAATTGGCGGTGGATACTATGATCGAGCTAGGAAAACCGTATGGGGTTGTAATAAATAGATATGGAATTGGGAATAATGATGTTATAGATTATTGTAAAGAGAACAATATCTCTATTCTTGCAAAAATTCCTAATAGTAGAAAACTTGCAGAGTTATATTCAAAAGGTAAATTGGTTTTTAATGAACTTCCTGAATTTAAGGAAGAACTGCAGAAAATACAATCTTACATATTAAATCTAAAAATAAGATGAAGGAAATTGTAGTTATTTCTGGAAAGGGAGGAACAGGTAAAACTTCGATAACGGCATCAATAGCAATATTAGCAGGACATGATGCTGTTATTGCAGATTGTGATGTTGATGCTGCAGATATGCATTTGTTGATGAAACCTATTATTAAAAAAACTGAGAATTTTTATAGTGGAGTTATTGCAAATATTAATGAAGATAAATGTACAAATTGTGGTATATGTGCTGATATTTGCCGTTTTGGAGCTATTCCAATTATAAATAATCAACACACAATAATGCCTTTAAATTGCGAGGGGTGTGGTTACTGTGAAAAAGTATGTCCAGTTGAAGCTATTTCAATGCATGAACAAAATGTAGGTGATTGGTTTATTTCTCTATCAAAAGTTGATAATGTATTAGTTCATGCTAAGTTAGGTATCGGAACTGAGAACTCAGGGAAATTAGTTGCAAAAGTTAAGAATGAAGCAAAAAGTATAGCCGAAAAAGAAAACAAAGATTATATAATTGTTGATGGATCTCCAGGAATAGGATGTCCCGTTGTATCTTCTTTATCGGGGGCAAATTACGCTGTTTTAGTTACCGAGCCTTCCTTGTCTGGATTACATGATTTAAAACGAGTGTATGAACTAGTTAAGAAATTTAATATTAAGGCTGGTTGTATTATCAATAAATCAGATATTAATCTAGATATGACTAATAATATTCTTCAGTTTTTGAAAGAAGAATCAATTAAGCATATAGCAAGTTTACCATACAATGAGAATTTTACAAAGGCAATGACAGTTGGTGAAACGATTGTTGAATATGATCATTCAGAATTAAGAAATCTTCTAGTGGAAAGCTGGGAGAAAGTAAAAAAAGAAGTTGAATAATACGTTTAATAATTAAAATATAAAATAATGAAAATAGCATTTACAACAAAAGGAACAGCATGGGATTCTGATATGGATCCTCGTTTTGGACGAACTGAATTTATTTTAGTTTATGATGATGAAAAAGATGAGTTTACATCTTTTGATAATAGAGAAATTGAAAACGAAGCACATGGTGCAGGACCAAAAACATCTCAAAAACTTTTCGAAATGGGAGCACAGGTTTTAATTACAGGTAATGGTCCAGGTGGAAATGCAGCAACTGTTTTGGAAAAAGCAGGAGTTAAAGTATTTATTGGAACAGGAGATATGAATGTTAAGAAAGCATTCGATGCGTATAAAAAGAATGAATTAAAAGCATTTTAAAGAAATGAAAAAGTACGATGTAATCATTATTGGAGCAGGACCCGCAGGAATAATAACAGGAGTTACAGCAAAAAAACAACAACCTGAGAAATCAATGTTGATGTTTAAGGAAGAAGAAAAAGGATTGGTTCCTTGTGGAATACCTTATGTGTTTAATAAGCTCGATGGAGTAGATAAAAATGTAATGGGTCCAAAACCATTTGTGGACCTCGGTGGTGAAGTAATTACTGAAAAAGTTGCGAAAATTAATTTAGAAAATAAGTCAATCGTAACCGAATCGGGACAAGAATTTGAATGGGAAAAATTGGTTTTTGCTACAGGATCAAAAGTTGTTAATCCTACGTTTATTCCTGGTTATGATTTAAATAATGTATTTTATATCAAAAAAAGTTTTAATTATATAAAACAAATATTTGAAGAATTAAAATCAAAGAAAAATATTGTAGTTATTGGTGGTGGTTTTATTGGAGCTGAAGTTGCAGAACAGTTAGCACTAAATACTGATAAAAATGTTACTTTAATTGAAAGCGAAGATTTTTGTTTTTCAAAAGCATTTTCGAAGGAATTAAGCAGAATTGCTACAGAAACTCTTTCCGAAACAGATGTAAATGTAAAAACTACTGTTCGAGTAGAAAAAGTTAATGGAGTCGATGGTAACGTTTCATCGATATTGTTAAGTAATGGAGATGAAATTCAATGTGATGCTGTAATTATGGCTATTGGTTATAAACCTAATACTGAGTTAGCAAAAAATGCAGGATTAGAATTAAATAAAATGGGAGCTATTGTTGTTGATAATTATGAAAGAACAAAGGTTAAAGATGTGTGTGCCGTTGGCGATTGTTCGCAAACAGTAGGTTTTCTTACAGGACGGATCGATAATGTAATGTTAGCATCAACTGCAACTGCAGAAGCGCGTGTGTTAGGGCATAATTTATTTGGAATTAAAATAAGAAAGAGTTTTTCTGGAACATTAGCTGTATTTTCAACAGAAATTAATGGTGTAGCTATGGCAGCTGCCGGAGTTAATGATAGTAATGCGGTTGAAGCAAATATTAAATATTTATCAGCGTCGTTTAGTGATATAGATACACATCCAACTTTCGAAGAAACATCACCTTTAACAGTTAAACTTTTTGCATCTCCATGCGATGGTTCAATATTAGGTGGTGAAGTATGGGGCGGTAAATCAGCAGGAGAAATCATTAATACCATTAGTTTAGCAATACAAAAAGGAGTTACTGTTTTTGAATTAGTATCTTTTCAAATAGGTTCACATCCATTATTAACGGGGGCACCTACAAAAACAATATTAATAAAAGCAGCAGAAGGAATTATTTCGCAAATAAAAAGATAAATTAAAAAGCAAACGAATGAAATTGTTAATGATATATATGAATCGGTTTTCGTATAAACCTACTATTAAAACAGTGGGATCTATGCCTGATATTAATGTGGGCAATGAATATGAAAACGTTCAGACTGCATTTATTCAAGTTGAACAAGAAGATGTGGAAAAAGAAAGTGAAGTAAAAAAGAAACTTCTTAAGAATTTGAAATGGATTTCAGGTAAAAATAATACAAAACATATCATTTTACATTCGTTTGCACATTTATCGGAAAGCAAGGCCGATCCTGAATTCTCAAAAGCTTTATTCGATAATATCGATGAGCGTTTAAGTAATTCAGGATTTACGGTTGAGCAAACACCCTTTGGGTATTTTTTGGATTTGAAAGTAGAAGCTCCGGGTTTTTCTTTGGCGCGCGTATTTAAAGAGTTTTAATTAATAAAATCGATGAAACAACAATAATTATTTAAATAAATATGAAGTCGAAAATATATCCTGATTCTGGTGTGGAATTGTCGGAATTTATAGCTAAAAACTACGATAAAGTAATGAATATTGCTTCGTTTGGTAAATATAAAGCTTTTATTAAAAAAGTAATTGCTGATTTAAATATTCAGGAGAATGATAAAATATTGGACATGGGTTGTGGTACTGGTCGTAATATTTTATTAATGAATAAATATGCAAGTGAAAAATCGTCATTGGTAGGAATGGATATTTCTGAAGATATGGAAAGGCAATTTAATACTCAATGTCAATCATATACGAATATTAAATTTGTTAATAATAGAATTGATCAGCCATTTAAATTAGAACAGCAGTTCGATAAAGTTTTTATAAGTTTTGTTATACATGGATTTCCTCACGAAGTAAGAAAAACAGTAATTCAAAATGCATATAATAATTTAAAAAAAGGTGGTGTATTTTATATTCTTGATTTTGCAGAATTTGATATGAACGTAATGCCTTTTCATCATAAGTTTATATTCAAAAAAATAGAGTGTAAATATGCTTTCGACTACATTGAGCGTGATTGGAAAGAAATATTAAGGGATGCAGGATTCAATTATTTTAAAGAGATTTATTATTTTAAAAAATATGTTCGCTTACTAAAAGCAACTAAACTGTGACAAAACAATAACAGAATGAAATTTAATATAGCATTTGCAACAGACGATGGGGAAAGTTTTATAGATAGACATTTTGGAGACTCAAAATATTATGATATATATGAGATTTCTGAGACTAATTCGGCATTTGTGAAAAGAATAAAAAATACTACCGAAGAAGATAACGAAGAAATTCATGCTGATCCTAAAAAAGCAAAAGGAGTTGTAAGCTTATTTAAAGGTGAAAATATTAAGGTACTTGTTTCTAAAGTATTTGGTCCTAACATTAAAAGAATAAAAACTAAATTTGTTTGTATTTTAATGAATAATAAAATAAATAAGAGTATTGAAAGTTTACAACAAAACATTGATCTTATTAATGATGAGTGGGAAAAAGGAGAAGAGAGAAATCATCTTAATTTAAAAAAGGTTTAGTGCAATAAGTCATTATAATACATATAAAATAAATGATTAGTAAAATTGATATTTAACTATAAATAATTAAGGAGGGTTTAAGATGAAAAAAATGTTTTCTATTTTCATGATTATTTCAATGCTTACTACAACTTATTTATTTGCTCAAAATACTAATGAAATTAAAGGAGCAAAAGATAATCCGCTTATTTCTAGATTTGAAGGCTCAACAATTCAGTTTAATAATACAGTTAATTGGGATACATATATTCTTCCATATTCAAAAATAAAAAGTTCGGGAGGAAGTAAAACATGGGAGAAAAAGTTAAAACTTCAAGGAGAAATAAATAGAATACAATACATTACAAATAAAGAAAATAGTTCTTCGTTGGTTTTTATTAATTATTTGACTGCATTAAAAAAATCAAATTGGGAAATTCTATTTAATGGCTCAGGAGATAATGAATTAGGGAATGTGAGTTATGAATGGCAATATTATATGTTTGGGAACGATGGTCTGGGATTAGGTGATAAAATTGGAAGTAAGTATAATTTTAGAGGAAACGATTACGCTTATATATCAGCAAAATTTGATGATGGGGATACAATTTATTACGCTTCAGTATATATTATTGAACAAGATAACTTAACAATGATAAATCAAGATATTATTAAAGTTAAAAACCCTAATGTTGGTTTGGTAACAGCCAAATTAATGACAGAAAAAATCGATAAAAAAGGTCATCTAGCATTAGATGGTTTATATTTTGATACTGGTAAATCAATTATAATGGATAAATCTATTCCTGCACTAAAAAATATTGCAGAATATCTAAATAATAATCAAAATAGAAAATACTTTATTATTGGGCATACCGATAATATTGGAAATATTCAATCAAACTTGACTTTATCTGAAAATAGGGCAAATTCCGTTATGAAAGAGCTCGTTACAAAATATAGTGTTTCTGCAGAACAATTAAAGGCTTATGGAATAGCTAACTTTTCACCCATGGTTTCTAATTCTACAGACGATGGTAAAGCTAAAAATCGAAGAGTTGAGATAGTAGAGCAATAATATTTTTAAATAATTCATACATCAATCATGAATCTTGAACATGTTGCAATATCAATAATTAGCGTGGATGAAATCGTTAATTTTTATCAAAACATTTTGGGTATGAAGCATTTGAGAGATTTTATCTTAAATAAAAATCTTGCTTTTGATATTTTTGGTATTAATACCGATATTCCTGTCTATCTGTTAAACAAAGGAAATGTTACTATAGAAATATTTGTGGTAGGTCAAGCTAGCTGTGAAAAGGTTAATCATATTTGTTTTTCGATGAAGGATAGAGAAATGATTTATCAAAAGGCACTAGAGAAAAAGTATGAATGTATTAAAATAGAAAGAGATTCATCCGATTTGATATTTATTAAAGATAAATCGGGAAACATATTTGAAATTAAAGAAAAGTAAGTTATGGAACTAAAATTTGCCTTTGGTGTAAATAGTGAAAATCAGTTTGAAGATTGTTTCTTTGGTGACGCTTATAAGTTTTTAATTTATAAAGATATTTCAGGGAAATTAACGCAAATAGATGAAATAGTAAATAAATTTAATAGTATTGATTATAATCTGCAGAATAACAAGAAAGCAAGTAATCTTATTGAATATTTTTTATCAAACGACATTAAAGTAATTGTATCAAAACAATTTGGTGGAAATATTAAAATTATTAATGAATACTTTGTTCCTGTAATTATATCCTCAGAAAATCCAGAAGAAGTTGTAGAAATTATTAATGCGCATATACATTGGATAAAGGATGAATTAAATAATCTTAATTCTGGTTTCAAATTATTTACAATAAAGTCAGGAATATTAAAATCAACAATTAATTAGTGTTTATATATTATTTTTTATGAAACTGTATATATTAACAGAAAACACAGCATCAGGCAAATTTTTAGCAGAACACGGACTTTCATATTTTATAGAATATGATAAAAATGTTTTGCTTGACACTGGACATTCTGATGTTTTCTTGCAAAATGCGAAGAAACTGAATATTGATATTAATCAAGTGGACACAGTTGTTCTTAGTCATGGTCATTGGGATCATGGTGATGGTTTAAGGTTTGTTAGTAACAAAAAACTGATTTGTCATCCCGATGTTTTTCAAAAACGATACAGAAAAGGTGGAAACGAAAATATCGGACTTGAATTATCTTTTGAAGATTTAAAAAATAAGTTTGAGATTCTTTATACCAGGTTACCTTACGAAGTATCTAAAAACATTATTTTTTTAGGTGAAATCCCTAGAAATAATTCATTTGAATCGCAAATAACCTCATTCGAAGATGAAGACCAAAAAGACGATTTTGTATTAGATGATTCAGGACTTGTAATTAAAGTGAATGAAGAAATAATAGTTATTTCAGGTTGTGCACATTCTGGTATTTGTAATATGATTGAGTATGCAAAATCAATAACAGGAATAAATAAGATAAGGGCGGTAATTGGTGGATTTCATTTAAAATATAATAATCAGCAAACAAAAGAAACTATAAAATATTTAAAAAGTCAGGATATAAAAGATATTTATCCTTCGCATTGTACAGAATTACCTGCACTTAGTGCCTTTTATGAGCAATTTAAAATAAAACAATTAAAGGCAGGTATGGTATTAAATTTTGAAATAGAATGAAAACCTACTTAGAGTGTATTCCTTGTTTTGTAAATCAGGCATATAGTACAGCAAAAATTGCTACTGATGATGATGTGAAGATTAAGCAAATTTTAGATCATGTAGGAGACATGATTAAGTCAATTCCTATGGAAAATACTCCACCGGAAGTTGGTGACATCTTTTATCGAAAAATAAGCGAAATAACTGGGAATAAAGATCCCTATAAGGATATTAAAAAGAAAAATATTGAAGAAGCACTGGAACTTTACCCAATGCTTAAAGAGATTGTAGAAAAATCTGATGATCGATTATTAACTGCAATACGAATTGCCATTGCTGGGAACGTAATCGATTTAGGTGTAAATAAAAAGTTTAATATTAAGGAGGATATTAAAACAATTTTAAAACAGGATTTTGCCATTCTTAATTACGATGAATTTAAAGATCATTTACAAAAAGCAAAATCTATACTTTACCTTGGCGATAACGCAGGAGAATCCGTGTTTGACAGATTACTGATCGAAGAATTAAATAAACCTGTAGTTTATGCTGTTCGTGAAATACCTGTTATAAACGATTGTGTTATAGAAGACGCAATAGCATCAGGATTAGATCAAGTAGCTAAAATTATTTCATCGGGAAGTACTGCTCCTGCTACAATTCTTGACTTATGTAATTTAGAATTTTTAGATAATTTCGAAAATGCAGATCTAGTTATTAGCAAAGGTCAAGGTAATTATGAAGGCTTGTCTGGAGTAAATAGATCAGTATTTTTTATGCTTAAAGCAAAATGTAAAGTTATTGCTAATGATATAGGAGTTAACGAAGATGATATTGTACTAAAAGCAATAAACCATTAAGAGCTTGTTATAGGAAAAAGAAAACAAGTCAAATAAAATATGAAAATCATGAAAAAATCAAAACTTAACTTTTTAATTGATGGAGTATTATTTTTATTAATGGCTTTATTAACCGGTATAGGCTTGCTTATAAAATATGTATTAATTTCTGGCGAAGAACGTTGGATTAAGTATGGTCAAAATGTAAATATTACATTTCTTAATATGGATCGATACCAGTGGGGAGAGATACATTTGATTGTAGCAATTTTATTGATCGTATTTTTGATTTTGCATATTATTTTTCATTGGAATATGATTGTTTGTTTGTGTGAAAGCCTTATATCAAAAAAAATAATTCGAATTTCTGTTGTGATCGTTTTTACATTATTAACTGTAGTGTTAACGGTTTTTCCTTTCTTTATAAAAATACATGTTAGTGATCTTGCCCCTGGAATAGAACGTTTTAAAACTCATGCTAACCATGCTAGTATGGATATTACTGATGAAAAAGAAAATATAAAATCTGAAAGAAAAATAGCACCAGCAGAAGTTGAAGAAAAGCATAAAGATGAACATCATAACATTGATCCTTCGATTGAAGTTAAAGGTTTTATGACTTTACAGGAAGTTAGCGATAAATACGATGTGTCGTGCGATTTAATAAAAGAAAAACTAAATATTCATATAGCTATTTCTAACTCTTCGCAGTTAGGCCATTTGAAAAAACAATACAATTTTAAAATGAGTGAAATTGAGCTTATTATTGCTAATAATAAAAAATAAAATATCATGAAAAAAACTACAAAAGTTGGAATTATTATTTGTGATCGATACCATAATTGTGGTGGAGGAAAATGTTTCCGTTCTTTAAAAAATCGTGAAGGTGCTTTTTCCATTTATGGCAAAGATGATGATGTAGAGATTGTTGGTTATTCAACATGTGGGAGTTGTCCGGGTGGAAATATTGAGTATGTTCCTGAAGAAATGATTAAAAATGGGGCAGAAGTAATACATTTAGCAACAGGATTAATTGTAGGTTATCCGCCATGTCCAAGGATTACTCAGTTTAAAGATTTTATAGAAGAAAAATATAAGATAAAAGTAATTTACGGAACACATCCAATTCCACAAAAATATTATGAGACACATACAAAATTGGGAACATGGAAATCAGAAAAATGGCAGAGAATAATAGAACCGACTCTTGCAAATGAAGAAATGAGAATAGCATATAATTAATATAATGGGAACTCAAGCTTATATACAAGTTTATACCGGAAATGGTAAAGGGAAAACAACAGCAGCATTGGGCTTGGCGCTTAGATCTTATGGAGCCGGGAAAAAGATTTTTATTGGTCAATTTATTAAAGGAAAACACTATAGCGAGTTAGATGCTATAAAAAAATGTCTAAAAAATATTGAACTTAAACAGTACGGATTAGATTGTTTTATTGTAAACGAACCCGAGGAGAAAGATATAATTGCTGCTCAAAAGGGGCTCGAAGAAATGAAAGATATTATATTATCGGGAAAGTATGACTTGGTAATTATGGATGAACTAAATGTTGCATTATATTATAAACTTTTCGAAGTAGATTCTGTTGTCGAAATTCTTAAATCAAAACCAAAGCATGTTGAAATAGTTGTTACTGGTAGATATGCACATAAAAAAATAATTGAAATAGCCGATTTAGTAACAGAAATGAAGGAGGTAAAGCACTACTTTACTAAAGGCATTGAAGCCCGATTGGGAATAGAGATGTAAAATAACGGATTGCTATAATTTATTTTTTAGTTAATGGTTAAAACCCTGCAATTACATTGCAGCAACTTTAGTTTAGGCTGAGCTCGTCCTTTGTCCTCGGTTCTATAAATTTCAATAAAATACCAACCTACAATATCCAAATTTCAAATAAATTACAAAACGCAAAGCTCAAAGCCCTATATTTATGTTTGAAGCATTGATATTGTTGGTGAAGTTTAGGGTGTTGATATTTTGAACATTGGATATTGTTTGTGATTTGTTAATTGTTTTTTAGTGCATACTAAACGAATTCCATTCGTAATCCAAAACTATGGATTTTTAATCACAGTGGTTTATTTATCCTTTAATTAAACTAGATAATATGGGATAAGTAACTTTAAAAGCTTTATTTTTTATGGGGAATAACTTATTGATGTATTATAAATTAGCAAAATAAACTTGAAACATATTGATTTGACAGTTATATTTGCAGTATGATATCTAAACATATTCAGAGTTACAGAGACGAGGAATGGAAAGACCTTAC
>Ga0209633_10003514_pt1 | contig 14437 bp, 11 predicted proteins | sample Cruoilmetagenom1_FD_187290 | JGI IMG/M metagenome (GOLD analysis project Ga0209633, IMG submission 187290) | Oil polluted marine microbial communities from Coal Oil Point, Santa Barbara, California, USA - Sample 1 (SPAdes) (version 2) | ecosystem: Environmental > Aquatic > Marine > Oil seeps ... | reverse complement strand
CAAGGACCCTGACAGCCTTTCACTGTTCGTCGTGGAAACCGAACGTTGCGAGGGGTTCAAGCGGGGCCGCAATCTCAAAAAAATGGGCCTCCACGCATCGGGAGCATCGGAGCTTTTCTTCGAAGACGCGGTTATCGAGGCTGATTGCCTGCTCGGCGAGCGGACCGGGCTGGGACTGCAGCAGATGATGGCGCAACTCCCACAGGAGCGCCTGGCGCTTTCCGTGGCCGCGGTCGCGGCGATGGAGCATGCGGTCGAAATAACAGTGAAATACGCCAAGGACCGCGTTGTCTTCGGGCGGCCGGTTCTGGATTTTCAGGCCAACGGCTTCAGCCTTGCCGAAGCGAAAACCAAAGCCTGCATTGCGCGGGTTTTCATCGATTGGTGTGTGGACCGACTGGTCGCCGGCGAACTCGACACGGTCACCGCGTCCATGGCCAAATGGTGGTCGACCGATACGCAAATGAACGTTATCGACGCGTGTCTGCAGCTGCATGGGGGATATGGCTATATGGACGAGTATGACATATCGCGGATGTTCACCGACGCCCGGGCGCAGACGATCCTGGGCGGCACCAACGAGATCATGAAACACGTAATCGCCAGGTCGCTGTGATCCCCGCGCCTTCCAAAACGAGTTTTCACGCTGGCGGGAGCGTGACGCAGCCGCGTCAAGCTGGCCACGCCGGGGGTCTTGTGGTTCTGGATTGCGCCGTGGCGGCGGAAGCAGCCGAAGCAGCCGAAGCAGCATGAGCTGGGCCGTGGACATCAGCCTGACCGTGAACGGAAAACGCATCGAGCGCGCCGTCGAGCCGCGTCTGCATCTGGCCGACTTCCTGCGCGAAGAACTCCACCTCACGGGCACGCATATCGGCTGCGAGCACGGCATCTGCGGCGCCTGCACGGTTATGATGAACGGCGATAGCGTGCGCGCCTGCCTGACATTCGCCGTGCAGGCGGATGGCGCGGCGATCATCACAGTGGAAGGGCTCGGCCGGATCGACGCGCTGTCGTCGCTGCAGCAGGCCTTCCGCGCGCATCACGCACTGCAGTGCGGTTTCTGCACGCCGGGCATGTTGATGACGGCGCTCGATCTGATGCAAAAGGAGACCCCGCCAACACAGGAAGACGTGCGCGAGGCGCTCTCGGGAAATATCTGCCGCTGCACCGGCTACCAGTTCATCGTCGATGCCGTGTTGGCCGCAATGGCACAAGATGGCGATGCTACAGGTACGGCCGCCGCTGAGGCGGCAGGAAACGATGACTGACACAACACCGCCGACACCAAGCGCCCCGGCGGAGGCGCACGCCCGGCCGAAGATCGTCGGCGCCCGGGTGCAACGCGTCGAGGATCCACGCTTTCTGGCCGGCACCGGCCGTTATACCGCCGATATCAAGCTGCCGAACATGGCGCACCTCGCCTTTCGCCGCAGCGATCAGGCCCACGCGCGCATCGTCGAAATCGACGCCGACGCCGCGCGCGCCCTGCCTGGCGTGATTGGCATCTACACGGCCGCCGATTTCCACGATCTGGTCACCCCGCCGCGTGCCGAGTCCAAGACCGCCGGCTTCGTCTCCACGCCGATCGTGCCCTTGGCCGACGGCAAGGTGCGCCATGTCGGCGAGCCGGTCGTCGCGGTGTTGGCGGAGAGCCGCCACATCGCCGAGGACGCCGCCGAGTTGGTCGATATGGTTCTCGAGCCCCTGCCCGCCGCGGTCGATCCGGCGGCGGCGGCGGAGGACGGCGCACCGCTGCTGCACGAGGCGGAAGGCACCAACGTGCTGGTCGACCGCACGCTCGGCCGGGGCGACATCGACGAAGCGTTTGCGAACGCGGCGGTCACGGTGGGCGGCCGCTTCCGGATGACGCGCAAAAGCGCCGCGCCGATCGAAGGCCGCGCCTGCATCGCCGACTGGGACAGCGGCCGGCGCGCGCTCACACTGCACAGCGCGACCCAGGTCCCCGGCATCATCCGCGACACGATCGCAAAGGTGTTCGACTTGCCGGGGCATCGGATCAGGGTGATCGCGCCCGATGTGGGCGGCGCCTTTGGCTGCAAGGGGTGCCTCTACCCGGACGAGATGTCGGCCTGCGCGCTGTCGATCAAGCTCGGCCGCCCGGTCAAATGGGTGGGCGACCGGATGGAGGATCTGGTCAGCACTTACCAGGCCTTCGACGAGAATGTCGAAGCGCATCTGGCGCTGGACGGCGAGGGTAGCATCCTGGGCGTGCGCGCCGATGCGATCGGCGATGTGGGCGCCTATTCAATCTTCCCGTGGACCGCGGCGATGGAGCCCGTTCAAGTGATCAGCTTCCTGCCCGGTCCCTATCGCATGCCGGCCTATCACGCACGTACCCGGGCGGTCGCCACGCCCAAAACGCCGATGGGTGCCTATCGCGGCGTCGGCCGGCCGATGGCCGCCTTCGTCATGGAACGGCTGATCGATCTGGGCGCGCGCGAACTGGGGCTCGACCCGCTGGAGATGCGCCGCCGCAATATGGTCCAGCCGGATGAGTTTCCCTACAAGACGGGCTCGGGCATCGTCTGGGACCGGGTGGGCTTCACCGAATCGTTGGAGGCGGCGGTCGAGCGGATCGGCTATGCGGCGCTGCGTGCCGAGCAGAAAAAGGCGCGAGCGGCGGGACGCCTGACGGGCATCGGCCTGGCCTCCTATGCCGAGCTCACCGGCATCGGCTCGCGGATCGCGGTGGCGCCCGGTATGCCGATCAACACCGGCATCGAGGCCGCCAACATCCGCCTCGATGCGACCGGGTCGGTGACCGCTTCCTTCGGCATCGGCGCTCATGGCCAGGGCCACGAGACGACGCTTGCGCAGGTAGTGGCGGAGGCGTTGGGCTGCCGGCTCGAGGATGTGGTCGTGCAGCACGGCGACAGCGCCCTGGTCGCCCACAGCACCGGCACCTATGCCAGCCGCGGCACGGTTTTGGCGGGCGGCTCGGCGACGCTGGCCGCCCGCGCGGTGCGCCGGAATGTTCTCTTCGTGGCGGCGCAGTTGATGGAGGTGGCCGAGGAGGATCTGGCGTTCGAGGGCGGCCGCATCTTCGTCACCGGCACCGACAAGGCGCTGACGCTCCGCGAGGTCGCCGGCACCTACTATCAGGAGATGGGCCGCCTGCCCAAAGAGGTGCGCGAGGACTATCCTTTCGAGGCGACCAGCAGCTTCGATCCCTTTTTCGGCACCCCGGCCGCGGCCACCCATGCGGCGCTCGTGGAGGTCGACCCCGACACCTGGGGCGTGAAGATCCTGAAATATGTGGTGGCGGAGGATTGCGGCCGCATCATCAATCCCGCGATCGTCGATGGCCAGGTGCATGGCGGCGTGGCGCAGGGCCTGGGTGCTGCGCTGCTCGAAGAGATCATCCACGATGCCGATGGCCAGATCCTCACCGCCAGCTTGGTGGACTATGTGCTGCCTTCGGCCGTCGAGGTCCCGGTCATGGAGGTGGTGCATGTCGAGAGCGAACATCCCGACAACGTGACCGGCTTCCGCGGCATGGGAGAAGGCGGTACGATCGGCGCACCGGCGGCGATCGCCAACGCGGTTGCCGACGCGCTCACACCGCTGGACATCGACGTCACGACGCTGCCGCTGTCCCCGGAACGTATCTTCCGGCTGGTCGAAGCAGCGGGTGGGCTTGGTTAGGGCAACTCGGCTGGGTCAGGGGAGCACGCGGATTTGGGGCGGCCGGCTGAGTAGCTTCCGAGGATGCCTGCAATCTCGTATGCCCAACTCAATATCCGCCGAGGTCCAGTCCCAAACCGGCCAACGGACCGTGGTCCGATATCTGATCCAGCCCATCATCGACAGCCTGCGCCGCTCCTGGTGCGTGGACTGAGGGCGACCGTCCAAGCGGCCTGCTGCTCGCAGCCACGACGGCAAGCCGTGCGCATGTAATCCCTTGGACACGCGCCGCGACTCGCTGGAGTAGGAGATGCGCGTGCTCAATCGAAGAGGGCCCGAGATGGACAATGAGCGGTCGTTCGGTCAGGACACCATCGATCGGGGCGACAGCTCCGGCTCCTCCAAGGCGAGCCGCACGATCCGGTCGCGGACCTCGTCGGGGATGCGAGTTCCACACGCGGCCGGGCCCGGACGGACGGTCCTCCAGCGCGGCGGGGCCACCCGTCCGGTAGAGATCATACCAACGCTAAAAGGGGGCGCAGGGGATGCTGATCTGATCCAAGGTCCGCCGGACCGACAGATGCGAGCGCTCGACCAGCCGGATGATCTCCAGCTTCTCTGCAGCCTGGTATCTCATCCCTCGTCGCCCCCATCCCCCGGTCATGCCTTTTTGAGCAGCCGGTTCTCCGGCATCAGCTCGGCGACAACCTCCTTGAGCTCCCCCGCCTCCCGGCGCAGACCCTTCACCTCGTCGGAGGGCGCCTCCAGCGCGGTGTCGCCCGCAAGGCGCTTCTTGCCCGCCTCCAGGAACTCCTTCGACCACCGGTAATAGAGGTTCTGGTTGATGCCTTCCTTGCGGCACAGTTCGGCGACGCGTCGCGCGCCGGATGTCGCGGATCGCCTTCTGTCCGGCCCCCGTACCGGCCGACCGGTCCAAGGTGCCGAGATGTCCCCCGCGCCGGCATCACAGCATCAGCCTGGGCAGAACCAGCGACAGCCAGGGGATCAGGACGATGATGGCCAGTCGCACGATGTCCGCGGAAATGAACGGTAACACGCCCCGAAATATGGTTCCGGTCCGCACATCCTGAAGCGTCGCCCGCAAGACAAATATGTTCAGCCCGATGGGCGGCGTAATCAGGCTGATCTCGATCGACAGGACCACGACGATGCCGAACCAGATCAGGTCATAGCCGAGCCCGCTCACGATCGGATAGAACATCGGCACGGTCAGCAGCATCATTGACAGGCTTTCAAGTATGCAGCCGAGAATGAACAGGATCGAGACGATCACGACGATGACCAGGATCGCGGGAAGATCGACCTCGCCTACCCACGCCGCCAATGCGGTCGGTACGCCCGTGACGTCGAGGAAGTTCGCGAACATCAGGGCACCGAGGAGGACCGCGAAGATCATCGCGGTGGTCCGGCCGGAGTCGATCAGCACAGCGAGCAGGTACCTGGCCGACAGTGTTCGGCGGATCAGGCTGAGCGCGAAAGCGCCGGCGGCGCCAATCCCTGCCGCCTCGGTGGGCGTGAACGCACCGATATAGATGCCGCCGATCACGAGAATGAAAAGCGACGTGATGCCACCAACGGACCTGGTGGCCCGTAGGCGTTGTCGCCAGCTCGACCGGTCGCCCGACGGGCCGTCCGCTGGCCGGCGCCGGGTCACGTAGACGATGGCCGTCATGTAGCCGAGGACCCCCAGCAAGCCTGGGACGATCCCGGCTATGAACAGCTTGGAGATGCTCGTTTCGGTCATGATCCCGTAGATCACCAGGATGACCGAGGGCGGGATCATGATGCCGAGCGTGCCTCCTGCGGCGATCGAGCCGGCCGCCAGGCTATCGGCGTAGCCGCGTGCGCGCATCTGCGGCATCGCGACCTTTGAGATGGTTGCGGCGGTGGCGACGCTCGATCCGCAGACCGCCGCGAAACCGCCGCAGGCGATGACCGTCGCCATCGCCAGCCCGCCCTTTCGATGGCCAAGATAGGCGTAGCCGGCGTCGTAAAGTTCCTGGGCCATCCGCGACTGGGCGACGAAGTTGCCCATGATGACGAACAGCGGCAGCACCGAAAGCTCGTAGTTGACGACTGAATCGAAGAGGATTTGTCCCATCATGTTGAGCGCGCCGTTCAAACTCGTCAGGATAGCGAATCCGACGATGCCGACGAGCGCCATGCCGAAGCCAACCGGCACCCCCGCGAACAAAAGCAGGAAGACACAGACGAAGCCCAGAATCGCCGCCAGCATCAGCCGTTCGCCAGTCCGCTTGTGACCAGCTTCAGCGCGTTGGCGAGGGAGAACACGGTGGCGATCCCCGCCGTCAGACACATGAAGAAGGCGAACGGGTAGTGGGCGACCCTGAGGAACATGGTGGCGTCCCCATAATCCCAGAACCGTTCCGTCAAGACCCACAAGCGCCAGGTGAATACGCCGAGCACGAAGGCAGTTACCAGGCTTGCAAAGATATTCAGAATTCTTCTGGGCACGGGCCCAAGGATCGCCTCGATAAGACTAACGGTAATGTGCCCGGATTTGCGGGTGACGAGCGGAAGGCCCGCAAAGACGATCACTCCCATCGCCAGCTTTATGACTTCATAGGTGGCCTTCAATGGTGCGTTGAAGACATACCGGCCGATCACGTCGGCAAAGGTGAGCGCCATGATGCCGAACAGCAAAATGGCGATACATATGCCCAGCCCTCTTTCGAGATACTCAAACATGACATTACTTTTGTGAGCCAGCGTGCTCATTGTCTACGCATTGAATCCGGCCAGTGAAAATAGTGAAAATCAAGGGCGCCTGAACTTCGCGTCGTCACAGAGCCGTTCCTTGCATATAATACACCGAATAATACACCGAATTCACGCACTAGCATTGATGGGAACAATGAACACAGGCGCCGAATAGATCGGTGACAGCGCGGCCAAGGGACAGATCCCGAGCGATGTCGGGTTCATTGGCGCAAAGCGTTCGCGCAATACACCGCGACAACCACTCCTGCCCCGCAAACGCGGCGGAGCAGGAGTGCATATCGGCAGGCAAGACATGCCCCCGGCCGATCAGCAGCGAGGGTGCTACTTTTTCATGGGCTTGTAGGCCGTAGCCTGGGCGCGGAAATATTTCAACGCCGCTTCCGCGTCAACGCCCTTCTTGGATGCGGCCGCAATCCAGGCTCTTTCGATGGCCTTCGCCTGCGTCGCGAGAGCAGCCCGGTCTGCGGTGCCGAGCAAGTTTATGGTCACGCCCGCCGCTTTCATCCTGGCCATCGCCGCCTGCGCCTTCTGATCCCAGACCGAGCCGGCCAGAGCCGCGAATTTCTCGCCGGAAACCCCTTCGATGGCCTTCTGGTCGCGCTTCGACAGGGCGTCCCACTTTCGCTGATTCATCACGAAAAAGAAGCTCGCATTGAAAAAGCCGCCCCGGATGTGCGTCGCGTGCTTGATGAAGGGATACAGCCGGAAGCCGATGATGGAATCGGCACTGAAGAAAGTTCCGTCGATCACCCCCTTGGACAGCATCTCGTACACCTTCGACACGGTGCCGGAGATCGGCACGCCGCCGAATTTCTGGAGCAGCCGCGACGTTGTCGGATTTGGAACCCGGATCTTCATCCCCCTAAAGTCGGAAAGGGTCTTGATAGGTTTTCCGTTCGTGAAGGCGCCGCCTTGCGCATGGGTGTGGACGGCGATGACCTTCGTGCCGCGATACTCCCGGGCCTTGTGGAAGTACTTCACATGCGTGCGCCAGTACGCGACGGACAGTGCCTCTCCGCTCTCACCGGTCAACGGCAACTCGGCGATTTCAGGCAGGACGAATCGGGGCGCTCCGATATAAGCCGAAGTGCCCCACGTCAGATCCGCGACGCCTTCGCGCGCCAGGTCGAACTGGCGCGGCGGCCGACCCAATGATTTTGTCGTGAATATGACGCGGACGCGTCCATTGGTGACGGCTTTGACGTCGTTCGCCCACTTCTGCATCAACTCGGTATTGAGGAAGTGCTTCGGCGGCAGCCAACGATTCAAGCGCAGCACAGTCTCGGCATGGAGCGCACTCGGCGCGACGATCAACGCCATCAGCCCCAACCCGAAAACCTTTCGATTTAGCATTCTCTACTCCCTTTCGATTGAATTTTCTCGAAGTCTAGTTCTTCCCTACGGTTCCGTTCGCAATAAGATCAGTCACGCCGCGTGCGGCTTGAGCCTACTTGCTTGAACATATCGAATTTAATCCTTTTGGCCAGAATGCGTTCGGCGACTTCCCGAAATTCCTCGCACGCGCGATCTGGCACGGCGGCGTTAGTTCTTCTGCCCCAGCATGTGCCGCACGGCAAGCCAGCTGAAGGTCATGCCCGAGGCCAGCGAGTAGCCGGCCTGGTAGCCGACGCCGTATTCATTGTGCGCCGCGACATTGCCGCTCGCATAGAGGCCGTCGATCGGCTTGCCCCGGACGTGGATCACTTGGCCGTATTCGTTGGCGCTGAGGCCGGCCGAACCAAGGCCACATGGCTTCAGCTCGATGCCGTAGAACGGTGCCTTTTCCAGCGGCCCGAGACTGCGGTTCTTGGTCGGCTTGACCGCCTGGGCCAATGCCCACCGCTGCTCGCCCCGGCCGAAGTCGCCGTCGACACCCTCTTCGGCGAAGCCGTTGAAGGTCTCAACCGTCGCGCTCATACCCTCGGGGTCTACGCCCAGCTTCTTCGCTAGCGCCGGCAGGGATTTCGCACTGGAAACCCATGACGGCATCTCCGCGCCCGCGGGCAGGCCGGCGAAGGAATACTTGTCGGCGAATTGCCTGTCGAAAATCAGATAACAGGGCAGGTTGCGGTATTGGTGGCGCATGCAGTCGTATTCCTTCAACGCTGGAACGATCGTCTGGAAGTACGACTCATCGGCAAATCGGCGGCCTTCGCCGTTCACCACGAGGGTATGGGGACTGCATAGCTCGATGATCCCCGCGACCCTGAAGGCCGCATGACCGGAACCGTCCTCCGGCTCCACGATGAAGCCGAGCATCGTCGCCAGGTTGTTGTGGATCATTCGGATCGTGCCACCGACCTCGGTTCCCAGCAGCAACCCGTCACCGGTGATCGATTCGGGAAACTCCGACTGAAAGCCGGGCAGCTCTTCGAAAGTCTCGACCAGCTCGGGGTTGGACTCGTAGCCTCCGGCGGCGATCAAAACCCCGCGCTTGGCCTCGATCCGCCGGCCGTCATCCGTAACCACGCCGACGACGCGATCGCCATCCTTGACCAGGCTTTCGGCTCCGACCCCGGCCCGGATCGGAACCTCACGATCGACCAGGCACTTGACGAAATGCGATACCAGTCCAACCCCCATGCCGCGTAGGTCGGACTTTTCGCGCTCGCGCATCGTCTGCGGGTCCCAATGGTCGACTGATTCGACGCCGCCCCATTTTACCGCTTCCTCGAGATTGACCCGATAGGGCGTGGTATCGGGCAACAGAATACGGTCCTGCCACTCGCCCAACTCGCTTCCGGAGATCAGCTCGACCTCGACGGTTCGCCCCTCCTCCGTCGCACCCGGCGCGACACCGAAATAGTGGTCGTGCACGCCGCGCGCGACTCGGAACTTGACACCGGCATCACGGAAATAGTCGAGTGCCAGAATCGAACTGTCGATGTAGGCGTCGAGCCGCCTAGCATCGGTCTGATGGCCGCCGAGAAAGGCCATGTATTTTTTGACGTTCGCGCGGTTGTCCTTGTAGCCCTGCTCCTGCGCCAGCGCGTTGGTTCCGATCCAGAGCAAGCCGTAGGACCAGCTCGTGCTGCCACCAAGACTGTCCGCCTTTTCCAGCACAATGGTGCGGGCACCTTCCTTCGCCGCGGCGAGACCGCCGGCCAGCCCGGAGATGCCGGAGCCAACGACAACGACGTCGTATTCCTCGTCCCACCGCATGGAAGCCCCTCCCTCAAGAGAAATCCTGCTGCCATAGTCGCACTTTTGTCCGTCGCGTTATCGAGCCATTTGATCCGGCAGCCTGGACGGCTCGATTTTAAGCTTTTGCGGCGCCCTTCACCGATCCGCCACGAGCGTCTTCGTTCGCTGACTGCAGGGCGAATGTCAACTTGCTGACCTCGCGGCGCAGCCTCTCGGCGTGCTCGGCCGTAATGTTCACCTTGCAGGCGATCGCCTCGGGAACCGACACCGCCTTGGCTCTGAGCGCACGGCCTTTCTCGGTGAGCACGATGCGCACGCTGCGTTCGTCCTCGACATCGCGCACCCGGCTCACCAGCCCCGCCTTTTCCATGCGTTTGATCATCGGTGACAGCGTTCCCGAATCGAGAAGCAACCGCTCTCCGATTTCGGTTTGCGACAGCTTGTCCCGCTCCCAAAGCAGCAGGAACACCAGGTATTGCGGGTAGGTGATCCCCAGTGACTTCAGGATCGGCCTATAGGCCGTGGTCATCGCGCGCGACGCGCTGTAAAGCGCGAAGCACAGCTGCTTTTCCAGATCGAGGTTCGGCGCGTCGGTTCCCATTCACTAGCCCCCGTCAGACGACTTTGGTCTGCACGTCGACATTCCCGCGGGTCGCATTGGAATATGGGCAGATCGTGCTGTGCACGAAATCGACGAGCTCTTCCGCCTCCGACTTCGAGATGCCCTTCACTTCGACCTCGAGCGCCACCGCCAGGCCAAAACCACCCTCGTCGCGCGGACCGATGCCGACCGTTGCCGTCACCGAAGCGTCGTCAATTGTCTTGTTCTGCTCGCCCGCAACATGCCGCAGTGCGGATTCGAAGCAGGCCGCGTAACCGGCGGCAAACAACTGCTCGGGGTTGGTGCCCGGCCCGCCGTCGCCGCCCAGTTCCTTGGGCACCGACAACGAAACATCCAGAACGCCGTCCGCGGTCCGCGCCTGGCCAGCGCGACCGCCCTTCGCCGTTGCAGTCGTCGAATAAAGGACCGTCATCACATTCCCCTTCCCAATAGCAATTTCCATTACCCGACCCCGGCGCACTGAAGCTCCAAACACCGATATCCGGAGGCCGGCCGACAGGGTTTCCAGTCGTATCATGCACAATTAGGTTTTGCACGATTCAATTATGCAAAAGAGATAATCAAGACATGGTATCAGCTGGCTGCTACCGGCGGACGCCGTCGCGCAGGCGACCAGCACCGCCACCCGGCCGGCGGGCAGGGAGGCGGCGAAGTAAGCACCGTCGGCGCCGCCGGCCCATTCCGGATATTGTTGATCAGCGCACGGAGCCGAGCGGTGTCGCCGTTTCCTCGGAGTCGCCGTTGGTCGCCGACTGCTTTGTGGCGGCCGACGACGGCACCGCGTCACGGGGCGGCTCGGGCGCCACGTCGGCAAAAGTGCCGGAGATGGCCGTATCCGGATACTCCTCCCGCAGTCGCGGATAGACCTCGCGCGCGAAATTCCGGATGCCGCGCACGGTGTCGTCATGCTCCAGAAATCCGGCCTGGCCCATGATCAACAATTGGCCGTAGCCGCCGACATATTCGTAGTGCCTTTTGAACTGCTGATAGACTTGGTCCGGCGTGCCGGCCATCATGATTCCAGCCTCAATGGCTTTTTCCACGCTGGCAGCCTTAGCAAAGGCGCTGAGCGGATGTTCGGCGCCGCGCAGCATCTGGACATTCGCTTGGATGGGAACGTAGCCCGGCGGATTGGCGAACTGAGGCAGTACCTTGTTCGCCGTGATGTACCACATCAGCTTCTCGGCGCCTGCCACAGCGTCCGCTTCGTTGTCCCCAACGTAGACCAGCGCCGCATAGGCAAGCCGGTCGATCGGCACGTCGTCGCCTCGGCCCGCCTCGCGCCACCCCGCGCGATAGGACTCGAAGATCTTGCGGGTGTTTTCGAAACCGGTCAGGAACGTCGCCTGCACGTAGCCCTGGCGGCCGATCTGCTTCGCCCCGCCGGTACTCGTGGTGCTGATCCAGATCGGCGGGTGCGGGTTCTGGTAGGGTGGCGGCCAGATGTTGATGTTGCGGTGGTGGAAGAAACGGCCCTCATGGCTCACGGGCCCGTCGCGGCTGGTCCACGCCTTGACGATGAGCTCGAGCGCCTCCTGGAACCGCTCGTTCATGCGCGCCGGGTTGCTGTTCGCCGGCGAGATTTCATATGGCACGCCGCGCACGAAGCCCGCCTCGACCCGTCCGCGCGACATGATATCGACCAGCGCCATCTCCTCGGCGACCCGAACGGGCTGGCGCCGGTTGGCGATCGGATTGCCGAGAATGAGTAGCCGCGCCTTCGTCGTCAGCCGCGCCAGCGCCGCCATGACCAGAGGCGCCGCGGGATCGACGCAAGTGGCCGTCTGGTGATGCTCGTTCAGCATGATCTCCATGCCCTCATCCTCGGCGATCAGCCACTCGTCGAGGAAGCGGTCATAGAGCGCGGCGCCCTTCTCTGGATCGTAAAGACGGTTCGGCAAGGTCACCCGGATCGACGGATACTCGTCGGCCGGCGGTAGGAAGGGGTAGGCGTTTTCGCTGAAATGCCAGGCTCTCATCGGACCCTCGTCAGGTTTTGGGAAGGCGCATGACGACCAGACTCACTCGTCAAGGAACGACAGCGCCGCTTTGACAAATCGCTCGGGCTGCTCGATCTGAGGGACGTGGCCAGCGTCGGCGATGGTCAGGGTTCGGGCGCTCGGCAGAAGCGCCGCGTAGCGCTCCAGATAGCGTTCCGATACCAGGCCGTCATTTGCGCCGCGGATCAGCAGCGCCGGCATCGCCGCACGATGCAGACGATGCTTCAATTTCGGGTTGTGCATGTAGGGCTCCCAGGTCAGCAGTGCGAGCGATTCGCGGTTGCGCACCGCCCTCACCAGCTGGTCGTCCGACAGCTTGGCCGGGTCCATGCGATATTTTTCCGGATCGTGGAACAGCAGGCCGTTCACTTCGTCCTGACCGAGAACGAAGATGTCCGGAATGTCCAACTCGTCGACCGATCCCGTCTTGACGCCCACCGGGCCGACCAGAACCAGCCTGGAGATGCGCTCGGGCGCAATCGCCGCCAGCTCGGCGGCGATCCATCCGCCGATCGAACAACCGATGACGTCGACGGCGGGCAGCTCCAGCCGATCCATGAGATCAAGGTAGACGTGTGCGATGTCGTCGATCCGGTCGAGCCAGTCCGGCAGACTGCTGCCGCCGAACCCCGGATGAGACGGCGCAATCATCCGGCGCGCCTGGGAAAGCGGGCCGACGAAAGGGTGTGAGGCATCGAAACCCTGTCCGCTGTGCAGAAACAGAACGGGCGCGCCGGACCCTTTCTCAACGACTTCGAGCTCAATATCCCCTATCTCGATAGTTCTATGGCTCAACGCCCACCCTCCCTTGTCGCGAAGCTGTGCTCGGCCCTGTATGATCGACCGGCACCCCGATCTTCCGGCGATTGTCCCCGGGCCCGAAAACCTGTGTCTGCTTGCTCTGCCGCGCCGCTGACGCGCATCGAACCAGGCGGATCCAGACGGCGCGGCGACCCTAGCGGCAGTGTTTGCAACGAGTCCATCTTGGTTGTTCTGGTATACAGAATATCTTCTATATTCTGGCACAAGCGATTTGCACCCGTCAACACAGTTGGATCGGCTGGAGGCTGGGCGCGGCGATCTGCCTGTTCCCCGTCCCGCTGTCCTGTCATATCACTAGCGCTCAGCCGGCGAGGCTCGTGAGATGGAACCAGCGACACGGCCGATCGGATGACCAAACCTACACCGCAGTCCAACAAGGCGACCGAGCGCATCCTGCGCGTTCTGACGGTCTTCGCCGACGAACCCCGCAAGAGCCTGGGCGTCACCGAGTTGAGCCACAACTTGGGAATGACCAAGAATATGGTGTTTCGCGCACTCCGCACCTTGGTCGACGAGGGCTATCTGATGCGCGACCCGGGCGGGTCGCGCTACGAGTTGGGATACCGCATCATCGAGCTGCGCAATGCCGATTTCGAGGAACCGGACTGGCCAAAGATCTGCACGCCATACATGCGCAACATTCACGAGATCACGAATGAAACGGTGACGCTGTCGATCCGCGCTGGCTTCCACTCAGTGGTGATCGACGGCATCGAGGGGCGTCAGCCAATCGTCACGCGGGTGCTCTACGGCCGGCCGATTCCGCTCCATGCGGGCCCCGGTTCGCGGGCCATACTGGCCTTCATGCCCGACGAGGAGATCGAGGCGCTCCTGTCGCAGAATGTCCCTCTGGCTCGAATCAGGGAAACAACGATCGTGGAGCCGGCCGCGCTCTGGGACGAGATCCGCCTGGTCCGTGAACGCGGCTACGCGATGGGCTACCGCGATCACGTTCCGATCGGCTCGGCAATTGCCTTTCCGGTCCTGGACGGGAGTGGGCATTCGATCGGCGCCATCGCCATCGGCACCGCCGACGAAGTGTCGGGCGACGAGAAGCTACGCGCGCACCTGCCGGAGCTGCGGCGGCAAATGGACGAACTGAACCGGCGTACCGGTGCTTCACTATCGACCAGCCGCTAGGAGCAGCGACCGCAGCATGCATACCTCGGCCCGCCACGCTTTCGATGTATTGCGGCTTGTCTGCGCCAGCGACGAGCCGCTCGGCGTGACGGAGATCAGTCGCCGCTTGTCGGCGCCGGTCAGCACCACGCACCGCGCTCTGACCACGCTGGAGCGAACTAGTTATGTGCGGCGCACAGAATCGGCAAAATACGAAATCGGCTTCAACGCAAGGCGGCTTGCAACCGGGCTTTTGATGCGTTTCCTGATAAGGGAAACGGCCCAGCCGTTTCTTCGCCAGATCGCCGTGGCGACCGACGGT
>Ga0209633_10003513_pt1 | contig 14439 bp, 15 predicted proteins | sample Cruoilmetagenom1_FD_187290 | JGI IMG/M metagenome (GOLD analysis project Ga0209633, IMG submission 187290) | Oil polluted marine microbial communities from Coal Oil Point, Santa Barbara, California, USA - Sample 1 (SPAdes) (version 2) | ecosystem: Environmental > Aquatic > Marine > Oil seeps ... | reverse complement strand
GCTACTTCTTCATAAAAAGCTTTGCGAATAAGATGATTGGGAATCAGATAGCCCAATGCTTCCATAGATTGGGTGGGACGGACAAAGTCTAGCGAATAAGTTGAATCGCCATTAAAGACTTTGGCAGTTTTGATAGGTGATATCGAATCAGGCTCAATCCTGTCCCAGGCACCGAGCTGTTTCATCAACTTAACCGATAAATGTGTTAATGCGATTTCACGACCATCTTCAGCAGGGTTTTGAATGCCTTTAAGCGATGATCTTTCAACCATCGCAATTTTAAGATTAGTATCTTTTAAAGTTCGTGCAAAACTCAGCCCAGCAGGACCTGCACCAATAATTATCACATCGTAGTTCATAAACTCACCTGCCCAATAACGTCAACTAGCCAAGTCAGTTTACCCCTATAAACTATTCAAAACATTATCTAAATCAATTTATCTTAAAATTTATTCTTCAGATGCCTGAGCCGAATAATAGGTAGCTAACTCATCAATCTCTGCTTCGGTCAATTTCTTCGAAATGGCTCGCATTAAATTGTAGTGATCATTCTCTCTATCATCCTCTTTGAAGGCCATCATCGTTTCTTTGAAATACTCTATTTTTTGCCCTTCCAGAATTGGGGTCTGATAACCACGATCCATTGCTTCTTTATTGTGGCAGGTATTGCATCCAAAAATAAATCGTGAAGGGTCACCATTGACAGCAAGCTCTGGCACTTTATTCTCTCCAGTTGCACCTAACATTTTTTCTGGCTCCTGAGTGGCGTACCATGCTGAAATATCGGCCATATCTTTTGGGCTTAGATTACGAACCTTTTTTAGCATTTCTTTACTTTCTCGCAAACCTACTTTGTAATCATGCAATTGTTTAAAAGCGTAGGCAGTTATCTGTCCTGCCACACTTGGGGTATCATCTTCATCACTAATTCCTGTATCGCCATGACATTTACTACATTTTCCTTTTTTAGCTAGTTCCTTCCCGAGCTTTGCATCACCTTCATTAGCTAATTTAATATTTTCAGAATTCCATTGAAAATCATCAGTTGGCTCCTCTGGATCACCACTTTGCGTTAAACTGCCTATTTTAAAAGAAAATAACTTTGCCTTTGCGCTTTTCGCATCTTTCTCTGCTTTTTCTATAGCCTCTTCCATTGCATCATCTGCATATGTAGTGACGCCTGAAACGACGATTCCTACTAGGAATAACTTTAATATGTTTACTGTTAGTCTGGACAACGTATTCATCTATTACTCCTCAATTAATGGTTAGATGGATTTAAGGAAGCTGCACTGGAAATATTATCCACAACTTTTTTATCAATAACAGGAAAGCTCGTGTCGAGCACAACCATTTCTACAGCAGGTACAATTACTTTATTTTTACCTAATAATTTATCCGCGGTGTATTGAGAAAAAGAGCGGTAATGAAGCTTGGCGACTACTTTGATTGTTTTACTATCGGCTCGAATATTAAAGGCATAGTTTGAATCTCGATGACCTTTGGGAGGAATAGTATTAGTATCAGTAAACCTAACAACCTCCCATGGGAATTGCGTAAATTTTCCGTCTTTATCAACAGCATTGGCATTAAAAACAGTTGTTCCAGCTGGCAACTCATTCTTGTCAGTCAAAGTACCGGAACGCATGAGTTCATGTCCCTTATCATCAGTAACAATAACCTCCAACCAGATTTGTCGAACATTCGTTAAACTTGTAGGCAAGTTATGGCCTGCACGATCATTATTTACTCTTACGACAAGTCGGTGTAATGGCTCACCCTGAGGAAAAATAGAAACATTTAAAGAAGCAACATTCTGCAACCTATTCACTGACTCTCTTGTATGTTTAGAATTTACACCTTCCCCATTTAACACCGATGTAATAACAGCATTACCCCCCACGAATCCATGATCATGCACTACTTTTCGAATCGGCCCACCAATTCCTGCAAATCCACCAATCTGAGAGTTTTCCAGTTTGTGAGCGGGTTTCATCTCATCTGCCACACGCATCGCAGTTGCCACTGGAACCATATGACAATCCATACACTGCACATTATTTTGTGCATAGGATGAATACTTCCATTCATCGTAAGTACGCTCTATAGGAAAATTATTTGTGGGGTGAAAAATGTTATGGCAATTTCCACAGAATGCAGAACTCGTATGATGTTCAGAGTACTCTGTTTTATGAAAAGGAGAAATAGCTTCAGGATCTTTTAAGGTTGCTCGTTTGACCTCTCCCGGGTCCATTATAAATGAGCCGTTACCGTGTTCTGATACAGCTGTTTTAGAAACATTGGAACCTGAGAGGGTATGGCAAACATCACATGAAACACCTTTGGCTGCTAAAGGAGGCGCTGTGAATTTTCCATGTTTAGCCCCTTCACTAGGATTCGGATCAAAAGTCACCGTTTGAGTAGCTACACCGATAGGTGTATGACAAGAACCACAATAATTCATCATTTTTCCACTGAGAGCTTTTTCAGCCAAAGCCCATTCTGCCTGAAAAATAGGGTCTGTGAATGAATTAGAATGCATGGACCCTTTCCAGCCTTCATATTGACGAGGATGACATTGGGCACAAATTTCCGGATCAGTCCAATCCTTTACCGTTAACTTTCTATGCCCCTTCACGGACAAGTAAGAAGGTTTGAAGCGAAACCCTGAATCACCTTCAGCAGTCTCTTGGACTTCTGATTTAGGCTGAATTGGGCTTTCAGCATGTAACAACATCGTTTGACTAACAAATAATATAACAGCTCCAACAAGTACTAATATTGACCTTCTTAAACTCATTATCTATTCCTTCTGTTTGTTTTAATCAATACGATAAAAATTACATTTTTTCTTGACATATATCAAGAAAATTACAGTAATTTAAATAAATATAATAAAAACTAACTTATGTTAGTTTTTATTATCGGAGGATAGAATTTTAGTGATTGACGATATAGATAAAAACAAAATATATAGATATGTAGTTGTTTATATTAGTTTTTTTCAGAAGAAGCAAAGAAAAAAATTGCTTTAATATAATTATTTTACCTGTAATTTTTTTAAGTCCGTTAAAACTTCAGCCACATGTTCCTTAGGGTTAACACTTCGATATATTTTTGCAATCTTACCCTGCGGATCAATAATAAAACTATGTCTCTTGGCAATCTTAAACAACAATAAATTCATCAATGAGCCATATTTTTTAGCGACTTTGCCATCAGTGTCAGCGAGTAAAGTAAAAGGTAGTTGATGATGTTCTGAAAACTCAGCATGGCTTTGCGTATTATCAACACTAACACCCCAGACCAGCGTATTTTTAGCCTTGATGGCAACAATATTATCTCGAAAGCTACAAGCCTCTGCGGTACAACCCGGCGTTTCATCTTTGGGATAGAAATAGAGAACCACCCATTTACCTTGCATCTTACTTAGAGTTTGGAGCTTGTTATTCTGATCTGACAATGTAAAGTCAGGCGCTTGCGATCCTACTTTAAGTGAATTTTCTGCTGCCATGAGACTCGACCCCACAAGAAATAGAATAGAAATTATGACCTTGCTAATGCCGTTCATAGTTAAGGCTCCTCTGATTAAGCAGTATAGCACTCACAGAATTAAGCACATTATGGTTGTGCCATTAATAAATGCTTAGCATACATTCCTTTATCGTCCTCCAGAGTAAGTTCAAACTTATATGGCCTTTTAATATTTCGTTTAGTCTTCAAATTAACGACCAACATTTTTTTATTGTTAACGCTAAACCTGGCTAATGAAACAGGCTGATCATAACTACCCTCCAAATCATAAACCCAAAGCTGATAGCGCTGAAAACTTTCTATTTTTGGTAAACCAGAGAAAGATACCAACCCCGTTTGTTGCAAACTACTCCATATTAATCGACCCTGCACATTTCTTACCAATGGGTTTAGGGTGCGTAACCAATTTACATCAATCACATCCGACTGATTGAGTAAGTACCGTTTATGCCGCTCAAGATCCAGATCAGGTGAATCCATGATCACTAAATGTTGCGATGTATTTTCTTTAGAACTAGAAAAGTGCATCGCAACACCATCAATCGAAAAAATGACGATTGTGGTGATTAACACAATTAGTGATAGTTTCTGCATGAGTTAAAACCAATAAGTGATGCCAATATTAGCTCCAAGCTCATGGTCTTTATTGTTTGTAAGTGGACTATCTTTTATTGACTTAGCCCGCTTTGACACTCCTAAATCTGCATTAACGGAAAAGTGAGGCGTAATATTTGCCTGTGCTTCCAGGCCAATAAAAGGCGTCACCGCAGATTTTCCTTTATAGGCAGATCTTGCTGATGTTGCCTCCGTTTTTTTAACACCATAAAAATAATCAACAGTCTTTGCACTTTGATAACGAACACCAATAGCAGGCGCCACTGTAACATTACGTTCACCTGTCCAGTGTGCGGCATGTGGCGTTATCCCACCCAGCTTTAGAGCAGCTTCAAAGCCCTTGCTGCTATTAACATCTTTAGTAACATCCAAAACGGCTGGGCCTACTCTGGTATCCATAATAAATCGTCCACCCAGATCAAGTGATGGATTTCTCTTTTTCATTCCACTAAAGGTTTTACTATCTGAGGCTTCATAACCATAGTTTTTCGATGATAATAAAACTTCCGCTGCATATTTATTAGAATTGGTAAAATCATAGGAAATACCACTTTTTCCCATATTAAATTTCTCCCCCCTATATTCCAGACCAAGTAGTAACTGCACATCCTTATCTGGGTCCTTATATTCTTCAACTTTTCCCGTTTCTGCTCGAATACCAAAGTCTGCGTGAGCCACAGCTGATAAACTTAGGGAGATCGCCACAATTAATAACTGTTTTGTATTTTTCGTTTTGAGTTTCACTTTTTCTTTTCCTCGATAAATAATTATTCGACTGGCATTAATTGCCAACTGAGGAAATTGTATTTCAGCTAAAATGTAGGGTATGTAGAAGCTTGGTTATGGTTTTGTATGCGTATGTATCATTGTGTACTCGAGTAATTTGTACAAAGAGCTACACAAAACTACATAAATCTAACAGACTAGATTTTAAAAACATGACAGTATTAACCTAGTGGTGTGTCCTATATTGATTGACGTTTTTAGCAAAAGGAGAAGCTATCATATGCTAGGCGCACTTCGCTGGGAATGGTTGTTCCCTTCACAAGGAGTGCAACACAGCAGATGATAGCTTATCATTTCGCCCGAAGGGAGGTTCACAACTGTTCCAATACGGCGTTGCAGCTCTTGGAAAGGGTAACGACCATTCCCTGCAAGCTGCGCCTTGTCTTGGAACAGTTGTGAACCTCTAAAATCATCAATCAATATAGGACACACCACTAGATTCCTCAGTTGACCACTACTTGCAGGCAAGAACCTTATGATTAGCTTTAAAATTTCCGAATTATCATACTTCAGCTATAGAGTGAAGGCGCTACATGAGCAATGAAACCTTAAAAAATGAACAAGTAGCGCCTTACCATACAATTCTATTGGTGGAGGATGATGTGCGATTGTCAGCTCTGGTGGTTAAATATTTACAAAAAAATGGCTTACACGTCGAGACTGAATTTCGTGGTGATACTGCGTTACAACGCATTCTCAATTTGAAACCTGATTTAGTGATATTAGATTTAATGTTGCCAGGGCTTGATGGTTTTGAAGTTTGCAAACAGGTTCGCCCCGATTTTAACGGGCCAATTTTAATGCTCACCGCTAAAGATGAAGATATTGATCAGGTCGTCGGACTAGAGATAGGTGCAGATGATTACGTCGTTAAGCCTGCTCAGCCGCGTTTATTATTGGCTCGAATCAGAGCCTTACTCAGACGTACCTCGTCTGTTGCCAAAACAAATAAAAGCAGTGATGAGCTTGAGTTTGGTTCACTTAAAATCATTCACAACTCCAGAGTAGTATCACGTAATAATATAGCTATTGACTTCACAACTACTGAATTTGATTTATTGTGGTTACTGGCAACCCAGGCAGGAAATATTCTAAGTCGTGATCAGATCAGTGAATCTTTAACAGGACTTGAATACGATGGTCTGGATCGTTCTATTGATCTCAGAATTTCTCGTTTGCGAAAGTTACTTAATGATGACCCGACTAAACCAAAAGGCATAAAAACAGTGCGTGGTCAGGGTTATTTATTTGTGGCAGATGGATGGCTATAAGCCCAAGCATAATTCATGATTAAACTCTTTATCACTCTCTATATTATGGTCTTCGCCTCCTTTGGAGTTTTCCTCCTTTATGTCAGTAGTATTGATATTATTGGAGAATCTATCGGTGACGGAGCGTTGATCGATGAAAAAATTTCCAAAGGTACTTTCAAGCTTTTAAATGACTCTTTAATTGGTCTTGATAAACAACAAAGCAAGGCTCTGATCACTCAATATGAAAAACTCTTTGGCCGCGAATTTGGACTTATTGAGCTATCAACACTGAACCTTGAGAAAAAACAAATAAAAAACATTGAAAAAGGCAAGGTCGTTTCTACAGAAGAAAATGCTCTGGATTTTTACAACGGAAAATTACCAAAAGATCAGGATGAAGATGATGACTTCACGATTCTTTATAGCAAACGACCAGATAGCTCACAGGTATGGCGGCTGAATCTGGATTTTGATGTGGATTTTTCAATCAATGATAACGGTGGAAGCATAAACATTTCCCTTGGAAAGTTCGCAGAAGGAATGATGTTTTTGATTCAGACAAAACTATTGAAGGAAAAAGAAGAAAAGTGGCCCGACACATTAAAAGAACTACAGCTCAGCTTTGGACTTCCACTTAGCCTAAAACAACTTAACTCATTTGATAAAAGTCCAGATGAAGTTAAGCAACACATTCCTTCAATAAAAAAAGGCAAAGTAATGAATATTTCCCAGGGCACAAAGCACGCCACCCTGGTTCAAAAGATTCCGGATAGCGCCCAACTTTTACAAATTGGGCCTGTTGAAATTCCATGGTATATGCGTAATTTCCATTACCTCATTCTGCTTGCCTTTATTCTATCTTTCGCAACCACCCTATTTATCTGGATTTGGCCGCTATGGTCAAACTTAATCCGGGTAAAAAAGGCAGCTGATGATTTTGGCTCAGGTAACTATAGCGCGCGTATTCCCAATAAAAGATGGTCACCTATTGCGAATATATCCAAAGCTTTTAATGCCATGGCAGAACAAACTCAAAGCAGTATGCGTTCACAAAAGGAGCTAACCACCGCAATCTCACATGAACTAAGGACACCTATTGCCAGAATGAAATTTGCTCTGGAAATGCTAGATGCCAGTCATGATAAAAAGGATAAGTCGCTTTATGTTAAAGATATAAATGAAGATATTGATGAATTAAATTTATTACTAGAAGAGCTACTCACCTATGCCCGCTTTGACCAGAAAAATCATCAATTGAATCCCCGTTTAGAAAAACTTATTCCATGGTTTAGTCATAGCATGGAAAAACTAATACCGCTTGCAGGCAAGAAGACACTCCACTACAAAGTTGAAGGCATAGGTGTTAATGAAACCAGTTTGTTTGAACCTCGCCTGATGAGCAGAGTACTGGATAATCTAGTCCAAAATGCGCTCCGCTATTCTAAGCAAACCGTCGAGATTACACTGAGTAAAGACCATCACAGTTACTTATTAATGGTAGAAGATGATGGAGATGGAATTGCTACAGATAAACGTGAGCATATCTTTGATGCCTTCTCTCGCATCGACGCTAGCCGAGATCGTGCATCAGGTGGTTTTGGCTTAGGCCTCGCTATTGTAGACAGAATTATAAAAGCACATGACGGGAGTATTTCTATCCATAGTTCAATGCTTGGCGGGGCACGTTTTGAAGTGCGAATACCTGCTAAAACTGTGCCAGCTTGACCAGCGTCTCCTTGAACAAGCTAAAGTGATGCGATAAAAGTACCAATATTTTATATTTGGCACCCCCCCCAGTTTTTAGTATCTACCGAAAAAGACTAACAGGAAGCACCGACAACAAACCCCGCACATTAAAATACCCCGCTGCACTCACCAAAACAGCGCCGAGTAGTGTTCCAGTAAATAATAGCGATATATTCAGCTCTGGATTTAAATCAAACAACATATAAGCCGCGATATTTGCGACGATGATGGCGAGGCTTGCTGCTAAGAAACCTGCTAGACCACCAATCATAAAAAATTCCAGCAATAGATTACGGCGTAAATAAGCGCGGCTTGCTCCGAGTGATTTGAGTATGGCGATCTCTTTGCGGCGCAGTGCTTTTTGTGATTGCAGTGCCGAGAATAAAACGACGACTCCTGATACCAGGGTAAATATAAAAATCGCCTGAACCGCCAAAGATGCTTTTTCTATTAGATCCCTGATCTGATTTAAAATAGCGCTAACATCAATATCGGTGACACTGGGAAACTGGCTTATCAAATTCGGAAGCACTTGTTTTTGATTGTCTTTAATATTGATGCTGGTGATATAAGTCTGTGGCTTATCATCCAATGCTTTAGGAGCTGTAATCACAAAAAAGTTTGGCTTCATGCTATCCCATTTTACGCTACGCAAGCTGGTGATTTTTTCCTCTAAAAGCTGCCCAGCAATATCAAAAGTAACGCTGTCACTCAGTTTTAGACCTAATGTTTTTGCAATACCTTCCTCAACCGAATAACCTTTTTCAGCATCCGTTTTAAACCATTTACCACTCGTTATTTTGTTTCCTTCTGGAATACTTGAGGTGGCTGATAGATTAAACTCACGGATTAATAATCTTTGTGCACGCTCGTTTTCTGCATAAACTACATCGTCTGGGGAAACAACCTTATTGTTGATTTTTACCAAGCGACCTAATGTCATGGGGTAAAGCGGTGTTTCAATATTTTCTTTTTCCAAAAGTGCCTGTAATGGCTTAACTTCATCCGGTTGAATATTAATCAAAAAGTGATTCGGCGCACCCTCTGGGAGGCTGGCTTGCCAACGGTTTATTAAGTCCCCGCGCAAAGTTGTCAACAATAGCAGGCTAAATAAGCCAATACCAAAAACCACCACCATTAACACCATGCGCCGATTCGCTTTGGGTAAGCGCCAGCGCTCGCCTAATTTTCGTATCAGGTGCAGCATTAACATCGCAATCAACCAAAATACTGCTATCGCAGCCAGCACAGAAATCAATAATGTCAGGCTAAGTTTTAGGTCAAAGGTTTGTAGCCACATGAGTAAAAACACTGCCGTACTTAATGCTACAAATGAAAATAATAATGGCGCTTTGGATTCACCACTTTGGCCTTGCAGAATTTGTATCGGTGAGATCGCAATGAGTTGTAATAGCTGTGGAGCAGAGAATCCCAGTGCCACTATCCAAGCGGTAAAGAAACCTATTGCCACTGGCCACCAGCCCGCATCTGGCAAGGTCTGCCCGACAAAATCCTGCAAATAATTTGCCAGCAAAAACTGAATGAAAAAGCCCAGCACGGCACCAATAACAGCAGCAACACTTGCGGACAAAAGCAACTGGCTTAAATAACGAAACAGAATTTGGCGACGTGATGCGCCCAGCGTTTTTAACACCGCAACGGAAGAGGTTTCATGCTGCGTCAGGCTATAACTGCTTAATGCGATGCCTGCGCCTGCGAGTATTACCGCCAATAGCGATGCCATTTTCAAAAAGCGTTGACCGCGTTGCAAAGCCTGTTGCACTGACGGCAAGCCGTCATCCAGTGTACGCAATCTTTCATTTGATTTTAATTGGGGCTTTAACCAGCGCTTAAATTTCTGGACTTGTTGTTCATCACCCGCAAATAAAAAGCTATGGCTTGCACGGCTGGCGGGAGTTAATAAACCCGTTTCTGCTAATTGCTGCATGGGTAAAATAAGCGTGGGTGCTAATTGAAAAGCACTGGTCGCCTGATCTGGCATTTTATGGATAACAGCGCTTAATCGAACCTTGCTTTGCCCTAATTGAACCACATCACCCGGTTTTGCACCCAGGGCAATAAACATGCGCGACTCTGCCAATGCTTCATTTTCTTTGAGTGTACTTAGCTCTATTTCCTGTATGTTTTTTCCATTATCCAACGTGGTTTCAATACTCCCGTGTAAGGGGTAATTTTCTGAAACTGCTTTTACCTGTGCCAGCTGAAATTGTTCTCCCCGCGAGAGCATACTGGGAAAAGTAATTGCCTCAGCAGTGCGTAAGCCCTGCTTTTCAGCTTCACTGATAAACACATTGTCAATGGGTCGGGTGGAGACAATCACCAAATCGCCACCCAGCAATTGTGTCGCTTGCGCACTCATTGCACGGTCGGCGCGATCCGTAAAAAAGCCCACCGATGTAACTGCCACGACCGCAACCAGCAACGCGAGAAACAATAAACGCATTTCGGCTAAACGCCAGAAACGTTTCCACTGAATAAATAGAGCAATGGCAGTTCTGCTGAGCGGAGCCGAAGCACCCCCCCCACTTTTTAGCATCGACGAATTGCTCATGCTAGTTAACCTAGAATCCTTGGTTGGACAGAGTAAAGTGTGCTGCTGTGGTGGTGTATGGCTAGACGTAATTGTACAAAATGTCGTTGCACCATGCCAATAACACTCCCTTCTGTGCGATTACAACAACGCCATACGCCATCACAGTGGTACAATTTACTCTGTAGCGCCTTCACGCTATAGGTGAAGTATGATAAATCGAAAATTTCAAAGCTAATCATAAAATTATTTCCTGTTAGTAGCGATCAACTGAGGAATCTAGGTTTAGTTTGCCATCTTGCAAACGGTAATGCTTGCCACAACGTGCCGCCAAATTATCATCATGGGTTACCATTACCAGCGTTGTATTACTTTGCTGCTGCATTGTAAATAACAGTGAGATAATTTCCTCACCCGTATTCCGATCCAGATTTCCGGTTGGCTCATCTGCAAATAAAACCGCTGGTTTAGTCACAAAAGCGCGCGCCAGTGCCACCCGTTGCTGCTCACCACCAGAAAGTTGCGTGGGTAAATGGCTAGTGCGCTCCGCAAGTCCAACCTGTTGCAATGCATCCAGAGCCTGTTGGCGAATTTCTGTAAATTTAAGACTGGAAGAAGAGCCATCCAGCTCCAGCGGCAACATGACATTTTCTAAAGCAGTCAGATTATCCATTAAATGAAAAGACTGAAACACAAAACCCACCTTGCCTCGCCGCAACGCCGCACGTTGATCTTCATCCATTTCCACTAAGCTTTTGCCAAGCAGTTTCACACTTCCCGCACTAGGCACATCCAGCCCCGCCAGAATACCTAGTAAGGTTGTCTTGCCAGAGCCGGATTCACCTGTAATCGCGATTGATTCGCCCTGTGAAACTTCAAGCTTAATGTCTTTTAAAATCAATAACTTTTCTTTTGGTGAGACTGGCAAGCTTTTATCCAGATTTTGTGCTTCAATAACGATAGAATCTTTTGCCATATTTAAGGTCATAAAAAATAAATTACAGAACTAATACTATGGGTTACCTAAGCATCCTTTTCAAGAACACCTTATTCATCTTAATGCTATTTAGCTGGACATCAGCTTCTGCCAAACAAACTATTTTAGTGTGGGGCGATAGCCTGAGTGCCGCCTACGGGATTCCGGTTGAAAAAGGCTGGGTTAATTTAATGCGTCAAAAACTCGGTAAAGATTTTGAAATCATCAATGGCAGCATCAGCGGCGAGACTACGCAGGGAGGTTTAACCCGTTTTCCAAAAGCACTCACCCAATACAAACCTGACCTTGTGATTCTTGAACTCGGTGCAAACGACGGCTTGCGCGGCATTCCCCCCATGGTAAGCAGGAGCAACCTCAAAAACATAATTGAAGCATCACAAAAAACCAATGCAAAACTATTACTGCTGGGAATGAAAATCCCACCAAACTACGGCGTTGCGTATTCACAAAAGTTTGAAGCCATCTTCGTCGAACTTGCCGATAAATATCAACTGCCCTTTATTCCATTTTTTATGGAAGACATTATTGATAAGCTCGAATTATTTCAGGAAGATGAATTACATCCTACAGCTGAGGCACAACCAATTTTGCTGGAGAAAGTATTGATTGTTTTAGAGCATGCACTTGCACTTAAGAAACCTCTGATTAAGTCTTAGCGGATTAACTCAACTGCTATTGTTCTGATGCTGAAAAGTGGGGGGGGTGCCATTGAAGCTGTGAAAGTATATTCAGTTCATCTAAAAGTTCCTAAGTAGAAAAAAATGTACGTTATAATCAGAGAATATAAAAATAATAACGGAAAACTCATGGAGTTCATTTCAGAACTAGAAACCATAAAATGGTTGCTTATCGCAATACTTGTTTGCGCTGTAATTATTGCAATATCCTTTGCGGTATTAGCTGTTTTTTCTGGGTATGGTATTCAAATATTAATGGAAAAACAAAAGGGTGCAGTATTTAATAAACTAGCTGAAGAATATTTGAGTAACAGTAAAAATCGAGAATTGATTGAGCTGGCAAATAACAGAATTAAAAAAAGCCCGCAAGATTATTTAGCATATTGGTACCTTGGAAAAGTGCAGTTCCATCAAGGGGATTTATTAAAGGCAAAACAGAATTTTCAAAAGGTTATCGGGCTAGACCCAACTATGGATTATTCTGCAAGCCAATGGATTGAGGAAATTGATGAAAAACTAGAACCAGGACCACAGTTAGTTAAATAAATAAAATATAAGATTTAATTGTCCTCTTACTATAATGTTGCACTCTTATAAATCGGTTGATCTGTTTTAAAAATGGCGATCTATAGATAGAAATGGCTCAAATTTTCATAATTACCACCATCAATGATACAATAAGCGAATAACTAAGCTTGCCGGCGGCACGATAACCGGAGTAAGCAAGTAGACGAAATTAGTTTTATATTTTATAGATGAATGACTTATGGGGGGTTTTTAAAAAAACCTCGAAAAATTAACAGGTCAGCGGCTCGATAATAAGTTAAAAGGTCGTAGACCTTATTAACATGCGTTATGTGTCTGCGACGCAAAAGAAGACAGAAAGAAAGGACAGCCATAATTATATCCGCTAATTCATACCGCTAATCCCGAGTCTTATACAAAATCCCGTCTAATAGCACATGATGCACTCATGACTATTGCCCGCTCTCAACAAATTGACCTTTCAGTAACACCTTATTACCACTGCGTTAATCGTTGTGTACGCCGTGCTTTTCTTTGTGGTGAAGATAAGTTCACGGGCCAGAGCTATGAGCATCGCCGTGGCTGGATTGCGGATAAAATCAAAGAACTATCTAGAACCTTTGCGATTGATGTGGCGGCTTATGCGGTGATGAGCAATCATTATCATATTGTTTTGCGGGTGGATCAGGACGGTGCGGCTAACTGGAGTGCGCTGGATGTGGTTGAGCGTTGGGGTGAGTTCTTCACTTTTCCGGTGCTGATTTCCCGCTTTATCAAAGGTGAATGTACAACATCTGCAGAATTAAAAGTGGTCGAAGAAATCATCGAAAAATGGCGCAGTCGTTTGCAGGATATCAGCTGGTTTATGCGGATCCTGAATGAGCATATTGCACGTCAGTCAAATAAAGAAGATGACGTAACAGGCAGGTTCTGGGAAGGTCGCTTTAAAAGCCAGGCATTGCTGGATGAACAGGCGCTCATTGCTTGTATGGCTTATGTTGACCTTAATCCAATCCGTGCGGATATGGCGAAAACACCAGAGCAATCTGACTACACCTCAATTCAGGAACGTATCCAAAAGGCTATGAGAAAACAGCCTTGTAAACTATTGCCTTTTCAGGATAAAACCCGAAACAAAGATACTGCCATCCCTTTTGAGCACAATGATTACCTAGATCTGGTTGACTGGTCAGGCAGAGCTATCCTTAGCAATAAAAGAGGTGCTATTCCTGAAGATACCCCACCGATTTTACTTAGACTTGGCATTGATGAAAAAGACTGGATAAACCACATCCGCTACTTTGAACGCCAGTTTCCTACCGCTGCGGGTAATATTAACAAGCTCAGGCAACTCGCTGAACAAACCTCAAGACGCTGGATTAAGGGCATGGGCTGTGCTTTTAGTCCGGCTTCTGGCTAGGAACTAACTCTTCTAATATACAAATTGTATGATATTTCAACATGGTAGGAATAGCTGTGTCTTGATTATAGATATTTCATTAGATTTTTATGTTCCTCATATAATTTTCTTGAAAAAAGCTAATTTTATGTAGAAATTATCTGTGTATGAATTTAAGACGGATGAGATTGAGCATGTATAATTATTATGGCTGTCTAGAATTATCACCATACATAGAAATGGCTCAAATTTTCGTTATCATCACCAATAATGATACAAAAGGCGAACAATTAAGCTTGCCGGCGGCACGATAACTGGAGCAATCAAGCAGATGAAATGCATTTTTTATGTTATAA
>Ga0209633_10003512_pt1 | contig 14442 bp, 10 predicted proteins | sample Cruoilmetagenom1_FD_187290 | JGI IMG/M metagenome (GOLD analysis project Ga0209633, IMG submission 187290) | Oil polluted marine microbial communities from Coal Oil Point, Santa Barbara, California, USA - Sample 1 (SPAdes) (version 2) | ecosystem: Environmental > Aquatic > Marine > Oil seeps ... | reverse complement strand
CATGAATCTTCTCAAGCAAGAGAAAAGCTGTAAACGCGGCATCAAAGCCAAACGCCTCCGCGCTGGATGGGACAACGACTATTTGCTATCCGTCCTTGGTGCCTGAAATTTTAATGCGATTGCCCTGCGATATAAGGCTTATGTGCCGATCGAATCTCTCGTGGGATTCTGGGCATTTTCTGATGCCGACGTCCGCCGGCCGATTTCTGCGGCTCGCTGTCGATGAACAATGACCAGCTTTTGACGGCATGACTCAACGCTTGTCACACATCGTCGGTTTTGACGATGCTCCGTTCGACCCCGCCGACCGGGGCGATGTGACCGTGATCGGCGCCGTTTACTCCAACCGCCGTCTCGAAGGTGTGTTGAGCAGTGCCGTCGAACGCGACGGTGACGATGCGACTTCGATGCTCATCGATATGGTTGCGAAATCGCGCTTCGCCCCTCATCTGCAGGCCGTGTTCCTGCAGGGTATCGCCCTTGCCGGTTTTAATGTGGTGGACTGTCATGCGCTGCACGAGGCATTGCAGCTTCCGGTGATCGTTGTCGCCCGCAAACGGCCTGATCTGCCGGCGATCAGGCGTGCACTGCTCAATCATGTTCCGAACGGCGGCCACAAATGGGGGCTCATCGAACAGGCCGGTCCGATGGTGCCGGTGGGACGAATATTCGTTCAACATTTCGGCATTTCCTACGTTGACACCTGCGATCTGATCAAGCGCTTTGCCGTCAACGGTTTATTGCCTGAGCCTTTGCGTACGGCTCATCTGATCGCAGGCGGCATGACCGGTGGCCAAAGCCGGCAGCGGGTGTGAAATCGGGGTGTTTCCGGGTGCTGCTGTTGTGAGCGACCGACGGGTTCGATACCGGGGACCAAGGCTGAGAGCGCAAGGATCAGCATCGCGCTGCAGCACCCTTGTTAGCTTCATACGTCGATTGCTTATCGAAAAGGACCCAACCGTTTCTCCCGGAGTTCCCGGGTGAGGAGCTGTTGAAAGTATCTGTTCATAAACACGGCGAAAAATACCATGGCGAAATAGCCGTAGGGCAGTTTGGGGCTCTCCCGGGATCGTTGTAGCCGCTGATAGGGGCTGGTGACATTCATATGATGGTCGGCATGACGCGCCAGGCCGACCATGGTGTTCAGCGTGAACCAGGATTCGGTATCCCATGAATCGGCGGCTGACACGCTGCGGCCACTGCGCATGAGCCCCCAGTGTTCGATGTAGTTGACCGCTTCCAGTTTACGCACCGCCGCGACCGCCTGTGTCAGAAAGGCAGCCAAGGCGCTGAGACCAAAACCAAAGGCGATGACCGTCACCAGCGCCAATTCGAACAGGAGTCCTTGCAGGACGCGGTGGCGCAGCAGCCGGGCATCCAGCTTGAATGGTGCAAGCCCCAAGCGTTGGTTTTCCATTTGCCATGCGCTCTTGAACTGGGCCGGAACGGTACGTCGCCAGAAGGCTTCGTAGCTTTCGCTATAGCGCGCTGTTGCCGGGTCGTGCACGGTCCCCACCCTGCGGTGATGGCCCCGCACATGCTCGGTGGCAAAGTGCTCGTAGCAGACCAGTGACAGCAGCAGCCGTCCCAATGCCTGCAGATGACGCCGGGGCCGATGGATCAACTCATGAGCAAGGACGATGCCGCAGAACGCCGAATTGGTGCCGACTAGAATCTTGACGGCAAACAGGTTGCTCAGGCTCGTGATAACTTCAGGGAATGATGACCATTGCAATTGAGCTGCCATCAGCACGAGCAAAACGATGGCGGATATCTGCAGTCCTGCCAGGACATATAATAGACCGTCATAGGCCCATGTCGGCAGCTGATACGGTGAGCCGCGCCACGCATCGGGGCTGAACAGATCAATCAGCACCGTGAGCCATAGGGGGATGACCCATAGCAGCGCCGTCCAGCCGCTGTGAGGGCCGGAATAGAGAAAGACAATGGCAAATACAGGGAGAACGAAATTCAGCATATGAGCATTTTACTTCAGACGTCGGTCGAATAAAGGATGATCGATTGTTATATTATTGACATAAACGTGTGTAGTGCGGGTCGGAATCCACGTCAGGCGAAGTGGTCAAAGGCGCCCGCATGACCAACTATATCGGCCTGTCGGCTACCTATCACGACGCCGCCCTGGCGATCGTCAATGGGAGCGGAGAGGTGGTTTTTGCCGAGGCAACCGAACGGTACCTGCAGTATAAAAGGGCATTGAATTGCGAGCCGGACAGCCTCAACCGGGTGGCGGATCTGCTCGAAACCTACTGCGATGTCACCGATGACTGGGTGGTGGCGTTCAATTGGAGTCGGAAACGCCCTTTTTATGAAACCTTCTGTGCGCTGGCTGATTATTTCACTCCGGCCGGTTTGATGCGGCCTCGATTCAACAAGCGCTCGACGTTTCTTCACAAGTATCAGATTTTTCATATGCTAGCGTGCCAGACCAACAGCATGGCGAAAGGCGGCATCAATCTGGTCAGACAACTGCGTGAACGCTGGCCTGACTGCACGGTCCGATTTGTCGATTTCAGTCACCATCTGACACATGCAGCCGCTGCGTGTTACACGAGTCCTTTCGAGGAGGCCGCCTGCCTGATCGTCGATTCCTTCGGTGACGGCGGCTCCCTGGCTTATTACCGGTATAAAGATGGCCGGATTCATCTGCTCGAGGAGATGAAAGGCATCGAAAGCCTGGGTTTTTATTACATGAAGCTCACCGAACTGTGCGGTTTCGACTGGATGCGAGGCGAGGAGTGGAAAGTGATGGGGCTTGCGCCTTACGGCAGCCTGGATGAGACCGTTTATGCCCTGTTGAAGGAAACTTTGGCTGTGGAGGGTTGTTCGATTCGGCAGCGGCTCGACCGGATTTGCGCATGCATGGAGCAGCTGGAGGCGCGAACGCCTGTTCTATCGGTGCAGCAAAGGGCGGATCTGGCCTATACCGGGCAATATTTTTTTTCCGAGCTGATGGTGCAGCTGGTAAACCAGTGTGACCGGCTCTGTCCGTCCGATCGCTTGGTGCTGGGGGGCGGCTGCGCCTTGAATTCATCGTTCAATGGTCAGGTGCTGGAACAGACTCCTTTCAAGGAATTGTATGTCCCTTCGGCGCCGGCTGACGATGGCACCGCTTTGGGTGCAGCGCTGTCGGCGCATGACCGGGATCATCCGGACCGGCGGCCGCGGGCGGAGATTCTGTCGCCCTATCTGGGCTCACGGTTGGCGCCCGATCGGCTGCAGGACATGGTGAGATTCTGCGGATTGCCGTGTGCAAAGCATTCCCCCGATCGCCTATGCGAAGAGGCCGCTCAACTGCTGGCACAGGGCAAGCTGGTCGGTTGGCTGCAGGGCAGGGCCGAGTTCGGTCCGAGGGCGCTGGGCAATCGATCGATCCTGGCCGACCCCAGGGATGCCTCGATGAAAGATCGCATCAATGAGCGGGTCAAATTTCGTGAACCCTTCCGTCCTTTCGCGCCGGCGATTCTACACGAGTGCGGTACCGACTATTTCGAGCAGTACCAGCCGTCGCCCTATATGGAGAGGACCTTGCGATTTCGCCCGGAAGTCAGAGACAAAGTCCCGGCGGTGGTGCATGTCGATGGCACCGGCCGTCTGCAGAGCGTCAAATGGGAATGGAATCCGCGCTTTTACGATCTCATCCAAGCTTTTTATCGCCTCACCGGTATCCCGCTGCTGCTCAATACCAGCTTCAATGTGATGGGCAAGCCGATGGCCCATTCGGTCGAAGATGCGGTGAGCGTCTATTTGACCACCGGACTGGATGCTATGGTGATCGAGGATTATCTGTTCGTCAAGCCCGACGTGGAGAATCATTGATGGATGACGGCGGCCTCTATGCGGATGTGAACCTTGAGTTCGACGGTGATCGGTCGGAATGGCTGGCGCATTATGAACGCTGCGGCGACAGGGCGTTGTTTTATTATCTGATCAATCATGAGGACGACCCCGATATCGTTCCCGCCGCCTACGACAGGATTTGCTCCTGTCTGGCGGCGCTTCCTCCAGAGGGTCGTCTGCCGGTGGAGCCGCCGCGTGATGCGGCCGCCGTGGAAGCGCTCGCTGGCGCGTACCCGCTCCAGTTCGAGGTGCAGGGCCGGGAGCAAGCGATCGAACTTATCCGTCAGTATGCCCCGGCCGCTTTGCTCGAAGGCTGTTGGCTGCAGAATGTATCGCGGGCGGCCACCTGTCATACCGAGGTGACCGCGCATCTGTTCAGCATCTACGCCGGTTGCATCGGCCATGGAGATGCGGCAGGTCATGCGGGCAATCGCTACCGCTCTCTGCTGCGACGATTCGGCATCGATCTGCCGCCGGTGACGACACAGGCCTTCAGCGAGCATCCGGAACTGCTGTACGCAGCGTTTCATGCGCCGGTGGTGCAACTCTGCCTCTCCCTGTTTCCGAGGGTGTTCCTGCCGGAGCTGATCGGTTTTACGCTGGCCTATGCGTACGCAACGCCGGTATGGTTGCAGTTGTGCTCGTTGCAGCCGGATCTTACAGCCGAGTTGCCGGACCGTGCGTCGGTGGATCGCAAAAGGCACACCGCCGGATTGGCACTGCAAGCATATGTTGCCGGTCGCGGCGCCGTATCCCGGCAAGCCGGTTGGCAAAGAATCCGGCGGGGGGTCGCACTGTACAGGTGGGCTGAACTGGATCTGTCGAAACGGTTGAAGGAAAGGCTCAATCGCCCGTCGACGCCGCGTGACAAAATGATTGCGCTGCTGCGTCAGAAAGTGCCTTATGCCCATGGCCACCACCGCGCCGCCTGCATCGGCGGAAAAAGAATCGATGACTGGTTTAGCGAGGACCCTTTCGATGCGGAGGGGTTTCTGGATGCACTGGCACGGTCGGAGTTCGTGGCATCGAAAGCACCTGTGAAAAGCCGGTTGCTGACCGATCTTACCGATTTTGGCGGTCCGATGTTCCGGATATTCAGCAAGAAGGAACGCACGATCATTCAGGACTGGGTGAAAAGTCTGTCGGATCAGAAACCACCGGTCAGGACGCAGGCCGCTGCGCCGACGTGCCCGCCCACCGGAAGGACGTATGCGGTTGTGCCGATACATGATAAAGAGCGCGGTCATGATTCAATGGACATTCGGCAACTGTTTTATCGTCTGGTGAACAGCGATCTGTTTCCAAACGTTTTGCCGGCGGCGAAAAGGGTCGTTTCGAGGCATCTGAGCAAGTCCTCCGCACGCTTGAACAGAAGGCTGCCGTCGCTTCGGCGGTTCTTTCCTTACACCCACGGCGCGTTTCAAGCGCGCATCGAAGAGCTGTACGAAAAGGAGCTCAATGCCTATCGACCATTCGAGCCGCCGCCGCGACTGAACAGAGAACTCTATGTCTGGGGCATCGAGCAGTTGGCGCCGACGGTGCTGGTCGATGGCTGCTGGCTGCAGAATATCGCGCAGGCGGGCAGCAGTCACAGCCGGCTTGCGGCCGCCTTGTTCAGGATCTATGCGGATGAGGTCGGCAACGGTCACACCCGGCTCAACCATCCCAATGTCTACCGCCGGTTGTTGGAGAGTCTGAGCATCGATCTGCCGCCGCTGGACGATCCGGCCTTCTCGGCGTACCCCGGTTTTTTGGATGCGGCGTTCGATCTGCCGGTTTATCTGCTCGCCATTTCGCATTTCCCGAAAACTTTTCTTCCGGAAATCATCGGCTTGAATCTGGCAATCGAATTGAGTGGACTCGGCGCACGTTATATGCGGCTTGTGGATGAACTGGACCATTGGGGGATCGATTCGACCATAATTCGCCTGCACATCTCCATCGACAATGTGGCGGGCGGTCATGCGGCCATTGCCCGGGATGTCGTCGGACTTTATCTGGACCAAGTCCTTGCCTGCAGCGGGGAGGTCGCCATGCAGCAGCATTGGCGGCGCATCTGGACGGGCTTTCTGTCGCTGAATAGTGTGTCGAAGCGTTTCGGTTTGGCCATGTTATGGCATTATGCTGCCCATTTTGCCTTGCCGCACTGGTATCGCCGCATGGTTGACACACTGTTCACGCCGGGAGCGTGGTTGTAGGGCGGAACGCGAAGCGGTTCCGCCGCCGGAAAACAGGAATCGGGAATCAGAATGGATGAGCCTGTATTTCTGATCCCTGATTCCAGAGTCGGCGGATCGGGATCGGCCGCAGGGCTCGCTTGACGCTGTACGCTTGTCTCGAGTAGAATTACCAAGTTTTTTGATTGGTTATTATGTGTACGGCCCGCTCGACCCCGGGCGTGCAGCGGCCGTTTCGTTGATTGACGTATAGAAAAGGAGAAAATGAATGACGCATGAACTTCCCCCATTGCCCTATGCCAAGGATGCCTTGGCGCCTCATATTTCTGAGGAGACGCTGGAGTTTCATTATGGAAAGCATCACCAGACCTATGTCACCAATCTGACTAATCTGGTCGCGGGGACGGAATTCGAAGCGCTGTCCCTGGAGGAGATCATCAAAAAGGCGTCCGGTGGCCTGTTCAACAATGCCGCCCAGGTCTGGAATCATACTTTTTACTGGAACAGCCTGTCGCCCAATGGCGGCGGAGAGCCGTCGGGTGCTTTGGCCGATGCCATCGAAAAGAGATACGGTTCGTTCGATTCGTTCAAGGAGGAATTCACCAAGACCGCTGTGACGACGTTCGGTTCAGGCTGGGCCTGGCTGGTGAAAAACAGCGACGGTTCTATGGCGATCGTCAGTACCAGCAACGCCGGCTGTCCTTTGACCGAAGGTCAGACCCCCTTGTTGACCTGTGATGTTTGGGAGCATGCCTATTATATCGATTACCGCAATGCGCGCCCCAAATATCTGGAGGCTTTCTGGAAGTTGGTGAACTGGGATTTCGCGGAAAAGAATTTCGCGGCATAGAGCCCGTTTCGCGTCGCTGAAAAGCCTTTCCGTCCCTGTTCCGACGGAAAGGTTTTTTATGTCCGACAATATAATTATAATCGTATCGGTTCGTCACTAAAGTCAAACGACAATGCCAAATGATCATGATCACAAGCCATTGAACTACAACCGCGCCTTTGCTGTCGGCATCATTCTGAATGTTGGATTTGTCGGTGTCGAAGCAGTCTACGGCGTGTTGGCGGATTCATTGGCGCTGCTTGCGGATGCGGGCCATAACCTCAGCGACGTACTGGGTCTGCTGCTGGCCTGGGGCGCGCACCTGCTTGCCGGTCGTCGAGCGACCGCCCGCAGGACCTATGGATTCCGCCGGGCGACGATTCTGGCTTCCCTGCTGAGCGCCGTTTTGCTGCTGGTCGCCTTGGGCGGCATCAGTTGGGAAGCCATCGAACGGTTCCAGCGCCCCGAGCCGGTGCACGCTTTGACGGTGATGGCGGTTGCCGGGGCGGGTGTCGTTGTGAATACCGTAACTGCCCTGTTGTTCCTGGCGGGGCGCAAGCATGATCTCAATGTCAAAGGCGCCTTTTTGCACATGGCAGCCGATGCGGCGGTTTCGGTCGGTGTGGTTTTTGCCGGGCTGGCCATCATGTACACCGGATGGTTGTGGCTGGACCCTGGCATCAGCCTGGTCATTGTGCTCATCATTCTTATCGGCACCTGGGGCCTTTTGCGCGACTCGATCAATCTTGCTGTCGATGCGGTGCCAAGGGGTATCGATCCCGAAAAAGTCCATGAATATCTGTCGAGTCTGCCGGGGGTGAAGGCGATTCACGATTTTCATATCTGGGGAATGAGTACCACCCAAGCGGCGCTGACGGTCCATTTGGTGATGCCGGAGGGCAGCGGTGGGGACGCTTTTCTTGATGCGCTGGCTACTGAGCTCAATCGCCGTTTCGGAATTGACCATTCGACCATTCAGATCGAGCGGGGCGACCCTGAAATTGTGTGTAAGCAGGTTGGCTCCTTGTGCCGGTAAAGGCGCCGGCGGTTTGCAAAAGTGTCCGGTCAGCCCATGATATTTATGGACTGTCGGCCAAAAAGATGGCCCGCTTCGGAGCCGGCAGCCCTTCGCAGGTTCGATTCGGATCGTGCAGGTCGAGAAAGTCGGCCAATGACTGAAAACGCATCCAGTCGGTCGAGCGTTGTTCGCAGGTCGTGGTTCTGCTGACGTCGATCAGGCGAACGTTCTTGAAACCACAGCGCTTCAACCAGGATGCCAGTGTGAAGGGCGATGGAATGAACCAGACATTGCGCATTTTGGCATAGCGTCCCTCCGGCAGCAGCGTCTCGCCCAGCCTGCCGTCGATCACCAGGGTTTCCAGAATCAGCTCCCCGCCCGGACGCAGGCAGTCACGCAGTTCAAGCAGATGATCGATCGGTGAGCGCCGATGATAGAGTATGCCCATAGAAAAGACGCTGTCAAAGGCCTTCAACCCCCGCGGAACATCTTCGATGCCGAAGGGCAGCACATAGACCGGAAACTCAGGGCCGGCAAAATGTTTGATGGCGTGAAACTGCATGACGCTGAGCAGAGTCGGGTCGATCCCGATTACCTGCCTGGCACCGCACCCTGCTATGCGCCAGCAGTGGTAACCGTTGCCGCAGCCCACATCCAGCACCCAGCGGTCGTTCAAAGGTTGAATGTGACCGCGAAGTCGGTCCCATTTTAGGTCGGAGCGCCATTCCGCGTCGACAAAAACTCCATGCACCTCGTAGGGGCCTTTGCGCCAAGGGTGGAGTGTGCGCAACAGCTTTTCGATGGTTTTTCGGGTCAGCAAGTCGCAGTCGCCTTCGCCGCCGATCCGTATGCTGCCGCAGTTCAGATCGATCGTTGATGCGCGTACTGTAGGCAGGTGTTCAACTATTGTCCGCCATTTTTCCAGATCGCCGTGCCGCAGCTCGCTGAACAGGCGGTTCAGTTGCGCGGGAATTATGCTTAGCCAGGGCTGCAGTGCCGGTCGGTCGCACGATTCATACAATGAGGCGTAATAATCGATCATTCAGTGCGGTTGTATCTGTTCACTCCCCCTTATCATCGATAAGCCCGCCGCCACTGGAAAAAAGCTGCGAGCAGTTATGTGGGTCGACAGTTCCTTCTCACCCTCCGGGAGAAGGGATCTGAATAATTACATGCGGTTCGGGTTAGCGTAAACTGAAAAAACAGGTTGAATCTACAGGTAATTTAAGGATAAGATGTAATGAGGATTGCTTGATGGGGTGATCTAAGGACAAAGAGAGATTGTCATTTTGGGCGATTGTCATGCTCAGTTCAAGCTGTTCTGGCATTTATGGCGATTGATGTTAAGAAGTTTCAGGAGAAAAGACAATGACGATGAAAAACATAATGAGCAGGTATTTTAGGGTATTTTATATTATATTATTAGGGAGTATTTTTCTGGCGAGTTGCGCGATGCAGAGAACGGCGCCGTCGTTTGAAGCGTTTCAGCCTGTCGATCTGGAGTCGACGGTCGCTTCCGGCGAATATATGCAGAAAGTGGATAATTTTCTCGTTCTCATGGATGTTTCATCCTCGATGAACGAAAAGTATCAGCAGGGCGGATTGTCCAGTTCGCCGTCCCCCGTCAAGTTCGATGCGGAAAAGGAACTGCTCAATCGGATGAATCAGACCATTCCGAGCAGTTTGAATCTCAACGCAGCGCTGCGCTCCTTCGGCATGGGGCCTTGTCTCGACTGGAAGAGCAGCAAGCTGGAATATGGCGTGACCAGCTATTCCAGGAGCGGATTTGAAGAAGCTCTGAATGTCAACAAGTGCGCCAGTGGCGGTACGCCAATGGGCCAAGGGTTGGATGGTGCGGCCGGTGATCTTGCTTCCACGCAGGGTGACATTGCGGTGATCCTGTTCAGCGACGGTCTTCACACCGAAGGCAATCCCCTGGTTCAGGCGCAGGAATTGAAAAAACAGTATGGCAACCGGGTATGCGTTTATACCGTCTGGCTGGGCGACGACAAGACCGATCCAAACTTCAAGGGTAGAGATCTGATGAAGCAGGTGGCTTACATCAGCGGTTGCGGCGCACCATATGCGGCTGCCGACATCGCCTCCAGCCAAGGTATGGCGGATTTCGTCACCGATGTTTTCCTGAAGAAAGGCGACCGTTGTGCTGCCGATGAGGATGGCGACGGCGTCAACAACTGTGAAGATCAGTGCCCTGGAACGCCGCCTGGCGCGCATGTCAACAGCATCGGCTGCTGGGTTGCTCAAATCAACTTCGACTTTGACAAGAGTGTCGTCAAGCCGGAGTTTTTTCCTGAGTTGAACAACGTGGCGCGAATCATGACTCAGCTGCATCCCGACTTGCGGATCGAGGTTCAAGGCTGGGCGAGTGCGGTTGGTTCACAGGCTTATAATCTGAAGCTTTCACAACGTCGCGCGGACGCAGTGAAAGAATATTTGGTCAAACAAGGCGTCAGCCCGAACCGGTTGGATGCGAGAGGGTATGGCATCAGCTATACGTTCCCGAACGATACGGAACAGGGTCGTTATGAGAACCAGAGGGTTCAGTTCAAACGACTCCAGTAAATCAGCGGCTGGTTAAAAGCCGTTAACAGAGAAGGGGAGTGCGCAAACGTGCACTCCCTTTTTTTTGTATCCAGAGCAACGGGCGTCGAGAGTACGGGGGAACGACCGACGGGAAGCCTGCTTCAAGTTTGAGAGCGTCGCCATATATGCACAAAGTTGACCGTATTGATCTATCCCCTGGCCCTGAATTATTCGCTGCCAATGGAAAAAACCGTAAGCGGTCAGGTATAGTTCCGCAGTCCCCTCTCCCGCTGGGAGAGGGTGAGGGGGGCTGAATAATTACAGCTGACCAGTAGTGGTGTGTGCCAAGCGAGGTATCCAAGATCGATTTCAAAGAAGAAGGTGTTTCTTGCGCCTATACTAAATCGGATTAACCAAAAAGAAAGTGATTTGCACAGGACTCTTTGCAGCAGACAATGGCAGAAAAAAAGGCAACATTAATCGGTTATCTCACGGACGTGCGAAAAGATGGCATGGAGGCTCGGCTGATCGGTGGGAACGAGGGAGCCCGGCTGGCAGCATTGGATGGCGAACAGGTTTTGGTGGGCCAGATCGGCACTTTTGTATCGATCAGACAGAATAAGAACAGGCTGCTCTCGGTTATTGTGCGCGATACCGCACAGAGCCCTGTAGTTCGCCTAGAGACGGAGCCGCTTGCACTGCCTCCGGAGCATGCTTGCAACAGCCGCTGTATCTCATTGATACCACTGGGTGAGGTTGTTGAAAAAGGTGGTTTCCAGCGGGGTGTGAAGCAATTTCCGACCACCGGGGCTGAAGTTCATGCCGCAAGCATCGGCGAGCTCAGAGCCATTTTCATGGACGAAAGTGATTATTGCCTGGAGGTGGGAACTCTTTCAAACTATCGTGATTTAAGCGTCAGCCTTGACCCTTCGACGCTGTTTGGAAGGCATTTCGCGATTCTGGGCCAATCGGGGTCCGGCAAGTCCTGGGCGGTCGCCAGCCTGCTTCAGCGTGCAGTTTCGAGCATGCCGAAAGCCCATATTATCCTGCTGGATCTGCACGGTGAATATTGCTGGCGTGACGAGAAAACGGGCGCGATGCATTCGGCGTTTGACGAAAATCTGATGCGTTATATGGATGCGCGCGAGTTGGAGATTCCCTATTGGCTTCTGAGTTATACCGAGCTGGTGGATTTACTGGTCGATCGTGCCGATGCGAACGCCTCGATGCAGATGGCTTTTCTGCGTGAAACAGTCTATGCGTTGAAGAAAGAAGCGGCAGACGCGCTTGGATCGAAGAGCTTTTCAATCGATTCTCCGATTTATTTTTCTTTGTCCGAATTGTATCGCCAATTCAGGAATGCCAATGAGTATCGCAGCGATTTCGGCAAGCTCAAAGGGGCAATGTATGGACAGTTCGATGAGTTTCTGATAAAGCTGCAAAGCCGTCTCAACGACGTCCGCTATGACTTTCTGCTGAGGCCGAAGCTTCGGACGACATCGGCGTCGTTGTCCGGTTTGCTGCGCGACTTTGTCGGCTTGGGGGAACCGAAACGGCCGATCACCGTCGTGGACCTCAGCTCTGTGCCGTTTGACGTACGGCCCAGCGTGTCAGCTCAAATCGGACGTTTGGCGTTTGAGTTCAATTATTGGAATCCGCGCAACAGGGAGTTTCCGATCGTTCTGGTTTGTGAAGAAGCGCATTCCTACATCCCCCGAGAATCCGGCGGCGAGTATGAGAAGGCCAGGAAGGCGATGGAGCGAATTGCCAAGGAAGGGCGCAAATATGGCGTCGGTCTTGGTGTTGTCAGTCAGCGGCCGCATGAATTGTCGGAAACGGTTTTATCGCAATGCAGCACATTTTTGTGTTTTCGGACGACCAATCCCGATAACCAGTTGTATGTGCGCAGTCTGGTGCCGGAGGCGGAGAGGCAATTGATCGATATTCTCGCCGCATTAGGCCGTGGTGAAGCGCTGGCGCTGGGGGAGGCCGCACCCTTGCCTACCCGGTTTCAGTTTTTCAAACCGGAACCGCCGCCCAATAGCAACGATGTGGATTACTTGCACAGTTGGAACGAGGGTCCCGACGATCTGGATGTTGAATCGATTGCCGACCGGTGGCGTCGACAAGGGCGTTGATTCTGTCACCGCGCGTTGGCGGTCCGCCATCGTCCGCCGGATTATGGCGGAACCGCTTCGCGTTCCACCCCGGATTATTGAGAACGTCCTCCCCGACGACTTTTCTTCCGGCGTCAAGCCCCTTCAAGAAAAATAGTTTGAGCGCGTGAATAGTTGGTATGATTGACCGCTGTTTTTCATGCGTCAAGGCCCCTGAACTATGATCACGCGATGGCAGCAATCGCCCCTGGTTTTTATTATTCTTTTCAGCTTAACCGTCATGGGCGCGGGAATCTGGAGTTCCAGCATCCTGACGCAGGGCGATGAGTCGGATTATATCCGCTCTTCGCAGGAAATGCTCAGCAGCGGCGACCTGCTGACGCCGACGTTCAGAGACGAGCCGCGTTTTACCAAGCCGCCGCTGCTCTATTGGATGGTCGTTTCCTCGTACCGGCTGTTCGGTGTTTCCCTCTTTTCTTCGCGTTTGCCGATGGTGCTGTGCGGGGTCTTGACGGTACTTTTCGTTTACCGATTGGGCCTGCTTCTTTTTGACCGAAAAGCAGCACTGATGTCTGCGCTGGTCACCGCGACCGCTTTTGGGATGGTGAAGTTCTCCAAGATCGTCTTGATGGAAGTCCCGCTCACCCTGACCATGCTGATGGCCTCGTTTTATTTCATCCGCTTCTATCGGGATGATCATAAGCACGATCTGCTGGTTTCCTTTTTCTTCATCGGGCTCTCCTCTTTGCTCAAAAGCCCGGTCTACTCCGCGATCAGCGTGATGGTGCTGCTGCTGTTTCTGTTGTCCGTCGGCGGCATGGGCAGAATCCGGGGCAGGGAGTCGGTGTTGGCGGTGCTGCTGGCTCTGCTGGTTGCCGTTCCCTGGTATGCGGCCATGATCGTCTTGCACGGTGATGCATTCATCGATTTCTATTATAACGAGCACTACATCAAGTTTCTTTATGTCAATCACTATCTTTTCCGGGTTTGGGTGGGTCTGCTGCTGTATCTGTTGCCTTGGACATTCTATTTCTTGTTTGCCGTTTATCGGGTCGTTGCTCAAAAACTGTACCGGCAATGGGAGTACAAGTTCCTGCTGATCAGTATCTTCGTATTTCTCTTCGTGTTTTTGGTGCCGCACCAGAAGGGGCTGTACTATGCCATTCCTGTGGTACCGTACGCCGGATTGCTGACAGGATCCGCGTTGGCCGGTGCTTTCCAGCCTGGAAAAATTTGGGATGGCGCCACCGCCGCGGTTCTGTGTGTGATCGGCGCTGTGTTATTGGGCGCCATCGTGTTGGTGGATGCCCAGGTGCTCTTTTCCCTGGCCAGTGGTCTGCTGATTCTTGCAGTGGCGCTGGTTCTTTTGAAACAGCGCGGATCGAAAACCGTGCCATTCATTTTGTACGGCCTGGCTTTGATACCTTTCTATGTGGTGATTTTGCCTTCTGTCAATTTTCCGGTTATTCCGGAAAAGGAAGCGAAGCCCATCGTCAACGGCAGGCTGTTGTACAGTTATGGGGTCTCCCCGCTCAAATTTGCCGATGCGCTGGATCGCGACATAAAAGAGATCATCCGGCCGGAGCGGCTGCAGCAAGCGATCGAAAAGGGCGGGGCGGTGATCATGACGCGCGCAACATTCGACGGGTTGAGCAGCGGGTGGTTGAAACAGAAGGTCGAAATCCGGCTGCAGTGGCAGCGGTGGCGTCGCCGAGTGCCATTTTCCGAGGCGATCGACGCGCTGATGCAGCGCAGCCCGGAAGCGATTCAGGAGACCGTGTACCTGATTATGGCTAGGGAGGCTGTCCGAGAATAGCGATCGTAGCGAGGGCGAGACTGATTGAGTCAGATTATTGATGGAAACCATCCTTGGTTTCCACCCCTTCGGGGTCGCTA
>Ga0209633_10003511_pt1 | contig 14443 bp, 15 predicted proteins | sample Cruoilmetagenom1_FD_187290 | JGI IMG/M metagenome (GOLD analysis project Ga0209633, IMG submission 187290) | Oil polluted marine microbial communities from Coal Oil Point, Santa Barbara, California, USA - Sample 1 (SPAdes) (version 2) | ecosystem: Environmental > Aquatic > Marine > Oil seeps ... | reverse complement strand
ACTCACTTGCCTTCAGACTTGCTCCTCCGACTAAAACACCTCCCACTGCTGGAAGGGATAAAATAGAAGAGGCATTCTCTCCCTTAACAGATCCTCCATAAAGAATAAAAGGGGATAAAGCATATTCACTGGATAGGGTTTTCTCAACAAAAGCGCATGTATTTTGAATATCTTCAGGGCTAGCAACTTTGCCTGTTCCAATGGCCCAAACAGGTTCATAGGCAACAACAATGTTTTTATTTTTCTTAAAATTTTCAAGCGCTTTTAACTGCTCTTTTAAAACATCTTGCGTGCGGTTGGCTTCATAATCAGCATCACTTTCTCCAATACAGAAAATAGGTTGCAAACCAGCATCAAGAGCTTGGTGGATTTTTTTAGAAAAGAGAGCGTTAGATTCTTTGTGCTGTTGGCGACGCTCCGAATGCCCAATAAGAACATAGTCACACCCTATGTCATCTAACATTTGAGCACTCACTTCACCGGTATAAGCCCCCTCCAAAGCTGCAGAACAATCTTGGGCTCCAATTTTAATATCACTCTTTTTTAGATCATTTCTGAGAGCATCCAAATAGGGAGCTGGAGGACAAATGACAAGAGTATTTTTCGTTTCAGTTTCTTGAGCTAGAGCCGTAATCTGCTGACAAAACTTATGAGTATTTTTTAAAGTACCATTCATCTTCCAGTTGGCTACAATAAGTTTTGTCATAAGGTTCTCTCCTGTTTCTTTCAAAGATATTATTTTTCTTCAGCAATAATTCTAGGGAAAACACCCTCTGGTTTTGGGATATCAACTCCAGAAATTAACGGTGTTTCAAGAGCATGAATGTCTCTTCGATCCTTAGAAACCGCCAATTGATCCAATATTTTCCCAGCTGCATTTGGTATAATCGCCTGTGCTACAATGGCCACATGGCGAATGGTTTCAGCTAAGACATATAAAACCGTATTCATGCGCTCAATACCTGTTTTACGTAAGGCCCATGGCTCTTCTTTATCTACATAACGGTTAGCTTCACCAACAACGGCCCAAATTTCTTCACACATCTTATGCAAGGCTTGTTCATTGGCATGTTCTCTCACTTTTTCAGGCATATCAGCTGCTAATTTTAAGAGGGCTTTATCATTTTCTGTAAAAGCATTCGGGAGAGGAATCTGACCTTGAGCATGCTTGAAAGCAAAGGATAAAACACGCTGCACGAGGTTTCCGATATCATTAGCAAGATCTGAATTAATACGAGAAACTAAAGCACTTGTTGAAAAATCAGCATCCCGCCCAAAAGTGGCTTCTCTCAAAAGAAAATAGCGAATTTGATCAGCCCCATAAGTTTCAACAACCTCAAAAGGATCAATAGTATTGCCCGTCGATTTTGAGATTTTTTCTCCCTCGAGAGTCCACCATCCATGGGCAAAAAGACGCTTTGGCAGGGGCAGACCTGCAGCCATTAAAAGAGCTGGCCAATACACGCCGTGAAAACGAATAATATCCTTACCTAAAATGTGAATAGCTTCGGGCCAAAAACGTTTAAAGTCAGTCGCATTTTCGTCAGGGAAGCCAAGATTACTAATGTAGTTGGGGAGCGCATCAACCCACACATACATTACATGATCGGGATCATTGGGAACCGGAATGCCCCATTTAAAGCTTGAACGGGAAACGCAAAGATCTTTCAACCCTCCTTTAACGAAGCTTTTAACTTCATTAAGACGAGATTTTGGTGCAATAAAATCAGGATTATTTTCATAAAGGTCAAGAAGTTTATCTTGCCATTCTGAAAGACGAAAGAAGTAACTAGGCTCCTCAACCCAAGTCACTTCAGTGCCTGTGGGGGCTTTACCGTCAACGATTTCGTCCTCGTTGTAAAAGGCTTCGTCTCGTACAGAATACCATCCCTTATAGGTAGACTTATAAATTTGCCCTTTCTCAACAAGCTTCATCCACAAGGCTTGCGCAGATTTCTTGTGATGTTCCTGAGTTGTTCTAATAAATGCGTCATTGGTGAAGCCAAAAAGATCGCTTAACTTGTGAAATTCTTGAGAAATATCATCGACATATTCTTGGGGAGTAATGCCTTTTGCCAAAGCAGATTGTTCAACTTTTTGGCCATGCTCATCGGTTCCCGTCAGAAACTTAACGTCTCTGCCATCAAGGCGCATAAAACGTGCCAAAGTATCTGCTGCAATGGTGGTATAGGCCGTGCCAATATGAGGCTTAGCGTTAACATAGTAAATGGGCGTGGTGATATAATACGGTTTTTTTTTGGGTGTCATTATTTATCTTTTACTCATTATTAATTACTAAAAAATTTCTATAGTCATTCCAAAAAGGTCCCAGACGTCGTCATTCGTTCCTAAACTATAAGGCCTAACCTATCATCTTTGATGCAGACCAGCCAATTCATGAAAAACGCAAAGCAATGTTTGCTTCTTATCCAAAGAAAATATATGGGTCGTCCGCAAAATTTCTTGAATAGAAAACCAAGACTCAACCCATTGATCAGGGCTTCGCTTGTTTAAAATGCCTTGTTCGTTGTTTTTCTGTTCAAGACTCAATGTATGGGCAACCCAATGGTTTAGAAAATCTGCAAAGAAAGACCAAGCAACCTCAGGATTAAGGGCCGTGTTTTTTAAAATAAATGTTTCTATAAAACCGTGAGTTGAGCGTAAGTCTTGAGCTGAGAGGTCTTTCATAACTTTTAAAAAAGCTTCATAAAAAGAGCGCCCTCCAAGATCATTAATCATCAATCCTAAACCAGGCCTCCCTGCAGAAATAGAGGCAAGAAAAGGAGCATCTTCTAGTTTTTTCTCTTCAAATAGAGCTTTAGTTTCCTGTTCCAAAAGCGGAGAAAATTGGATAATTTGAGCCCGCGACCGTAGGGTTGGCAAAACACTCTCTAGGTTCTGAGAAATCAAAATCAACAAGCATTTGTGAGGTGGTTCTTCAAGAACCTTTAACAGCGTATTAGCCCCCTTTGGGGTCAGATCATCAACACTGTCAATTACGGCAATGCGCCAGTTATCCTCAAGGGATGTTTGAGAGAAAAAATGAACAACAGACCTTGCTTTTTCAACGGAAATATCCTTTGTTACCTTTCCCTTTTCATCGGCTTGTTTTTCAAGAACAATAAAGTCCGGGTGGTTACCAGCTCTTAATAAATGGTCTGTTGAACTCAAGGAAGGAGCGGGAAGTTCTCCCAAACATTCCATAGAGTCATTCAAAAGGGCGCGTGCTAATTGATGAGCGAATGTTGCTTTACCAAGTCCTTTTGCGCCTGTAAAAAGGAGGCCATGGGGAAGACGTCCCGCCTTGTGAGCGATTTTTAAATGCTCAACAATAGAGGCATGTCCCACGAGGTGGTCAGCAAATCTCGGGTGAGAATCAAAGGAAACGTTTGCAATGTTCATCAAAGTAGTATAGCCCCATTTTTCTTTTTTCAAAGAAAATTATCTCTCTAAATAAGCCATAATTTCAATGTGTGGCGTCCACATAAATTGGTCAACAGGGACAATTTCGTGGAGTTTAAAACCATGCTCCATCAGATATTTAGAATCCCTTGCAAAACTCTCTGCATTACAAGATATGTAAACCAATTTCCTTATGGAAGAGTGAGCAATTTCATGGGTTTGTGTTTCTGCACCAGCTCTTGGAGGGTTCATGACAACCGCCTTAATACCATCGAGTTCGCTGCGCATTAGAGGCGTTTCAAAAAGGTTGCGCTCTTGAATTTTTAAAAGAGGTTCTTCTACTTTTTGGAGAGCACGCAGTGCTTGGCCATCACATTCGATGCCTGTTACACTATGCCCTAACTTCGTAAGCGCCAGTGAAAGAGTTCCCCGCCCACAAAAGAGATCAATAAGTGTGTCTTGTGAGTTGCGCTCAAAAGGAAGGTGTTTTTCCAGAAATTGGGCGAAAATTTGATCAGAAGCTTCTGTTGCTTGGAGGAAGCCAAAAGCCGTGACCTCAACATCATGATTGCCAAACCGCACCGTTGGCGTTTCTGTAAAATATAGAATTTTTTCACGTTTCTTCACTTTATAAGCAAGGCGAATGATGCCTAAATCTTTTGCAAGATCTATCAAAGCTGTTTCACGGTCAGCACTCAAAGGCTCTTTAAAACCAGCGAGTAAGACGTCTAAGCCGTTCTGAGCCCGCGTTACAAAAAAATGAATCAGCTTTTCATGCTCTAAAAAGGGGGCGATAACCTCACGAAGAGGCTCGAAAAGAGGTAGAATATCGGGATGAATCAAAGAGCATGTACGAAGGTTAAAAGGCTTTTTACTCTCAGCCTCATGAAAACCCATCTTAAGCTCGCCATCCCATTTGCGGGCCATAAAATCAATGCGGCGACGTTGACCCGCTCCCACAATAATAGGATCAGACACAAGGGATGTCTCAATGCCATGGGCCTCTAACGCATTGACGACGAGGGATTTTTTATAAGCTTCATAGGTTTTTGAAGAAAAATGCTGCAACAAACAACCGCCGCAGGTTCCAAAGTGAGGGCAGGGCGCTTTAACCCGATCAGGAGAGGCTTCTTTAACCTCAAGAAGTTTACCCCATTTGCTCGTACGTGTCTTAAAGCGCTCTTCAATTTCAACAACTTCATGGGGTAATGCAAAAGGAATAGTTAAATCAACACCCTCAACAGAGGCTATGCCTTCTCCGCGTTTGGTCAAAGAATGTATGGTGACAGTATGATAGGGGTTTTCTGATTCGGACATCTCTATAAGCAAAAACTATAGCTTGTAAGATTTTATTTTTTTGCTCAGTGTGTTGCGACTGATTCCCAACACATCGGAAGCTTGAACTTTGTTATCGTTTACTTTTTGCAAAACAACTTTCAAGAGAGGCTTTTCAACCTGAGCCATAATTTCAGCATAAAAAGAACAGGCTGGCAGCTCTCCATCAAGGTTTCTAAAATATTCTTGAAGCTTTTCTTCAATCAAGTCAGATAAGGCAACTGTTTTAAGACAGGGAATTGTTTGCTTCGTTGCGGATTGGCTACTCATTTTTTTCAAATTCCATTACTTCATCATAAAAATTACTAATCAAACCGTAGACCTCCGCGCTGGATTTAGATTGATTAACCTTCACCCGAAAATCATTAGAGCCTTTAAGACCCTTACTATACCAGCTTACATGTTTGCGGGCCATTTTAATCCCAACAACTTCGCCGTGATGTTCTATTATATCGGCAAAATGCTCTAAGAGAAGCTCTTTTTGCAAAGAAAGTGCCGGAGCCTCACTTTTTTTTCCTGTTTTAAGAAAATCCTGCAGGTTTTTTAAAAACCACGGGCGCCCATAACAACCTCGACCCACCATAACACCGTCGGCACCCGAAGCTTGTAAAGCCGCAAGCGCTGTGTCTTCACAAACAATATCACCATTGGCAATAACAGGGATAGTGACCGCTTCTTTCACATTTTTGATAAAAGACCAGTCCGAACGCCCATTATAAAGCTGACAGCGTGTACGACCATGAACGGCGATCAAGTGAATGCCGCAATCTTGAGCAATCTTAGCAAGTTCAGGCGCATTACGGGTGTTGTCATCCCAACCAGTTCTCATCTTAAGAGTCACAGGCAGGTTTACGGCAGCAACAGTTGCTTCAATAATTTTTCGAGCAAGACCAAGGTCTTTCATAAGGGCAGACCCTGCGTATCCATTAACAACTTTCTTGGCAGGGCAACCCATGTTGATATCAATAATATCAGCTCCCATGTCTTCGTTCAGTTTGGCAGCCTCTGCCATCACCGCAGGTTCGCAACCGGCCAGCTGAACCGTTGCTGGGCGTTCTTCTGGACACTTTTCAACCATTTTCATGGTGCGTTTGCTGTCTCTGATCATCGCCTGCGAGGCAATCATTTCAGAAACCACCAAAGAAGCCCCCATTTTCTTTACAATTTTACGAAAAGGGAGGTCGGTCACGCCAGAACAAGGTGCAAGAAAAGCGTTCCCGTCCAGTTCATAAGGGCCAATAGTAATATTTTTGTAATACTGATTCATATGCGGAATATAAAGAATTATTTCAAAAAATTCAAGAAAAATGGGTGCATATTTCTAAGTCCTTAAAGGGTTTAATAAAAAATTAACTTCCTATTAATGGAAATAAAGCAACAACTAGCACAATTCATTAACAATATTGACTTAACAATATCCTTAGATGTTGTTTTCTTTGACATCTTTTAACTGTAGGAGATCTTTTCATGAACCACTTTATTAAAAAAATTCGTTACGGGTTGCTTGTTATTGGCTTCACGCTATCGTCAACGCTTTCCCTTTTTGCCTCAGCAGAGTTAACCCAAGATGAAATTGATGGGATGGACTTCCAAATGCATGGTGTCGCCTTATTTAGTGGCACAGATCCTTTTAGTGTTGGTATTAAAATTGCCACAGAAAGTAGATATTCCCATGTCGGTATCCTACTTCATGATGCCTCAGCAGATGTATCAGACCTCTCCTCATGGTATTGTTTTGAATCGACAGGAAGCGCCGGAGAAGTTTTAAGCGATGTCTTACCCCATACACGGGTTACCCCTTGGGCTCATGTATCAACACAGTATCCAGGCGGAGTTGCCAGTCGCCTTTTAAGTACTGAAACAAAGCTTGATGAAAAAGCTGTTACAAAATTCATTCGAAAGAATAATAGAAAAGCCTATGAAAATGATATCGGAGAACTCTTAAATGCACTTAAAGACGGTAACGATAAACCGAATACAGAAACCGTTTTTTGTAGCGAATTAACGGCTGAACTTATGCAACGGCTAGGAATTATTGATTCTAAAATACCTTCAAATAATTACCTTCCCAGTGAGTTCTCTGTAGACAAAGAAAATTTGCCTTTCCTTGGCGGGTACTCCTTAGGCGACGAAGAGGTTGTTAAAGAATATAGATTAAAGCGTATAACTCGTTTTGGTCTATGGCTTCGCCACAACATTGTTGAAAAGCTCTTTTCTTGTGTGCGTCGTCAAGGACACCCCGCATAAGGAGCTAAAGAAAGAAACTATTAACAGAAAAGAGGGCCAGAGCTCTCTTTTTTTATGCCATAATTTTCCGTGCTTTATTTAAATCTTCAGCGGTATCGATGCTTAAAGGAACTTCATCTACCAAAGCCACACCAATGCGCATATCATTTTCAAGAACGCGTAATTGCTCGAGTTTTTCTTGAACCTCAAGGGGAGACGGTGGTAGCTCAACAAAACGCTCAAGAGCAGGGCGACGATAAGTATATAACCCAATATGATGGTAATGAGGGCCCGCACCTGTTGGAATAGGAGCCCTTGAAAAATAAAGAGCCTCATGACGACCGTTTTCACGGTGTGCTAAAGCAATTTTCACGATATTAGGATTCATTAGGTCTTCTTGAGAATGAATTTCAACACCAAGAGTTGCCACATCAAAACGCTCCTCTTTCAAAGGATCAAGAGAGGCCTTAATAATTTTTGAAGAAATGTTGGGCAAATCTCCTTGCACATTTATAATTGTATCAAATTTCTTTTGAGGATCTACTTCCTGAAGAGCTTTAAAAATTCGATCGGAGCCTGATGGGAGACCTGGATCTGTTAAGACACCCCTGGCACCAGCTTTTGTAACAACCTCTTGAATTTCGGGAGAATCACAGGCCACATGAACTGGTCCAATGTCAGCTTCAAGGGCGCGCTTTACAACCTGAGAAATCAAAGGCAATCCGTTGATTTCCTTTAGCATTTTATTGGGGAGGCGTGTCGAAGCCAGACGAGCTGGTATTAAAATAATAGGGGTCATAGAACTCTCAAAAGCAACATTTTTATTTCTTTATTCGTTTCAATATATTATAGGGCGCGTGTGTGTTTTTCAACACACTTCTAGAAAGAAAAGATCTATTTAAAACTTTATCTGTTTTCCTAAGGGGTAGAAGAGGCTACTATAATAGAAAGTGATGAAATATTTACGTCATCATAAGCTTCTTATAAAGGTTACAAGGAAATAAACAGGAACAGGTGAATAACGCCATGATAACAAGCATTTACAGGATTTTTTTGAATGCTACACTTCTCACCTTCGCGTGTGAGAGTGTCTCTGCTGCTGTGATGCTCAGTAAGTCTCCAAAAAATATAACGCCTGCCTTGGACCTTAACTTACCACTTTCTGCTTTATCCTTGAAAGAGGCTGCTCAAAAAGAGGAAGCTTCTAAAAAAATTACGGACAAAATTACCCTGAAGTTAAATCGTGACCTTTTTGAAAAAGGTTTGCAAGTTGAAACAGAAGGCTATGGTCAATACTTTGCCACCCTTGAATCAAGCAATCGCTTGGACGAAAAATTTAAAACCACACCGGCAAAAACCCTTTTACATCGCAAGTTACGTGAGTCCAGCAGAGCAGGGGCCATGCGCGTTGGGGGACATGTCACTGAGAATTCAAAACTTTATTTAAAAGTTGGTTTTGAAAGTGAGAATTTTGGGGGAGCAAACACTCTAAAAACCAGAACAGTTACGGATTCAAACCAAGGATATTGGCGCACCGCCATGGCTTCTGGTGTTGGATTTCAATACGACGTCTCAAGAAAATGGTCTATTTCTGGAGAGGCCAGTACCATGGCGATTAATGCACCTTTTGAGAACACCCTAAGTGCCCCCAGTACAGAAGGGACGTCCTCCAAAAAGGGCAAGTTCGACTCTCGAGATAACCGTATCTTGGTCGGCATACACTATAAATTCGGCAAATAATCTCATCCACAAACAACAAAATGTGTTGAAAAGTGAATTTGTTACTGGAAAAAGATGATTCAGCTTTTAATAATATCTTCTTATCCTTTGTATAAGGAAATAAAAATGAGAACAAAAATGAAACCTTTAATCCCAGTGTTGATTAGCCCCTCCTTAGAAAGTCAAGAACACCAAATCATTGGCTGTGCTTATGAAAACGCGCGCCACTTTTTTCAACAATTCCCCCTAGGGGTTTGAGGATTTTTCTTGTAATATCGTGAGTATGACAATGCTCGATAATGTTAAAAATTTATTTTCTACCCCTTCTTTACCTCGCCTTCTTGTTGTGGATGATGATGAGCGTTTGCGTGCGCTTTTAAAAAAATTTTTAACAGAAAATGGTTTTAAAGTAGATGATGCTTGTGATGCAGCACGTGCTCGGGAAAAGCTCGCCCAAGAAACTTATGATCTTATGGTTCTAGATGTGATGATGCCTGGTGAATCTGGTATTGAGTTTACAGAATCCCTAAGAGAATCTGGTGATGATGGTCACAATAAAGCCCTTCCCATTTTAATGCTAACAGCGCTTGGAGAGGGAGAAGAGCGTGTTGAAGGCCTCGAGTGTGGTGCTGATGATTACCTTTCTAAACCTTTTGAACCAAGGGAACTCGTCCTACGCATTGAAAAACTGATAGCACGTGCTCAGCCGCGTTTTATTGATACAACAAAAGACCTTCATTTTGGCAGCTTATCCTATTGCTTAAAAAGCCAAACCTTAAAAAATGCTCAAAATGAAGTTATTCATTTAACCTCTGCTGAGTCAGATCTTCTTTCTCTTTTTGCAAAAAAGCCCCGCGAGTCTCTTTCACGGAACGAGCTTGCTGATAATTCTGGTGTCAGTTTAAGCCCTCGCACCATTGATGTTCAAATCACGCGATTGCGCAAAAAGATTGAAAGCGACCCCCGACAACCAAAATATTTGCGCACTGTGCGTCACAAAGGATATGCCCTATGGCCCGATTGAGCGTCTCTTCTTTCCGCCCCTTTAAGCGTTTAAAAAAAATTCTTCCTGAAACATTACTAGCGCGCTCTTTAACGATTCTGATTGCGCCTGTCTTATTAGTTCAGTTGGCAACAGGTATTGTATTTTGGGATCGCCATTGGTCAAAAACGACAGAAACCCTTGCTGAGGGAATCGCTGGAAATGTCTCCTCTTTGGTCGAAATAGCTGATCTTGAAGAAGGGCGCCCCAACTTTTTTAAAGAGCTCCAACAATTTGCTCAGACCAATCACTCTATTTCCATCAAACGCTCCCCTTTGCAAAATGGGTTTTCAAAAAATATCTTAGGAAAAAGTGAGTGGATTGATGAGTTAACCGATTCTTTTCTAGAAAAAGCTCTCTCTCAAAAAATTAAACACCCTTATAGATTTCGGGCTTTTGAAAAAGATATTGTCCTCCAAGTGGCGGGAGAGCAACACCTCTACACTTTCAACGTGAAAAAGAAATACCTGATTCCTAAAACAACCTCTCTTCTAATTTGGTGGGAAGTTGGTGCTCCCTTAGTCTTTATCCTCATCGCCATCCTTTTTATGCGCAACCAAGTTCGTCCTCTGCAATCCCTTGCCAATGCAGTAGAAGAATTTGGAAAAGGTCGAGATGTGAGTCATTACAAACCCGTCGGTGCTCTTGAGGTCCGGCGAGTGGGGCGTGCCTTTAATCAAATGCGTGAACGCATTCAAAAGCAAATTACGCAACGAACAGAAATGCTTGCAGGTATTTCCCATGATCTTAAAACCCCTTTGACGCGCATGCAGCTTGAACTAGCGCTCTTAAAGGATTGTGAGGAAAAAAGTGCTCTTTTAGAAGATGTTCAAGAAATGAAGAAAATGGTTGAGGAGTACCTGAATTTTGCCAAAGGAGAGGGGGCTGAACGAGAAAAACAGGTCCAAATAGATGAGTTTTTGAGAGAGCTTTTCACAAAATTTCCTCAGGACAAACTCTCTTTGCCTTCTTTTGCAAGTCTCGAAAATACAACCGTGACTTGGCGTCCCTATGCCATGAAACGCGCTCTTACTAATATCATTTCCAATGCTTTGCGTTATGGCGGACATGTTTGGTTCCAAGGGAGCATCACACCAAAGACTATTACTCTGGTTTTTGAAGATAACGGCCCAGGGATTCCCGACGATCGTCGCGGAGACGTTTTCCGCCCCTTTGTGCGCCTTGATGAATCACGAAACATTGAAACAGGGGGCTATGGCCTTGGTCTTTCCATTTGCCAGGATATTATCACAGCCCATGGAGGTTCTATTTTCTTAGATGATTCCCACGGTCATGGTGGGCTTAAGGTGACAATCCACCTTCCTATTTAAGCTTTATATAATCATTCCATGCCTATAGATGTTGCCACTAACGCCTTGTATACACGCGAAACTAATCAGCTTTATGTCGAAGGTTGTATTGAATAATTTTCTCAAGGGATTGCAGAAAATTGGAGCGATCCTTTTTATCAAAAGGCTTGTTCTGCCCAGAAATTTCCCCTGTCTCCCTTAGGTGAGTACTTAAGTTGCGCATAGCGACTGTTGAGCCAATGTTCTCGGTGGTAAATTCTTTTCCTGTGGGTTTTAGACCTGAAGCTTTCTTTTTAATGCAACGCTCTGCCAACAGAATGTCAGCAGTCACAAAAACATCTCCTGCTTCAATATGCTCCACAATCCAATCATCGGCCTCATCTGCCCCTTCAGAAACAACAATACATTGTACACGTGGCCCCGAAACATTCCGTAGATAAGAATTACTCACCATATAAACGGGTAAAGCATGGCGTGTTGCAACTTTAATGACCTCGTCCTTAACAGGGCAAGCATCCGCATCAACATAAATAACAATCATAATAAAAAAACCATAAAATAGTTACAAAAAAAATAAAAGTGAAATAGGTTAAATAAAAATTAACACTTACCAAGTAATATATAACCTTATTACTATTACAAAGGATCTAAAATGATCGATATCACACAGCATAACCCACTTACTCTTCAAGATGAATTAAAAAACAAAATTTGTAATCTTCAACGATCTTTTTTCGATTTAGAAATGGGAGAGGCTGTTCGGTATCTAGAAGCTAGAGACCTTGTTTATGTTTTTTCAGAAAAAGAAAACAAGGAAGTCATAGGATGTGTCGCAATAAAATGGATCCAGCATGAAAAATCTATCATCATTTATATAGGAAACGTTGTATTTGCTGAAAAGTATCAACGTAACAATTTTCTTAGCCATCTATTTTTTCCAATTTATTTAAGAACATTGTTTAAATTTCCTGGCAAAAAAATCTATTTCTCATGCTTTATGACAACCCCCAAAGCCTACAATATTTGTAAAAGATTTCCTTATCATTTTCCTTGCTCTACACAAAAAAACCCACAAAACGTTCTCGAGGTGATGAAGGTTGTCGCAGAGAAAATTGCAGGCGCTCAAAATTATGAAATGAATAAGGGGACTATACTTATAAATAACTTTAAAAAGAAAAAATTTATGCATAATGCTTCAAAAGAAGCTATAAAATCCTATAATGGATTTTTTGAAAAAGTTAACCCAGATTTCATTAAAGGATATCAGCTTGTTGTGGTCTTTCCTATAAGCATTAAAAGCGTAGCCATAGCAGTATGGAGCACCTTTTACTATCTCGTCAAAAAAACCAAAAAAGAGTTTATCAAAAAAAACTAGATATAAAATGGGAGCTTTCATATCTTTATAAAAAAAATACAGTAGGTCTAACTTAATAAAGAGCTCATTTTTTTTTCATATAACGGATGTAAAGAAAAATAAGAAGCATACCCCCAGCCGCCAGAAACATAAAAGATAGTTTTGTATTTGTAGCAAAAATCCCCCATTCATATAAAAAGTCGTTTTCTGAGGGAAAATCTTTTGCTATAGTGATTTAGGTTTGTGATGACCGGAGACACAAGCGACGACGGCTATATTTCATAGCTTAGGAGCGCAGTAACAAACGGTCAGTGCAAAGATAATTTACTATAGTACCATATAAAATAAATTTTCTATCAAATCGGCAACCATTGCAAAAATTAAAAAAAGAGGAGCAGCGGAATAATAGCCCTTAAACTGGTTTTGTGTGAAAAACCTCCAAATAATAATTCCTACACTAGTATAAACAAGAGCGTAAAATGAGTCGTAAATAGCACTGTATATGTAATATTTTCGTCCAGCCTCACCTATTTCTTTTAAATAATCATGTACTCCTATTGGTGTGTTTAAAAACCTAAGGTCTGGAATATTTTTAAGTAGGTCGACGGAAGCTTGGTGTGAATAGTAAAAAGAAATCGAAAGCTGAATGATGAGTGCACAAAGATAGATTAATGAACTAAAAAGTGCTTCTTTTTTTGAAATAATCATTCTTAATGATTCCGCGTTGATCGTGAGTAAATCCTCCGATCCTTAGGAATACCGATCCTCCCTGCAAATACAGCTTTTTCAGGTTCTATATTGTGGGTTTTGATAAATAATTTCCTAATAGACTCAAGAGCCTTTTTAAATGTAGCGTTCGTGCCGATATGGCTCTCTCCATTAGGCTCACGACTAAAACAAAGCTGAACGAACGTTGGCTGTAGCACTAACCCCAAAGAGGTTGCTGTTAACCAAAACCGTTGAATCATTCGACCATCTTGTATTGCTTGTTCAATAAAGGTTTGAGACTTTAAGTTCTTAATATCTTCCTTCGTTCGTGTCAAAAGAATATGTGCACCAGAGCACATATCAGGAATCAAACTTGTTTCCACAATAGGCATAACAAATCCAGCGCATTTATTTATGCGGGCATACAGATCTCTATTCCGCAAAACTTTTCCTAATATGAAACGAGTAAGTAAACTAAAATTAAAAGATTTATCTGGGATTCTTCTTGCGCTAAATTTACTATCAAGCTTTATAGCAGATTTCAGTTCCTCATAAAAATGAGGGTGCTGTATCTCTAATTTCATAGATTTCGCATTGAGGTGAGTCACACGTGCTTTTCCAGAAATTGTTTCCTTCCATAAGACTTTATAATTATCTTCGAGGGCATTCTCCAAAGATTTTTTCTCTGATGTCGTGAGAGGCTTTGTTTTAAAGAGGCGCCTATCTGTAAAACGCGCTTTGATAAAGTTTCCTAAATTATCCACGGGCTTGGTTAACTTTTCTAATTTCACAGTAAGAACATAAACTTCCTTTTCTTTTTTTGGCGACTTTACAATGACGACTTTATATCCAAAAAAGTGAGCACTCTCTTCTAAAGTTTCTAAAAAAATACCAAGCATATTAAGAGAAACCCTATGTGTTTCATGCTGATTGGCTAGCGAAGAGATTTGGGTAGCTGTTATTTTTATTGATTGTCCCTTAAGACGCTCCCACGAACAGTTCTGATCATTATGACTGCTTGGTGCCCATTTCGCATAATGCATGATTCGATCGATAGGATCTTTATAGTCATCCTTATAGGGATAAGCTTGATCAGAAAGATTTCCGATAAATTTTTTAGCCAGCTTTAGTTTAAATTTTTGAAGAGGATTACGATTACCAAAAAGATAGTAACTGCGCTTATATTTATTAAGGTAGGCATCGAATTGATGCGCATAAGGTGAGGTGGTCCTGGTTGTTAGGACAGGTTTGCAGCGATTTTAAGCTTCACTTTTTTATTTTCTACGCTGCTTTTTGCACACAAGAAAGGTCAAATCCTTTCTGATATGTAACACCACTATACACTTC
>Ga0209633_10003510_pt1 | contig 14444 bp, 13 predicted proteins | sample Cruoilmetagenom1_FD_187290 | JGI IMG/M metagenome (GOLD analysis project Ga0209633, IMG submission 187290) | Oil polluted marine microbial communities from Coal Oil Point, Santa Barbara, California, USA - Sample 1 (SPAdes) (version 2) | ecosystem: Environmental > Aquatic > Marine > Oil seeps ... | reverse complement strand
TTTTTAGTTTGCTCATAAAATCATCTTCAGCTCTATAACCGATAGGTAAAAGCAATACCGATTTTAATTTTCTACTTTCTAAATTAAGTATTTCATCATATTTTTCAGGAAGAAAACCTTCCATTGGACAACTGTCAATTTTTTCTAAAGCACAAACGGTCATTAAATTACCAAGAGCTATATACGCTTGATAAATGGCAGATTGTTGTTTTTCTTCTAAGGATTTATGAGCATAAGTATCTTTTAAAAATTTTCTAAAAGATGCAATGACATCTTCAGAAGTTCCTCTAATTTCTTTCTCTCTATCAAAGTTATCATCAATATCTTGTGGACTAGTATCTTTATCAATGCAAATAACCAATAGGTGAGAGGCTGTACTTACTTGTTGTTGATTAAAAGAATGAGCCATCAAGTCATTTTGTAATTCTTTATTTTTGATGATAATCATCTTAATTGGCTGTAAGCCAAAAGAAGTAGCTGTCAAATTGAAGGCATTCTTTAGAATGCTTATTTTTTCATCAGAAATAATTTGAGTGTTATCAAATTTTTTACAAGCATATCGCCATTGTAAACTGTCTAGTATATTCATTAAATTTTGCTGAATTTATTTTCAGTTTTTTTTAAAATTAGTTAGATGTCATTTTTGTTTTGTCATTCAGTTTAGAAACTTCTTGAGCAAAGAATTTTATGCTATAAGATCAATTAGAGATTTTTCGATCGTGCTCCTATCTTAATGGCATTTATTATTTAGTTAATGGTTAAAACCCTACAATTAGATTGCAGTTATATTAGTTTCTTTAACTTTTAAAAACCTTTTGTCATTTCGAAATGAGTTTTTTTAAGCGATTGAGAAATCTCGAAAGTAGATTCCTCTTTGTGTGCCTCATTCGGAATGACAAACTATTCTTAGAAAAGAATTTTATTCATTTGTTTTAAATCTAAGGACTTCTAGTCCAAAGTAGTTTATTTTTTGAACTCATAAAGATTGCATCGTTACAAGCTTGAAATAATCGCCTTTTTTTGCTAAAAGCTCATTATGTTTGCCTTGTTCTACAATGTTGCCTTTTCTCATAACCACTATAATGTCGGCTTTCTGTATGGTTGACAGACGATGTGCAATAACTAATGAAGTTCTATTTTTCATTAGCTGTTCTAATGCTTTTTGCACCAATTGTTCTGATTCAGTATCTAATGCAGAAGTCGCTTCGTCTAAAATAAGAATGGGCGGATTTTTCAATACTGCTCTAGCAATACTTAAACGTTGTTTTTGTCCGCCAGAAAGTTTATTGCCACCATCACCAATATTAGTTTCTATTCCTTTGGGTAGTTCTTTTACAAACTCGTAGGCATTTGCAATTTTTAAAGCCTCAATCACTTTTTCGTCACTTAAATCAGTTGTCCCTAATAAGACGTTGTTTTTTATAGAATCATTAAAAAGAATAGCATCTTGAGTGACAATACCCAATTGCTCTCTTAAAGATTTTTTTGTCAAATCTTTAATGTCAATTCCGTCAATGGTAATTTTACCTTTATTTACATCGTAAAAACGTGTGATTAGATTTGCTAAGGTTGATTTTCCACTACCAGACTGTCCAACTAAAGCTACCATTTTTCCTTTAGGTATGGTTAAAGAGAAATCATCTAATACATAGGTGTCTTCATATTTAAAAGAGATATTATTAAAAATGATTTCACTATCAAAATTTTCTTTTTTAATAGCATTTTCTTTGTCTTTTAGCGGATTTTCAGTTTCAATTATTTCTAAGACTCTTTCCGCTGCAGCGTTACCTTGTTTGATACTGTAACTGGCTTTTGAAATTGCTTTTGCAGGAGTCAAAATATTATAGGCTAAACCCATATAAGCAATAAAAGAACTACCTTCAAGTGTACCTTCAGAAAGTACCATTGAACCACCATACCATAGTAGCACAGCAATCACTGCAATGCCTAAAAATTCACTAGTAGGTTTTGCTAAATTGGTTCGATTTAATAAGCTGTTTGAAAATTTGTTAAACCTTGAGGTAGATTCCTGAAATTTTTGATTGAATTTATCCTCAGCATTAAAGCCTTTAATGATACGCAATCCACCCAATGTTTCTTCAATGAGCGATAAAAAATAACCTTGCTCATTTTGAACTTTATCAGATCTCTTTTTTAAACTTTTACCAATTAGTGAAATTAAAAATCCAGAAATAGGAATAAAAATAAATACAAATATGGTGAGTTTTACACTAATCATCATCATAAAGATAATGGTGAAAATAATGGTTAAGGGTTCTCTAAATAATAATTCTAAAACTGATAAAAAAGAATGTTGAATTTCTAATACATCAGTACCAATTCTTGCCATAATGTCTCCTTTTCTTTTTTCAGAAAAGTAGGAGAGTGGTAGGTCTACCGTTTTATGATACAGTTCATTTCTAATATCTTTTAATACCCCATTACGTAAAAATGTAATAAAGAACATCGCCAAGTAATTGAAGATATTTTTAAATAAAAATAAGAATATTACAAGACTTATTACAATGAGTAATGCTTTCTGAGAATCGTCACCTGCAATAGATGAGATATAATAGTTAAGATAATCTTTGCCATAACTACTAATTTCTGTAATGCCTTGATAAATAGGTTTTTTGGTGATTTTTACAGCGTCTTTTAAAAAGAGAACATCAAGCATTGGTATCAATGCCATAAATGATAAGGCAGAAAAAAGTGCATATAAAATATTAAAAAAGATATTTAAGTATGCATATTTCTTATAAGGAAATGCAAATCGTATTATTTTTTTAAAATACTCCACTTATTTCAGTTGCATTTCTTTAATAATTCTATCAATCTTTTGAGTGAGTAACTTATCAACTACTATTTCATCTTCGGGTTTTTCAAGAGGTAGATTTACACTAAAATAGAATTTAATTTTAGGTTCAGTACCACTTGGTCTCGCAGCTACTTTTGTTCCGTCAGTAGTTTGATAGATTAACACATTAGATTTTGGTAAATCTATAGTTGATTTTTCTCCTGTCAATAAATTTTGGCAGATAGAAGATTCATAATCGTATAAAAATTCTACATCAGATCCGTCAATTTCTTTTACAGGGTTTGTACGTAAATCAGTCATCATTTGACTAATTTGCTGAGCACCATCCATTCCTTTTTTTACAATAGCGATGAGATATTCTTTGTAAAAGCTATGTTTAGAATACAGGTTAAGTAATTTTTTATATAAGGTTGAATTGTTGTTTTTTGCACTAGCTGCAATTTCACAAGCCAAAAGGGTAGCGGTTACCGCATCTTTATCACGAATAAAATCACCAACCATGTACCCAAAACTTTCTTCACCACCACCAATAAATTCTTGTGTACCTTCTGCATCTCTAATCATTTTGGCAATCCATTTAAAACCTGTCAGCCCTACTTTAGTTTCAACATTATAACTATGTGCAATGTCTTTTACTAAATCTGTAGAAACAATTGTAGTACCTACAAATTGCTTGCCATTAAGTTTACCTCTTTGATACCATTGTTTAATGAGAAAATTGGTCATTATAGCCATGGTTTGATTGCCATTTAAAAGTTTTATGTTACCTTCTAAATCTCTTACGGCAATACCCAATCTATCAGAATCGGGGTCAGTACCTATAACGATATCAGCTCCAATTTTTTCTGCTAAATCAGTTGCCATTTTTAATGCAGCTGGTTCTTCTGGGTTTGGTGATTTAACAGTTGGGAAGTCGCCATCTGGTTTACGTTGTTCTTCAACAATATGTACATCAGTATAACCTGCCATTTTTAATACTTTAGGAATTGACATGATTGAAGTACCGTGTAATGAGGTAAATACAATTTTTAAATTTTCTTTATTAGGGATGTTGAAATTCCCATTTTCAACACAAGCTTTATGAAAAACAGCATCAACTTCTTTACCAATTGTGGTTAATAAATTAGTATTTGTATTAAAATTAATTTCAGAAAAAGCAACTGAGTTGACTTGCTCTATAATTTTTTTATCGTGTGGTGGTACTATTTGTCCGCCGTCATTCCAATAGACTTTGTAGCCATTATATTCTGGTGGGTTATGAGATGCCGTTAACACAATACCAGCATCACAACCTAAATGACGTACTGAAAATGAAAGTTCAGGTGTTGTTCTTAAATCGTCAAATACAAAGGCTTTGATATGATTAGCCGTTAAAATACCTGCCACGACATTTGCAAATAATTTACTATTATGCCTACAATCATAAGCAATGACTACTTTTAATTCTTTTTCAGGATAAACCAATTTAAGATAATTGGCTAAACCTTGTGTAGCTCTACCTAAGGTGTATTTATTTATTCTATTGGTGCCAACACCCATTACACCACGCATACCGCCAGTGCCAAACTCCATATCTTTATAGAAACTATCTAATAAAGTATTAGAGTCATTATAAATTAAATCTTGTACTTTTTGTTGTGTTTCTGTGTCAAATTCATCATTTAACCACAGCTTTGCGTTTTCTAATACTTGTTCTTTATTCATTGGGTAAAGTTAGTCATTTAACCTTTATAACCTGAGTTCGACCTTATATTTGTTTACAGTTTAGATGAATTTTTATTCAATTTGAAGGTAAATTTATTTTGATTATAGATTTGTCTTTTCACTAATTCTATAGTGGTCGTTAGTGCTTTTACCTCTTAATATAAGTTCACCTAAAAAGCCTGCTAAAAATAATTGTGTACCCAATAGCATTGCTACTAATGAAATATAAAATTGAGGTCTGCTTGTGATTAATCTGCTTGAAGGATTGATAAATAATTTATCAATACCTAAATAGAATGCAAAACAAAAACCTATGAAAAACATAAGGCTACCTAATAAACCAAATAAATGCATTGGGCGTTTACCGAATTTTGATAAAAACCAAATGGTAATTAAATCTAAAAAACCATTAATAAATCTATCCATACCAAATTTTGTAGTTCCGTATTTACGAGCTTGGTGTTGTACTACCTTTTCTTCAATTTTTGTAAAGCCTGCATTTTTTGCTAATACAGGTATGTATCTGTGCATTTCACCAAATACATTAATATTTTTAACTACTTCATTTTTATAAGCTTTTAATCCGCAATTAAAATCATGTAAATGCAAGCCAGAAGTTTTTCTAGCTGCAGCATTAAAAAGCTTTGAAGGAATGTTTTTTCTAATTTTAGAATCGTATCGTTTCTTTTTCCATCCAGAAATTAAATCTAATTTTTTTTCAGTTATGCGTTTATACAATTCTGGTATTTCGTCTGGACTGTCTTGTAAATCTGCATCCATAGTAATGACAATATCACCTTTAGCAATTTTAAAACCTGCGTGTAAAGCTTGTGACTTTCCAAAATTCCGTTGAAAACGCAAACCTTTTACAGCGTCATTCTCATGAGAAAGCGTTTCAATAATTTGCCAAGAACTGTCAGTGCTACCATCATCAATAAAAATAATTTCATAAGAATATTGATGAACTTGCATTACTTTTACAATCCATTGATGTAATTCAGGCAAAGACTCAGCTTCATTAAGTAGTGGAATAACTACTGATATATTCATAGATAATAATTGCTAATTAATATTGTTCTTCTTTTTTGCCAAATACTGCACCAGCAATTGCTGAAATTACAAAACCGATAAAGCTAAAATATAATATCCAAACACCTAATGATAAAAGGTATTTAGGGTTCTTTTTGCCTTCTTCAATTTGTTCAATGGTTTCGTCTAGCTTTTCTGGCTGATATTGCTCTACCATTTCTATGGCTTTTCTCATTTGAAAATCAGGATCAATAAATGAAAAAGAAATAAATGTGCCTACAGCAGTAATTAGCATCATGACAATACCAATTTTAATAGCTTCTGCAAATGAAAGTAAGCCTTCATTAATCTTATCTCTAAAGAATTTTACCGCTATAAAAATAAGGATGATTTCAAGTATAAAACCAATAACATAACCTAAGTAGTAAATCATGCCGCTTACATCAGCCATTTTCAAGCCAAAATCGACTAGAATTCTTAAAACGGCAAGAATAATACCGTATTGAAATGCAACAGGTAGAAAGTTTTTTTGATTTTCCATTGTTTTAGTTTTAGTTTGAAGAACAAATATAATTATTTAACACTTAGTACCTTATTTTTTTATTTTTTTTATTGATTAAAATTTTATAAAAAAATAGTATAAAATTAGAAATAGATTGTACTTTTGCTGCGGGCAAGTCCTACACAACCAGCTCCCTTTGAATCCTCCAGGGCAGGAATGCAGCAAAGGTATTAGGTTGTAGCGGTGTGATGTAGGCCGCTTGCCCATTTTATCTTATCCTCTATATCCTATTAAAACACTACTTTAAATTTGTTCATATCACAAAGAAGGCATTTCCAATAAATTATATCAATTTAGTTGACTTGTTTTAAGGTTAAATTAGTACTTCAACTTAAAAAGTTGTACAAATCATTCCAAATAATGTATTTTTGAAAAATGAATAAAGTAGTTTTAATTACTGGAGCTTCTTCTGGAATTGGTAAGTGTATTGCTGAATATTTACAGTCAAAAGGGATGATTGTATATGGTACTAGCCGTAAACCAAAAGTGGATGAAACGTTAGGTTATAAGATGTTGACTTTAGATGTTACTGATGTAAATTCTATCCAAAATGCCATCCAAGTAATTGTTGAGAATCATGGTAAACTAGATGTCTTGATTAATAATGCAGGAATGGGTATTACGGGCTCTATCGAAGAGACTCCAACCGATGAAATGCGTAACGTTTTTGATATCAATTTTTTTGGAGCTATTGATGTCATGAAGGCAGTGTTGCCTCAAATGCGATTGCAAAAATCAGGATTAATTATTAATATTACTTCTATTGCAGGTTATATGGGATTGCCCTTTCGGGGGATGTATTCTGCTAGTAAAGGAGCTTTAGAAATAGTTACAGAAGCCATTAGAATGGAAGTGAAGAGTTTTGGGATAGAAATAACAAATGTTGCTCCAGGTGATTTCGCAACCAATATAGCAGCAGGTAGATACCATACGCCTGTTTTTGAAAATTCTGCTTATAAAGATGACTACAAAAAGAATTTAGCCTTGATGGATGCTCATGTTGATGAGGGTAAATCACCTAAAATAATGGCAAAAGCAATCTATAAAATTTTGAAGACAAAACACCCAAAAACACATTATAAAGTTGGGGGATTTATGGAGAAGTTTTCAATTGTATTGAAAAGAGTTTTACCCGATAAATTATATGAAAAAATGTTAATGAATCATTTTAAAATGTAGGTAATACCATTTCGGTATTGAAATGGTATAGATTGTGTTGTTGTAAAACATGTTGATAAGTTAAACGTTATCTTAATATGCGAAATTTATAGATATATTATATTTGCTCAACAAAATTAAAAAAACAGGAAACAGAAAAAATGAAATTTTTTATAGACACAGCTAATTTAGGTCAAATTAAAGAAGCCCAAGAGATGGGTATTTTAGACGGAGTAACTACAAACCCGTCTTTAATGGCTAAAGAAGGTATTACAGGGCAAGAAAATATTTTGAATCATTATAAAGCTATTTGTGAAATTGTTGATGGTGATGTGAGTGCTGAGGTAATTGCTACTGATTTTGAAGGAATGATAAAAGAAGGCGAAGCCTTAGCTAAACTTCATCCTCAAATTGTAGTGAAATTACCTATGATAAAAGATGGCGTAAAAGCATGTAAGTATTTCTCAAATAAAGGGATCAAAACAAATATGACATTGGTGTTTTCTGCAGGGCAAGCTTTATTAGCTGCTAAAGCTGGAGCTACCTATATGTCTCCATTCATTGGTCGTTTAGATGATATTTCTACAGATGGTTTGGGCTTAATTTCAGAAATAAGATTAATTTATGATAATTATGGCTTTGAAACTCAAATATTAGCAGCTTCTGTACGTCATACCATGCATATTATGGATTGTGCAAAAATTGGTGCAGATGTTATGACTGGTCCACTAAGTGCAATTGATGGCTTGTTAAAGCATCCATTGACAGATATAGGATTGGCAAAATTCTTAGCTGATTTCAAAAAAGGAAATTAGTTTGGTAATGTTTTTATAATTTCTAAATAATTATAAAAAAATAGAGAACTAGGAGAAAATCTCGCTTTAAATAGCGAGATTTTTATTTTATACAAACTTTTAAAATAAAATGCATACTGGAGATGGAGCATTAATTTCATCTACAAACACTAATTTACCTGTATTTTTATCTCTCTTAAATGAGACTAAATTATTGGAATGCTGGTTGGCAACAATGATGTAATTTCCGTCAGGTGATAATGCAAAATTTCTTGGCCAATCTCCCTTTACCGATTGATGCTCTATCAGTTGTAGATTACCATCTTCAATATTAATTTTAAAAATTGCTAAACTATTATGCCCTCTATTTGAAGCATATAAAAATTTTCCATCTGATGAAATATGAATGTCAGCACAATAACTATCTTGAGTATACCCTTCAGGTAAGGTAGAAAAAGAAGATTTTTTTTCTAAGGTATTTTTTTCGTTCTTTTTAAGTAGACTCACAGTACTATTTAATTCATTGATGATGTAAATCCATTTTCCATTCGGGTGGAAACTCAAATGCCTAGGTCCAGCACCTTCATCCACTTTCAAAGTTTTAGGAGATGTAAATTGTAATTTATGTTGTAGCGTATCGAGCTTAGAAAACCATAATTCATTTGTGCCTAGATCAACTGAAATAATATTGTTGTTGTCTGACTCGAACCAAGCAGCATGGGCATGTGGTGTTTTTTGCTGTTTTTTAGTGCCTTTACCAGTATGTTGCTGAACATCTAATAAATCAGATAATTTGCCATTAGTATTTAATTTTAGTAAACCAATAGTACCAGCTGTATAGTTGGCAGTTAAAACATCTCCTTTATTATTTAGAGTTACAAAGCAAGGGTGTGCACCACCAGAAGAACTTCTACTGATAAAACTAAGACTATCACCATTAATTTTGAAAGATTCTACTGTACCAGAACCATTATTACTATTCGTTTCATTTACAGCTAATAAATAGTTGTTGTCGAAACTTTTAGTTAAAAAAGAAGGGTTATTTGAGACTGCTGCCAATCCAGTTTTTTTTAATTTTCCTTCTTCAGAGAGTGTATATGTGTAAATACCTTTACTTATGGTATCTGTATATGTCCCCACAAAAAATGAAGTAGTTATTGCTTCTTGTTTCATTTCTTCTTGTTTGGGTGTTTCTTTTTTTGTTTGGCATCCTATAATTAGTAATGCTAAGATGATGAGTCGGAATAGTTTCATGACTAATGTTTTTATAAATCTTATTTTGTTAGCTAAGATAATTATTATTTACAAATCATCTAATTCAAGATTATAATCGTATTGTAAATCTTCATGTAAAGTAGCAATTGCTTTCTTTGTCAATAGAATTTGTCGATCATATATGTTTTGAAGACTAGTGTTTCTATAAAATGGTGAGCTCATTTCTCTTAATTCAGTACAGAAATGCAATAATAATTCTACTTCTGTTTCTTTCTTTTTTGAATAACGAATATATTTTTTAATGATTCGTAAAATTTTTCGGACACTTTTTTTGATGTAAAAATAACTACTCGTGTTTATTTGACTGAACATTTCAGTAACTTCTTCTTTTACACCTTTTATGAACGAGTCTTCGTCAGAGGCTTCAAATAGGAGGTAGGTCAATAATTCTTTATTCTCTTTTTTAAATTTTGATAAGTGTAAACATAATGTCAACAGCTCTTCTTGTGACTGGTATTTTAATTCATGCTTAAGTTGAGTTACTGTAGCTGTTTTCATTTTATTGTTTGTTGTTTTGTTGTTTTGAAAATACAATTTTTGTAGCTACAACGTCAGTATTATCCAATTGTATTTTTTTAGTTATAATTAGGGCAGTAATCGTATCTTTTTTTATGTTAGTGTTATCAATAATATCAAATTGAAGGTCAATTTTTTGAATAGAATCTGAAACTTGCTGAATGTCACCTAGTTGTTGTAGGTTTTCTATTCGTATTAATTGTGTATAATCAGGAATTGTAATTTTTTCTTTAGAAATTTCTTTCAATTGTAGTGTTATATCTTCTTTAAATTCAGGATGCTGTTTTAGTAAAACCATTAAATCATAATAGTCTTGTAGTTTTTGTTGGGTTACATATTGAAAAGTAAAACTTTCTTCTAAAGCAACATTCTCTATAGGATAAGTTTCTTGGCTCATTTCTGTAGCTTCAGTATCCATCAGAGGAGCTTCTCGTTTAGCTTCAGAGCAAGAAAAGACAATTAATAAGAGTGTTATGTATAAAACCTTTTTCATTGTATCATAAATTTAAGTTTTACAATCTTCCCGTTTTGATAGGTCTTATCAATTATTTTAATATTTTTTAAGCTGTTTGTAGGGATGGTTAGTTTGCTGATAAAATCTTTTTTAGAGTAAATTTCAATACCTATATTTTGTGAAAATACTTGATAAATTTGAGCTTTTTCGGCAATCATATGCTGCAATTGTAACTTTCGCTTTTTTAAGTCTTTTACATTGCCGTTAGAATAATAATGTAGCATTAAAGCATAATCATCAGTATGTAACTTTATAGTATTATTTATTTGAGAGCCTATAGTTCTGAGTATAGTATCGGTTTTGTAATATGGTGATTGTACAATAAACTTGATTTTTTTTTCTTTTGTTGCATATGAAAAGCAACCCAAGCTATCCGTTTTTAAGTACAGTGGAGATTCAAAATTTTGTAGTATTTTTATATCTAGCACAGTGTCTATAACTTCATTTTTATCTTCATCGATAAAGCAAAACTGGAATTCATTTTTTAAATTCATAAAATAAAATACACTAGCTATCATAGGTAGTAATAGTAAAAGAGCATAGTATTTTTTTTGAGCTTTGGTTTTTTCTTTCGCTATTTCAGTATATGGATGTGTATCCTTAAAGGCTGTCCAATTTTGAAAGCCAACATAAGAGCTCAATAAATTCAAGATATCAATACGAGGTAATTTTTCTGGCTTATTTTTGATATAGGTATAAAACCATTTTTCACTAACGCTAGCTTTCACTTTTTTAAACAAATCTTCTTGAAAGGCAACAATATCTTCTCCTTTCCAATCATTTATTGAAGTTGAAGCACTGTTCTCTAATAAGTAAGTACGTGTAATTTCTTGCTTTAATAGTTTAAAGTGATATGTATTTTCAGAATTCAAATATGCTTAATATGCTTAAAATCAATAAATTATTTTTTGTAAAATAGTTTACAAATGGTTTACAAGAGCTTTTCAAAAGTTAGCTATGTAAGCTGCATAAGTTTGCTCATATAAATCTTAAAAATAAAAAATTATGAGAACAAATAAGTTAAATTTCGGATTAAAAATTTTGACGCTAGCAATATTCACCAATTTACTTTTGTCATGTAGTACTAATCATAAAGAAAGTCTTGCAGTTGATGGGGTAGAAATATCTGAAAAACATGAAGCAGTGATGTTAGAAGATATGGATAGTGAAACAGTGACTCCAATTCAAGAAACTCAACGTCAAGTAATTCCTAAAGAATTAAAAATTATTAAATCTGCATCAGTAAAGTATAAGGTTGTGCATGTGAAAAATGCATCACAGAGAATTAATAAAATGGTACAACAATTTAATGGTTATTTGTCAGACCAACGATTCGAAAATAATTTATATCAAAAAGAGAATAGATTTACCATAAAAGTACCGAATCAATATTTTGCTTCATTATTAGACTCTATAGTTGATGTGGCAGAGTTTGTTGATTATGAAAATATTACTTCGCAAGATGTTACTGAAGAATATGTCGATTTGCAATCGCGATTAAAAACAAAGTTAGAAGTAAAACAGCGTTATGCAACTATACTTCGTAAATCTGCAAAAACTGTAAAAGATATTTTAGCTACTGAAGAGCAACTTGGGCTTATTCAAGAAGAAATTGAGCTTGTTCAAGGGCGGTTAAATTACTTAAGTAATAAAGTGACCTATAGTACTATTCAAGTAGAATTGTATGAAACGGTTGACTATAAAGAAGAACCAGAAAGTTATTCTCGTACTTTTTTCTCTAAAGTAAAAGAAGGTTTTTCTTTTGGATGGGAACTTATTGAAAGTATTATTTTGGGGGTTGTCTATATCTGGCCTTTATTATTGATTGGTTTTTTAGTCTTTTTTGTTGTAAAAAAGAAGTATAGAAAGAAATAAAGAATTGTAGTCTTTTTATAAAGTTTTACTTACTGTCAATAACTTGGTTGTAAGTAAAACTTTAGTTTTTTTAGCATTTACAATAATATTAGGAAACAAGGTATACACACGTTTTTTATTCCTTTTGAGTTATTTGTTTTCCAATTCGAATATAATTTTGTTTAATAGTTTGTGGCATATTCCGTGCTCCGATTGAATTAGGTAAATCAAAACCACTTGGCCAAAAGTAACCAATAATTGCAATTGTTTTAGGTTCCGATTTTGCCAATTCATAATAACTGTTGGTAACTTCGTGCATTTGGTTTAATTCTATTCCACCATTATCTTTGTGAAATGAACTTATAAAGTGAGCGTCCATAACAATTACTAGTTTCTGGTTATTATTAGAAAACTTTGATTTTAAAGTATTTAATTCGTTTAAATAATCAGTATTTGTTTTAGGGTCTTTAATAAAATAATGGTCAAACCCAATCCAATCTACAGAATTTGGAATTTGAAGTTGATTAACTGCAGGATGAGCTTCAATAATCATTATCGGTATATTTGGTAAAGACAATTTAATATAGTCGGTTGCAGATTTTAGTTCAGAAAACGATATTCCATTCCAAGTCGGTTCTTCCCCAATGTAGAAAGTCTGAATTAAACTTTGATTGACTTGTAAATCATTAACACTAATAAATTCGTCCCATCTTGCTTGAAAGTCGGCTCTTAAACCATATTCCTGGCCAGAAGGACTAGAGTTGCCTATTAATTCAAAAAATATTTCTGAAATATGTAATACACTTTTTACTTGTAAATTACTCATATCGTCCATTCTTGCTACAATATTATCTGTTGGGTTTAAGACTAAAATGTCAGCAATATTAGAGAATTCAGATACTTCATCAATATAATTTGTTTTAATTTGATTATCTGTTGGGTCATCCCAATAGGTATCAATCAATGTAAATCCGAAGTATTTTATGTGTGTATGATTAATAGTTTGTTCAGATTGGTTTTCTTTATGACAGGAAATCAATACTATAATTGAGAATATAAATGTTAATCTATTCATCATAATTTTTTCTCAAATTGGTAACTACGTCTTAAGTTTACACTTTATTCTTGAAATAATCAATTGTTTATTGTTTCACCTTGTTTAATGATTGAAGGCTGTAAGGAAACAAAATGATGTTTTGTAGTATCAGATGAAACTTGCCAAAGTCTAAATCCGAAAGGTCTACTGTCAAAATTCTTACTAGTAGTTTCACCACTAACTAGTTGAATATTTTCATAATTGTTAATCACTAATTTATGTGTATGACCAGATAAGTAAGCTATAACATTGTTGTTTAAAAATAATTTTAATAACTCCTGCCTTTTCTTTAGAGGAATATTGAAATAGTGCTCTTCTTCTTCGGGAGAATCTGTAAATAAAGGATAATGTCCAATAACAAATATTGGATGCTGTTTGTCTTTTTGTATCTTAAGTGTTTCTTTAAACCAATTGTCATGTCTTTCTGATTCATTCTCAACACTGATTTTCCATAATTGAGTATTTGTCACAATAAATGAATATTCTTTATGTTGGAATTCGTAATAATCTTTTCCTATAGTTTTTCGGTAATAATTTAGTGTTGTATCATTTGGAACATTACCTACATCATGATTTCCTGAGGCGACATAGCAAGGTATCTTAAACCCTTTCATAATGTTTTTGAAATCAGAATATGAACTATCAGCGGCCTCATTAACAAGGTCACCACATATTAAAACAAAATCAGGATTAAGCTCATTTATTTGTTTAACTGCCTGTTTGAATGTTTTTAAATCATGCTCATAACCTCCCATTCCCAATTGAGTATCGCACAATTGAACAAAGGAGAAAGGTTTTTTCTCTATTTTAGTACAGGAAATGGTAAGTACAAGTAATGTAATTAACATTGCATATTTATGCATTCGTAAAGTCATAATTTTGTCTATAAGTTCATTAAGATACATAGTTTACACAAGTTAAAGATTAGACGTTACACTAAATTGATTTCTAAGCTTATTGATGATTTTTTAATTCTTATAACTCGTTTTGCATTTTGATAATAAATAATAGTCTGTTCGAGTGATTTTGAGGTACGAAAAATTGTATCGAGAACTAATTTAAAACAAAATTCTTTATTCTCGATACAAATTTTACTCATTTTAATCATAAAATTCACTCGTCCC
>Ga0209633_10003509_pt1 | contig 14445 bp, 15 predicted proteins | sample Cruoilmetagenom1_FD_187290 | JGI IMG/M metagenome (GOLD analysis project Ga0209633, IMG submission 187290) | Oil polluted marine microbial communities from Coal Oil Point, Santa Barbara, California, USA - Sample 1 (SPAdes) (version 2) | ecosystem: Environmental > Aquatic > Marine > Oil seeps ... | reverse complement strand
TAGAGCCGTCAATAATAGCTTCTCACCAAGGCGGCCGATACAAGGCTCCACCCATCGGCCACAACAAAGAATGCAAGCTTGAAAGGGAGCGATACGATTGCCGGAGGTACCATCATCATCCCCATCGACATTAATATGGCAGCAACAACAAGATCGATGATCAGAAATGGCAAGAAGATCAGAAAGCCAATTTCGAATGCTCGCTCAATTTCAGACAGCAAAAATGAAGGCACCAGAAGCGAAAGCGGCTGGGTTGATGTATCGCCTGCCTGTACGGATTCCGGACGCAAAGCGGTAAGCGTTTCAAACGTATCCGGGTCAATGCGTGCGGCCATGAAGTGACGGAACGGTATTATTGCCTTGGTAAAAGATTGTTCAACACTGATTTTGTCATTTATCAACGGCTCTATTCCCGTGACCCAAGCTTCGGTGAACACAGGCTCCATCACAAAGTAGGTCAAAAACAACGCCAGACTGATAATCAGCATATTCGGGGGTGATTGCTGCAGGCCAATGGCCTGGCGTAAAATAGCAAGAACAGTGACGATGAAGGGAAAGCAAGTGACCATGATGGCAAGACCCGGTACAATGCTAAGGATCGTGACCAGAACCAACAGTTGAACGCTGCGCGCAGCAATAGAGCCATCATCGCCCAAAGAAATTGAAATATCCTGAGCAATGGCCGGCGCAGCAAATATCGTTAATGCAATTGTGAATATCCCAAGTGCGGTGGGAAGGGTTAAATATTGTCTCATTGGTTATGGACCGTCCTGAAGATCTACAACCTCAGTGAGGCGAACGGCGAGTTGGCCTTGCTGATCGCCTTCAAGCTCTTGCAACTCACCCCGCGCAATCAAACGGTCTCCGACGTATAATTCAACGGGATCCTCGATCCGTTTGTCAAGCTGAAGGACGGCGTCTTGTTCCAGTTGCAGAAGGTCTTTTACTATCGGGCGGGCCTTGCCAACTGAAATTATAATCTCAATCGGCACCTGGCTGAAGGGATTGGTATTGGCATCACTTGATGGTGTAGCTGTTTGACTATCATCCATTGATTTTGACCTTTTCTTGCTGTTCAAAAAATCCTTCAACAGACTGAGAAAGCCCAATCAGAATGCTTTCTAGATCAATCTGTTTTTCTGTATCTGCAAATCTGAGATAAGCTAAACCTTCGGCCATTGAAGACTCGTCTACGATCGCGATGTTAAGGCCGGTTTGTTCTTCGAGTAGCTGTTCTAATGCTGGGCGGTTGGTTGGTGAAATAACGATTTCAATTCCAACATCCATTTGGGATTGAGCAACCGATAAGACTTCGTCAATAATAGTTTGTGGCAGATTGCTGAATGCCAGTCGTGGGAGAACTTTTGAAACCATTTCCATCAACAGCGGTTCCAAAGAATTCAATAACTGCCCGCGTACTTCGTGATATGTGAACGATAATTCCTGCAGGTTACGGGCGAAATCAGCGGCAATGCGGGATTGCTCTTCAGATTGTGCAGTGGCGGCATCATCCCATCCAGCCTTGTACCCCTGCTCATATGCTTCTAATCGATGCTCTTCTAGACTGGTATCTGAAGTCAAAGTCGGATCATTTGAAATAATCTGAGTGCTAAACTCTTCAAGGGGAAAGATCGACATCAGACAGATTCCTTACTGTCTTCCATCCAACCTCGGAGAGCGTCGATAGTTTCTTCCTGACGATGTTCTATCATTTGTTTCAACCGGATTACCGGCTCGTTCAAATGCTCGTTGAGGTTTCTCTCTGTCGCAAGATTTCCGAGGGTGGCATTCCCTGTTCCGGATAATTCAGTGTTGGAAACGGCGGCCACGTCAGAAACGTTAAAAGTTCCACTGTCGATCTCGCCGGTTAATGCGGGAAGGGAAGCTGAATCTGAGCTAACAAGACCTTGAGAAAAAGGCGTTCGTGGGCTGGTAGGGGATGGTGGTGCAAGCTCCGCAACAACCGACGATGGTCTACCATTCAGAATTGGTCGAACAACAAAGAGCCCTAAGACGAGGGAAACAACAGCTAAAACTGCCAACTGAATAAGTGACATAACGTTCAAATTAAGGGATTGCATAAAGGATGGCAGGGCGACGCTTCCCTGCTCGGCAATTGGTTTGAACTCCATAGACTTAATTGTAATGACATCACCACGTGCCTCGTCAAACCCGACGGCGGCTGCGACCAGATCGTGCAACCCTGACATCTCTTCATCGCTACGTGGTTGAAAGACCTGTGCGCCTGCATCATCAACCAACTGTGTACCATCGACAAGCACAGCCACTGTCAGGCGTTTTATTGCGCCGGGAGATTTGAAGACTTCGCGTTGAATCTCTGACACCTCGTAATTCACCCGCTCCCGCGTTTCACTGTTTTGGCTGGTAGAACTGGAATCACTTCCGGCGTCGCCTTCGGGTAGGTTGCTGGCCACCGTCACAGCTCCGCCGCGGGCGTCTTCAGATGCAGTGGATCTTTCCTCGGTATCGGTGCTGATAACCACGCGGGTATCTGGATCAAAAGTCCGTTCTATAATTGATTCACGGTCTGTAATCGTATCGACACTGACCTCGACCATTGCGTTCCCATATCCAACACGTGCCTCTAGCAACCTTTCCACGCTTTTCTTTAGTACTGCCGCACGATTTTCGTGACTGGACAAACCTGAAACAATATCGTCAGAACCCATAATTAGGCCACCTTGGGCATCAATTATTGCAACATCTTCAGGCATCAAACCGGCAACAGCAGAGGACACAAGAAATTTTAGCGCTTTGGCGTGTGAGGTGGACAGAGATCCTGTGGCGGTGGTTACCGTGACCGAAGCTGTTGCCTGCGTTTTGCGCCGAAAAGATTGTGACATCGGGTTGGCAATATGCACCCGTGCGCCGCGAATATGCGGGCTTGAAATAATGGTGCGCGCCAATTCACCTTCTTTTGCACGCCAGTATGCTGCGTCGAACATTTGCGAGGTTGTGCCAAAACCGGATAGCGTATCAAGCAGCTCATAGCCAACAGCATTATTGGAAGGCAACCCCTCACCGGCCAATGTCATGCGCAGCTCGTCCCGCCTGTCGCTGCTCACAAATATGGTTGTGCCCCGCACTTCGTATGTCACGTTCTGCTGCTCAAGCTTGGCAACAACGTCACCTGCAGCGCTGCTCTCTAGGCCCGTATACAAAAGGGACATCTTAGGGGCGGTTGCCGTCCGGGAAAGCACCAGAACGGCAGTGAACATCGCGACAGTGGCAAGCACAACAATTCCACGGCGACGTGGCTCCAATGCAGACCAGACAGATACAAGCTGTTGCAAGACGTTCCTCCTATGTCAGGTGGGTGTTCTACCCATGCGTCGCCTTATGTTTCGCCGAGCAGGCTTAACAATCGGTTAGCTCCTGAAAGGTATTAGGGAGGAGAAGAATGAATTTTGGTGCGACGATGGCAGACGAAAAAGAAATCAAAGAAGATGATGTAAAGAAAAAGACGAAAAAACCTTTGGTTGTAGGGCTGGTTCTTGGTCTGGCAGGCGGTGGCGGCGGGTTTTTTGCTGTACAGTCCGGTATTTTGTTTGGTGATCATGCCGAGGCCACATCTGATTCGCATGTGGAAATCGCAGCTTTTCCGGATGTAGTGTTCGTGCCCGTTGACCCCTTGATTATCAATTTAGGCAGTCACTCAAAGAATCAGTATCTGCGTTTCAGGGCACAACTGGAAGTGGACGGCGCATTTGAAGCCGAGGTGACAGCGTTGCTGCCTCGGGTGTTGGACATTTTGAATGGATACCTGCGTGCGATTGATGTGCAAGATATTGAAGACCCTGGCGCACTGATCCGAATACGTGCCCAGATGCTAAGGCGGATACAAACCGTGACGGGCGAGGGGCGGGTGAAGGATCTTTTAATAATGGAATTTGTACTGAGCTAGGAGGGCGCAATGGCGTTAATTGCTGATATTCTACTTGTTGCTGGCGCCTTCGGGGCTGGATTTTACTGTCTGATCTTGTCGCGTCGTTTGAACCGTTTCAATGATCTTGAAGAAGGTGTCGGCGGTGCAGTGGCCGTGTTGTCGGTACAGGTTGACGATATGACAAAAACTTTGGAGGGCGCGCGGGTTGCCGCAACCAATTCAACAAAGTCATTGGAGGGGCTAACCGGCAAGGCCGAAGATGTGGCCAAACGGCTGGAACTCCTGATGGCATCAATGCACGACTTGCCCTCACCCAGTAACTTGCCCAAGCCCACTAAAAAGCAAAATATCCCCACAAAAGAAGCTAAGCCAGAAATACTATTTTTGCGCCATCAGGATAGAATGATGGAGGTGGCTGAATGACTATTAGGAGCGTAAAAAAGAAGCGACTACGTTCGAAAAGTTATGGAACACTGGTCTTGATTGCTGGGTTTTTTCTGGCATCCAGTTTGTTGCGTTTGGGATCGGGAACTGGCAGTGCAATTGCCCGCGAAGTGGGAGCGTTGAGCCCCACTGAAGCGGTGGAAACAGTCCCGCTACACTCTTGTGAGAACAGTGAAGGAATTGGCGAGCTTCTTGGCACGCTAAAGCAGCGCGAATCGTTGGTCGACGAAAAAGAAATCGCTTTGGCCAACAGGATGCAGGCATTGGCGGTGTCCGAGGTTGCCATACAGAGAAATCTAAAGGCACTGTTAAAGGCAGAAGAAAAGCTACAGGCAACCATGGCGATTGCGGATACCGCTGCCGAAGAAGATCTTTCGCGCCTGACATCCGTTTATGAAAATATGAAAGCTAAAGACGCCGCAGCCATATTTGAAGAAATGGAACCGCAATTTTCAGCTGGATTTTTGGGCCGGATGCGGTCGGATGCGGCAGCAGCAATTTTCGCGAACTTAACACCCTCAAAAGCCTATTCAATCAGCGTTATTCTGGCTGGCCGAAATGTGGGAGTTCCGACAAAACAATGAGAAATTATTAACCCTCATTTGCGAGAATTGTAACGAAAAGCCTATAATGGTGGAGTGATCTGAATGGTTGGTATTATCGGGATTGTCGTGATTTTTGTCATGGTATTTGGTGGTTACCTTGCCGCTGGCGGGAAAATGGGAATCATCCTGAAAGCAGCACCATTTGAACTAACAATGATCGGCGGTGCTGGCGTTGGTGCATTTGTGATTTCCAATGATATCCCTGCCATCAAACAAGCACTAAAAGACATGGGTAAAGTATTCAAAGGCGTAAAATGGAAGCACGAAGATTATCGCGATCTATTATGCCTGTTGTTCGAATTGATCCGGTTTGCGCGCCAGAACCCTGTCGGGTTGGAAGAACATATTGAAACGCCAGAAGAGTCATCCATTTTTAGTAAATATCCAAAAATACTGGGCGACCAAGAAGCGATTGATCTGATTTGTGACACATTGCGATCAGCTTCAATGAACTACGATGATCCGCACCAAGTAGAAGAAGTACTGGAAAAGCGGATTGACGCCAACATGCATCACGCGCTCCATTCCAGTCATGCACTTCAGGGGTTGGCAGACGGTTTGCCCGCCCTTGGGATTGTCGCGGCTGTTTTGGGAATTATCAAAACAATGGGCTCTTTAGATCAGCCGCCGGAAATACTGGGGAAGCTAATTGGTGGCGCTCTTGTAGGGACGTTTTTGGGGGTGTTTCTGGCCTATGGGCTGGTCGGACCGTTTGCCGCAAAAATTAAGACCGTTGTTGAAGAAGATGGCCATTTTTACCAGCTAATCCGAGAGGTATTAGTCGCAAACCTGTATGATCACGCCACAAATATCTGCATTGAGGTTGGGCGCCAGAATACACCTGGTCATTGCCGTCCCAGTTTCGGGGAACTGGAAGAGGCAATGAAAGAAGTGAAACAGGGAGCTGCCTGATGCGCCTTTTATTAGCTGCTTTTCTCATATGCCTCCCTGCTATGGGGATGGCAAAATCAATTATCGTTCGGTCAGGAGACCATGCAGATTTTTCACGTTTGACGTTTGATTTTAATGAATCTGTTGGCTGGAAAATGGGTCGTGTGCCACAGGGATACGAGATCAGGTTAAATCAAACTGATGCGGAATTGGATATATCAGGTGTTTATCGGCGGATTTCGCATGAAAGAATAAAAGACATAGAAATATCGCAGGACAGTTCCCGAATTGTCCTAGCACTAGGGTGCGAGTGTCATGCGGATGCGTTTGAATTCAGGCCCGGGTTATTGGTGATCGATGTTAAGGAAGGGTCGCCACCCAATGGGTCTGCATTCGAAACCACATTCACTTCTGACGAGATATCTGCAACTCAACCTGTCGATTCCGTGCCGCCAGAACAAGGTGTGGTGCAGCACGAATCGATAGAAACTAGCTTAACAGATGAACGAAAGCATCTACCAGTTCTAACCCAATCTTCCAGACGACAATTTAGACCAAAAGTTGAGGAAGGAGTAGATTCAGATCCCGCTGACGTTGATATAGTCGCCCCCGTCAGAACCCCGCCTAGCCCAAAACGCCGCATAGCTGATATGCAGTTGGACTTGTTAAATCAAATTGGGCGCGCAGCTTCGCAAGGATTATTGGAAGCAGATATTCTACCGACATCAAATGTTGTGTCTGATTCTGAAAGCGCAAACATACCATCGGTTGCTATCGCGAAAGTTGATGAAATGCCCAACGGTTTAGCGCTTGCCAATATCCACATAGAATCCAGTGTTGATCGCGAGATAATACAACCGGATTCTGCCAACACGCTGGCGGCAAACGGAACAAGCTGTTTGCCTCAGGATCTATTTAATGTGAGAGATTGGGGAGACCCAGATTCAATCATGTCTCAAGTCGTTGTTCAACGCGGAAAACTAGTAGGCGAGTTCGATAGAGTGAATGAAGCAGCGGTTAAGGCGCTTGCAAAAGCTTATATTCACGCCGGATTTGGAGCGGAAGCATTGGCTGTGCTGAAAGCATTTGACGGTAGTTTGGAAAACGCCGGTATTTTGAAAGTAATGGCAAGAGTTGTTGATGGTCAAACAATTCCGGATGTAATCGAGTTTGAAGGGCAGGAAGGATGTGAATCTGCCGTAACGCTATGGCTTGCTCTCGCGGCGCCACAACTTTCAGATAGTGTGATGGTCAACCGGAATGCCACGCTCGGTGAATTTTTCAATCTCCCACGTCACCTCAGAAGGCATCTTGGGCCCGGCTTGGCGCAGAAGTTTCTTGACATAGGCGACACCAAAACCGCGCGTGCGATACGCAATTCAGTTGCTCGCTCGACAGTTGAACCGGGGTCAGAGCTTCGAATGCTAGATGCTCAGTTTGACCACGAACGGGGATTGCATGAGGCATCTGAACAAGCGTTGGAGAACATCGTATCTGAAGACAATGCAATTGCTCCGATAGCGCTGATCAGATTGCTAAGGGAAAAACTGGAGCGGAAATCCGAAGTAGATGAAAAACTAACAGCGACCGCGCAAGCATTCATTTTCCAGCAACAAGGAACACAACTTGCCGCGGATTTAAGCGAGGTAGTAGCGTTGATTAAAGCCCAATCCGGGGATCTACCTGCTGCGCTTGCCATACTTAAGGATTTGGACGGATCAGAATACATAGATGATAAGGAAAGCGGTGATACCTGGGGCAAAGTGCTGGAAAGTGCCGTCGCCAGTCCGGAAGACGAAGACTTTATACGTTTTATCTTTGCAGCGCATGATGATTTGGGTCGCCATTCTATCAAACGAGAGATCAGGCAGAAGACTGCGGAACGGATACTAAAAATGGGATTTCCTGAAATGGCCCAAAGCATACTTTTGCCCCCATCCTCGCCAACAGAAGATGACATAGTATTAATGGCAGAAGTGGCAATTAATATGGGTCAGACAGCACGCGCTCTGGACATACTGAAACCGATTTCTGGTGATAGAGCGGCAAGATTGAGAGCGCGAGCCTTTGAACTAGAAGGGGATTACGAAAATGCGGCGCATGAATATGCGGTACTTTCGGATCAAGAAAGTCAAAGAAATATATTGTTGCGAGCAGGCCAGTGGGGCCGCATGAGCGAAATTGCATTTGATCCTGAAAGGGATGCTGCTCTCGCAAAAATATTGCAGAATGACAGTGATATTGGAGGCGATTTGCCGCAAGAAGATGTCATCGCAGAAGACCAATACTTGCTGGAATCTAGCAGGATGTCCCGCCAATCCATTGACGTCTTTTTGAAAGAGTATTCTTTCGAACCTCGCGACGACTTATAGCAGCTTACTTAATTACTTTTTCTAAAGGATTGTGGCGTAGCTTAATGTGGAAATCATAGCAAGAATTGCGTTACTGATGGCTAGAAATGCCCCACAGAACAAACTTCATACGGTCGGAAAACCAGCTTGGTTTCAGAATGAAAACCATTGGGGTTTCCCCATTCATTCCTGTTTTATTGCAATGGTTTTTGCGTTCTTCCATACCCCGAGCATTGGACTCTCTGCGTCAGATCAATCGTATATTTGTGATCAAGCCACAAATTATGCCGCACAACAAACAGGTGTGCCTGTTTCAGTGCTACAGGCAATTTCCCTTACTGAAACGGGTCGAAAATTAGATGGTGTGATACGCCCGTGGCCCTGGACAGTGAATATGGAGGGGAAGGGTGTCTGGTTTAGTACCGAAGATGAAGCAAGGGCATATGTATTCAAGAACTACAAGCGCGGTGCCCGAAGCTTTGATGTAGGATGTTTCCAGATAAACTATAAATGGCACGGTCATAACTTCTCTTCAATTGAAGAAATGTTTGATCCAATAGAAAATGCTTTGTACGCCGCAAATTTTCTATCAAGGCTTTATCAAGAAAAAGGTGAGTGGGGCGCTGCGGCAGGTGCGTATCATTCGCGCACAGCCAAATACGCAGATAAATACGAAAAACGCTTTACGGCACTGCTTGCCTCTTTACCGGGCAATGTTACGGCACCGCCGCTCGCCTTGGGTTTGGTGGTAGCGCCTGCTTCTTCGCAACAACCCATCCCAACTGAACCTGTGGTACGGGTGAATCTTTATCCTTTGTTGCGTCAGAACGGAAGCTTGCGCACCCCTGGATCGCTCGTACCGATTGGCGGCCAACAACCCGTACGGAAATTGATTGCGATAGGGGGGTAACGATGCCAAGCTCGCCACCGCTCTTAGCCAGAATTTTTCAGCCGACAATCCTGTTGGCGCTGGCATTAATGTCAATCATCGTCATGATGGTCTTGCCTATGCCATCCTGGATTCTGGATATTGGGTTGGCGGCTTCATTTTCTTTAGCAATACTAATGTTCGCGATAACGTTGTTTATCAAGCGCCCGTTGGAGTTTTCGGCCTTTCCGACAGTGTTGTTGATGTCACTGATGTTGCGTCTTTCATTGAACATATCTTCAACCAAACTGATTATTGGCGAAGGACATACTGGACCTGGTGCCGCAGGAAATGTGATTGAGGGTTTTGCCAATTTCGTTATGGGCGGAAGTGTCTTCATGGGCCTCGTTGTGTTCGGTGTTTTGATCATTGTTAATTTTATTGTCATTACCAAAGGCGCTACACGCATGGCCGAAGTAGGTGCAAGATTTGCGCTTGACGGAATGCCCGGTAAACAACTGGCAATTGACAGCGATATGTCGGCGGGTGCGATTAACCATATCGAGGCCAAAGAACGCCGCGAAAAAGAACAGGCAGAAACGACCTTTTTTGGTGCTTTGGATGGGGCGTCAAAATTTGTCAAAGGTGATGCTATTGCTGGCCTGTTAATCACTTTACTCAACCTTGTAGTCGGCTTGACTATGGGCATTTCAATGCACGGGATGCCACTTTCCACAGCCTTTGAAACCTATGCAATCCTGACAGTTGGCGATGGACTTGTATCGCAAATTCCGGCGGTGATCATCTCGATCGCTACTGCTCTACTGCTGGCACGTGGTGGAACGAAGGGGTCGGCCGATCTTGAAATAGTCGCACAGTTGGGCAGATATCCGCCAGCGCTCGCCACGGTAGCGGTCCTAATGGTGATGTTTGCATTGGTCCCGGGGCTGCCATTCTTACCGTTTATAATCGGCGCAATAACCCTTTCAGCGAGTGCATTTCTTTTGCGTCACAAAGCCCAACAAGAGCAACTTCATAACCAAGAAAATGAACAGAGTATTAACACACAGCCATCCCAAACACGGATAGGAGACCTGCTCGATCTGGATGATATACACGTAGAATTCGCTCCTGACCTAGTTAGCATGGTGTTGGATCCAGCGACAGGGTTGGATGCGCGCATCGCAAATATGAGAAAACATGTAGCTTCTTCATTTGGACTGATATTGCCGGAAATCCGTCTGACAGATGACGCGTCGTTACCCTTGGGTATTTATGTTGTAAAAATTCAAGGCGTAGAACAAGTGCGTGATCGTTTGTGCCCAGATCGCGTGTTAGCGCTAATGCCGGATGAGTCCGAACTGCTACCCCCTGGAGAAGATGTGAACGAGCCCGTGTACGGTGCCCCCGCTCGCTGGATTGCGTCCAATAGTCAAGAAGAGGCGGCTCTTTCTGGTGTAACCGTTGTGAATGCGACTGAAGTTCTGGCCACCCATCTGCTGGAAATAATTAAACGCAATTTCCCGCGGTTACTGACATTGAAAGCATTGCGGCGGTTGCTGGATGAGTTCGTTAATCTCTCTGACGAAACCCGTGCAGAGGCAAATCGGCGAATGCTGGATGAACTGATGCCTGACAAAGTGCCGGTGGACTTGTTGTTAAATGTGATGCGATTGCTGTTGGAGGAACGAGTCTCAATTCGAAATCTTCCATTGATCCTAGAAGCGATTGCCGAAGCTCGCCCGGTTTGCCAAAGTGCAGAAGCAATTTGTGAACGCGTCCGCCAAAGGCTTGGATTTCAACTGGTTTCTGAGATGAAGCGCGATAATGGCACTATTCCCTTGATCCAGCTTGCGCCGGAATGGGAGCAGGCATTTCGTACCTATCAGATTGATGGTGATCGCGGCCAAGTGGATGTTGCCCTACCTCCAGAAGAGTTTAATCGTCTGGCGGATGGAGTGGCCGAAAAACTGGCAAAGGCATCGGAAACAGGAATTTACCCAGCGATCGCAACCTCCGGTTACCGCCGTCGTTTTATGCGAACAGTGCTGTCGGCCAAGGGAATCACCAATCCGGTGCTTTCGTTCGAGGAAATCGGATTAGAAGCGCACCCCTCGCTTGTGGGCTTGGTTCCAGCATGACTGATGGGCTTGCGGCCTTATACGAATTTGGGCAAAATGGATTGTTGACCGGGTTTGTGGTTTTTTTACGTGTCGGCGCGGCGATGGCTATCTTGCCTGCCTTTGGAGAGGGGTCGGTGCCTCGGCGTGTTCGCCTTGGGTTAGCCCTTGCATTTACCGCGATTGTAGCCCCGACAGTTACAATACATATAGAGCCACTGGCCAAATCACCCAATGCTTTGGCAGTGCTTTTGGCCACCGAAGTTTTGGCAGGGTTGGTGTTTGGGATCGGGTTGCGATTGTTTATCCATGCATTGCAAATGGCCGGATCGATGGCTGCTCAGTCTACATCGCTATCGCAGGTTTTTGGTGGTGGAGCAGGGGTAGATCCACAGCCGGCTATTGGTCACCTTTTGGTATATGGCGGGCTTGCGCTTGCAGTATTGGGCGACCTTCATGTTCATATGGCCGAGGGTATCATTCTTTCTTATGATGTTCTGACCCCGGGCCAGTTTCCCAATGCGAATTTTCTGCGCGATTGGGGCATATTCCAAGTGGTTAGCGCATTTGCCTTGGCGTTTTCGCTAGCAGCTCCATTTATTATTGCTTCGCTGATATATAATGTAGCACTAGGCGTGATTAACCGTGCGATGCCGCAATTGATGGTGGCATTTGTTGGAGCACCGGCAATTACCGCAGGCGCGCTTGTTTTAATGTTTATGGTCTTGCCTTTAATGCTGTCTGTCTGGTCAGAGGCATTGAACCAGTTCATGAACAATCCGTTCGGAGGGCCATAATGAGCGACGGGTCCGAGGATGACGAAAAGCAATTCCAGCCAACACAAAAAAAGCTGGATGATGCTCGCAAGAAAGGCGATATCCCCCGCTCGACTGATCTGAATACAGCGGCATCCTACGGCGGCATTCTGTTGGTAGCGGTTACTCTTGGGGCCGACACAATCTTGGACTTTGGGCAGATTCTCTCCGAACTGGTGGGGAATGCAGATAGAATATCCAAGGTATTTGTTGACGACAGCACATTGCGTCTCTCCAACTGGATTTTCTATTCGCTATTGATATCGGTTGGCTCATGGTTCCTGATTCCGGGATTGGTTGTATTGCTTGCAATTTTCAGCCAGCGCAGTTTTGTCGTTGCTCCGGAAAAACTGATGCCGAAATTGTCACGTATCTCGCCCTTGTCAAATGCAAAGAATAAGTTTGGGCGAAATGGAATTTTTGAATTTTTGAAAAGCTTTTTCAAGCTGCTGATCTATTCAATTATTCTAACTGTCTTCCTGAAAAACAGGCTGCCGGAGATTCTGGGAACGGTGCTTCTTTCCCCAGCGATGGCAACAAATACTTTGCTTCGGCTGGTTGTAGAGTTTTTGTCTATTGTGCTGATCACCGCATTTGCAGTCGGGGCTGTTGATTTTATTTGGCAAAAAACCGAACACACCCGTCGCAACATGATGTCGCGAAAGGAAATGACTGATGAAACCAAACAAAGTGAAGGCGATCCGCATGTAAAACATCAGCGGCGACAAAAAGGCTATGAAATCGCTATGAACCAGATGCTCGCGGATGTGCCTAAGGCAGATGTAATAATCGTTAATCCTACACATTATGCCGTGGCGTTGAAGTGGAACCGATCAAAAGCGGCGGCTCCGGTCTGTGTAGCAAAAGGCGTAGATGAGATTGCCGCACGTATCCGAGAATTGGCCATCGAAGCTGCCGTCCCAATTCACCAAGATCCAGCATCTGCGCGTCTGTTATTTGCCACGGTAGAAATCGGGCAAGAAATTAGACCGGATCATTATCAGGCCGTTGCTGCGTCTATCCGCTTTGCGGAACAGATGCGTAAAAGAGCAAAGCACAATGTGGCGAGCCGATGAAAAAACGATTGCGAGAACTGAAGAAACTGACACAAATGGCATTGGATTGTGAGTTGGCCGAACTTCGAAGGATTGCAGCAGAAGAAGCTAAAAGTGTAACTCAGTTGAGTGCGCTAGAGACCTCTTGCAGCGAGCGGTATGAACAGCTTGAAAAAAAGGGGGGTGCAGATACAGCCCTATATGCGGGCGCAGATACGCATTGGGAGAACTGGACACAGAAAGAAAAGATAGCGCTCAATATTCAGAGATCAGCGCTATTGGCGCGGCGAGAAATTCAACGGGGCAAAGCCCAAAAAGCATTCGGGAAAGATCAAGCGATGCAAAAGCTGCTGGATAATGCTGTGAATAAGACACTGCGCTTATCCTGAACATTGTTTTGTCATACATCCTGTCGCACGATTTCGGCAATCAGGATGTCTCTTACAACCGTGCCAGCGACCTTTTTCGCGACTTCGTACAATGAATCCCGCAGCACGACCATTTTGCCGCTGTCGGTGAAAACACCGTCAAAACCGCCTGCATTTGCGTGATCAAACAGAACTTGGTTGAATTCGTCTCGTAGCTTTGGCTCGCGCTGAAACGCAACTTCTTTTCCACCGGGTGTTACTTCAATGCTGATCGATAATACAACCAATGCGGCCATTTTCCCGTCCTTGACGACTGGAATGACAAACTGATTGTTCATCTTCACGTATTCAGGCGCGGCATCGCTGTTATGCTCACCTGTTTTGGGCAGCGACGCGTCATGGCCCGCATTCGTTTCCGGACCACAATCTAAGCCTTCAACAACCTCAACTGGCGCCGGTTTGAGCATCATGCCGGCGCCGACACCAGCGCCAATACCAATGATAAGAGCAAGGATCAGTAGAATTTTAGCCATAATTCACACCATTAAAAGGGTAAGATAATATCGGCAGCCTGTTGTCCATAACGAGGCTGTTGAGCATCGGACACCAGGCCTCTTCCTCCATACGATATCCGGGCCGAGGCAATTTTATCGTATGTAATCTGATTTTGACGCGAGATGTCCTCGGGGCGTACATAGCCAGTAATTAGCAATTCGCGGATTTCAAAATTAACCCTTACTTCTTGCGATCCTTGAATTTCCAGCACCCCATTTTGCAGAACATTAATGATTGTCGCTGCAACCCGCAGTGTCAGTTTTTCGTTGCGGCGAACCGAACCATCCCCTGAAAAAGCGCTGGAGGAATTGCTCTCAAAGGCTGTATCCAACGTTGCGCCATTCGGTAGCTTTTCGTTTATTCGTTGCGGAATGCCCAGAAGATTAGGCAGCCCTGCCTTTTCAGACCCTTTTCGGTTGCGGGCAGTTGAATTGGAAATCTCGGCTTTTTCGTCGATTTCGATAAC
>Ga0209633_10003508_pt1 | contig 14447 bp, 13 predicted proteins | sample Cruoilmetagenom1_FD_187290 | JGI IMG/M metagenome (GOLD analysis project Ga0209633, IMG submission 187290) | Oil polluted marine microbial communities from Coal Oil Point, Santa Barbara, California, USA - Sample 1 (SPAdes) (version 2) | ecosystem: Environmental > Aquatic > Marine > Oil seeps ... | reverse complement strand
TTATTTACTAATTTTGCAAAAAATTTAATTTAAAAGAAAATGACAATAAAAGTAAAAGATACATTTGATGTATTGATTGAAATACCAAAAGGTAGTAGAAATAAGTATGAATACGATTTTGTGTTAAACAAAATTAGATTCGATAGAATGTTGTTTTCATCGATGATGTATCCTGGAGATTATGGCTTTATACCTGAGACATTGGCATTAGATAAAGATCCATTAGATGTTTTGGTGTTAGGTACAGAGCCTACATTCCCGATGTGCGTAATGGAAGTAAGAGCCATTGGTGTATTTCATATGACTGATGAAAAAGGTCCAGATGAAAAGTTAATTTGTGTTCCTGTTTCTGATCCAATATGGAATCAATTGAATAATATTTCTGATATGAACCCACATCAGGTAAAAGAAATAGAACATTTTTTTCAAGTATATAAAGATTTAGAAGAAAAGAAAGTTGATGTTGGTGGATGGGGCGATGTAAATGAAGCATATGACATTCTAGAAAAATGTACTGAAAGATATGACTTAAGTGAGCATAAAAAAAAGAGAACATTTACTATATAATACATATATTAACTTCTTATAAATCAAACCATTTTTAAATTTAAAGATGGTTTTTTTTATCTACTATATTTTACTACTTTTAGCCTCATTAAAAATTAACTAAAATCAAAGAAATATAACATGGAATTTATTGTAAATTATTTACCTGCGTTTGGAATTTTGGCCCTTTTATTTGTATTCATTAAGAATATATGGGTTTCAAAACAAGACGAAGGTGATGCTAAAATGTCAAAAATTGCTAAGAATATTGCGGAAGGAGCAATGTCATTTTTAAAAGCTGAATACAAGGTATTGGCAATTTTTGTAGTAACGGTAGCGGTATTATTATACTTTAAAGGGAATTCTGAAGAAGGGTCTAACGGAATGGTAGCAGTATCATTTATAGTAGGTGCTATCTGTTCTGCCTTGGCTGGATTTATCGGAATGAGAGTTGCTACCAAAGCAAATGTAAGAACTACACAAGCCGCAAGAACATCATTAGGTAAAGCATTAGAAGTTGCTTTTGCCGGAGGTGCAGTAATGGGATTAGGAGTAGTTGGTCTTGGAGTTTTAGGATTGAGCGGATTATTTATGATATATAGTGGACAAGGATGGAGCATAGGTGAAATATTAAATGTCCTTTCCGGATTCTCATTAGGAGCTTCTTCAATTGCATTGTTTGCACGTGTAGGTGGAGGTATTTATACAAAAGCTGCCGATGTAGGAGCAGATTTAGTAGGTAAAGTGGAAGCTGGTATTCCTGAAGATCATCCATTGAATCCAGCAACAATTGCTGATAATGTTGGTGATAATGTTGGTGATGTTGCAGGAATGGGAGCAGATTTATTTGAATCATATGTAGGTTCAATTATTGGTACCATGGTATTAGGAGCAATTTATGCTACACTACCAGAATTTCAAGGTGCTTTTGACGGGTTAGGAGCGGTATATTTACCATTGGTGCTAGCCGCTGTAGGAATTGTTATGTCTATACTAGGAACGTTATTTGTTCGCGTAAAAGATGGAGGAAGTCCTCATGCAGCATTAAATATTGGTGAGTTTGGTTCAGCAGGATTGATGTTAGTTGCTTCTTATTTTATCATTAATCAAATGTTACCAGAATCTTGGGTTGACGGTGGAATGACTTATACATCTATGGGTGTGTTTTGGGCGACAATTGCTGGTTTAGTTGCAGGATTATTAGTGGGTAAAGTAACAGAATATTATACGGCAACAGGAAAAAAACCTGTACTATCAATTGTTAAACAATCAGAAACAGGAGCAGCTACAAATATTATTGCCGGTTTAGGTGTTGGTATGATGTCAACTGCAATTCCTATTTTATTAATAGCAACTGCTATAATGGTATCTCACCATTTTGCTGGCTTATATGGTATTGCAATTGCTGCAGTAGGAATGTTAGCAAACACTGGAATTCAATTAGCTGTTGATGCTTATGGACCAATTTGTGATAATGCCGGAGGTATTGCTGAAATGGCTGAATTACCAAGTGAAGTACGTGAACGTACTGATAAGTTAGATGCTGTAGGGAATACAACTGCGGCTATTGGTAAAGGTTTTGCAATAGCATCTGCTGCATTAACGGCATTAGCTTTATTTGCTGCCTTTATGAAAACAGCACATGTAACTTCTATAGATGTGTCTAGACCAGATATTATGGCAGGATTGTTAATCGGTGGTATGTTACCATTTGTATTTTCTGCATTGTCAATGAACGCAGTAGGTCGTGCGGCAATGGCAATGATTGAAGAAGTTCGTCGTCAGTTTAGAGATATTCCTGAGTTAAAAGCGGCTTTGGGTGTGATGCGTAAATACGATTCTGATATGACAAAAGCATCAGATGAAGATAGAAAAATATTTGATCAAGCTGATGGAGTAGCTGATTATGGTAAATGTATTGATATTTCAACAAAAGCATCTATTAAAGAAATGGTATTGCCAGGTTTATTAGCAATAGTTGTTCCTGTGGCAGTTGGTTTTATTGGTGGCGCAGAAATGTTAGGAGGTTTATTAGCTGGTGTAACAACGTGTGGTGTGTTAATGGCTATTTTCCAATCTAATGCAGGTGGTGCTTGGGATAATGCTAAGAAAACAATTGAAGAAGATGGTCGTAAAGGAACAGATACTCATAAAGCTGCGGTTGTAGGTGATACTGTTGGAGATCCGTTTAAAGATACTTCAGGTCCTTCATTGAATATTTTATTAAAATTAATGTCGGTTGTAGCTTTGGTAATTGCGCCAAGTATTGCGATAGATATGGATAGTGTTACTGCCTATAATAATGAAAGCACAACGATAGAGCTACATGAAAATATTGAGACCAAAGAAATGAAAGTATTGGTGAAGAAAGAAAATGGAGAAAAGAATGCAACCGTTATTACAACTACTGAAGTTGATGGTAAAAAGGATGTTATTGTTGAAACTATTCAAGGAGATGAAGTTGATAATTTAATCGCCAATCACGAATAGATTTTCAATAGATTATTGTATCAAAAAAGCGAACCTGGAGGTTCGCTTTTTTTTTATTTCTAGTCTGAAAATCTTTTATATTTGAAGTTCATTTTGTGTAGTAGTTTTGAACTATCCTAAAGGTAAATACACAATTCAATTAAAACAGCCCATGTATTTGCGCATCAATTCTATCAATAATAGAACCTAAATCTTCAGGATTTTCAACAATATCAAGATTGTCAACGTCAATGATTAACAACTTTCCTTTGGTATAAGTTGAGATCCAAGCTTCGTAACGCTCGTTTAGTCTACTTAAATAATCAATACTTATGGTATTTTCATAATCACGACCTCGTTTGTGAATTTGCCCCACCAAGGTTTGAATATTTGCACGTAAATAGATCAATAGATCAGGTGGAGAAACTAATTTTTCCATCAGCTCGAACAAAGAAGAGTAATTGCTGTAATCACGATTCGTCATTAAACCCATACCATGTAAGTTAGGTGCAAAAATATGTGCATCTTCATAGATAGTTCTATCTTGAATAATATTTTTACCACTTTCATGAATCTCTAAGATCTGTCGAAATCGACTGTTTAAAAAGTAGACTTGAAGGTTAAAAGACCAACGCTCCATTTCTGAGTAAAAATCATCTAAATAGGGATTTTCGTCAACAGACTCAAAATGGGGTGACCATTTGTAATGTTTGGCTAATAATTTAGTTAATGTAGTTTTTCCTGCGCCAATATTTCCGGCAATAGCAACGTGCATTTTTTCGGTTTTAGTTTTTAGTTTGAGAGTCTCAAAGTTACTTATTTTTTATGATTCTAAAGACAAAAATCTTTGTTCCGTCAAAAATATAAATATGATTTGAATTAATATAAAAATTTTTAATAAGCACTTCAGCATCTTGTTGTGTCTGCTGAAGATCAATCATAGTATTGAGATAGTGCAATTTATGATTTTTTACATACATATAACCATCTTGAAAGGGTTTTATATTGGTATAGCTATCAATGAAAGACGTTTCTAAAAATGTACCATATTCATTAAACTTCAAAATGGTTTGCTCATCGGTTACCCAACAATTTTTATAAGTACTGAACTGCTGAATCGCGCTAAAACCATTAGCATAAAAAGAAAGTGGTTGTGAGGTGAATTGAATTTTTTTAGTCTGATGATTCCAGAGTTGTAATACATTATCATCTAAACTGTACAACCATAAATTATTATTTGATGAAATATTGACAAAAGTGATTTGTTGAGAAAAAGATTCAGATGTAAAATTAATAGATGTTGTTAATTCGTTTAATTTATTATCTAAAAAAAGAACAGTATTGAAATCTCTATAAAACAGTAAAATTTTTAACGGATTTGTAAGGTCTACTGATGTTATTTTTCCTAATTGAGTATTGGTATATGTATAAGTTTGTTGACCAGTTTTTTTATGTAACGTGTTATTTTGAATATAATAATAGTTCTCAAAATCATCAACTCCAATAAATGTATCCGCTTTAAGCGAAAAATCTTTCAAAAATTCAGTTTCAATTGAAATGCTTTCTTGTGCATTGACAGATAGTAGTTGAATAAACAAAAATATAAATGCAAAGAATTTCATAGAGTACAAAAATACAAATTTAACTTATTTGTAACCAATATTAAAATCTTGGCGTCTTAGATAATGAAGTTAATTATTAATTAAAAAAATATAAATATGAACCCAGGAATATTAGTACCAATATTTTCATTTGCAATGGTTTTTGGAATTGTTTACGTGTATATCACTGCCAGAAATAAGGAAAGAATGTCAATGATAGAAAAGGGAGCAGATGCTTCAATGTTCGTTACCAAACGAAACTATTTCGCCATGACCCTAAAAATAGGAATGCTTTTAGTAGGTATTGCTTTAGGAATATTAATTGGCTCAATAATAGATGAACTTACAACACTACCTTCTCCGGTAGGATATTTTTCTATGATCTTTTTGTTTGGAGGTATCTCTTTAATTATCAATGCAATGATTGAAAAGAAAAAGATAGAATAAAAGCCAACAACTTTTTAGTTAGCATTAAAAACACCTTTTGATAATTTTCGAAAGGTGTTTTTTTGTTTTATATAATTAAATTTTCAAAATATTTAATATCTTAATGACCTATTAAAAAGTATATCAAATGTTAGAATTAGCAGGCATTATTATTTTAGGAATATTGGCACAGTGGGTGGCTTGGAAGTTTAAAATTCCGGCAATATTGCCGTTACTATTGATAGGATTGTTAGTAGGTCCAATAGCCGCTGAGTTTTTATCTGAAGATGGTACAAAATGGATAGAACCAATTTGGAATGGTACCGAAGGTCTTTTCCCAGGAGAAAGCCTGTTTTATTTTGTTTCACTTGCCATTAGCATTATACTTTTTGAAGGCGGGTTAACTTTAAAGATAAAAGAAATAAAAAATGTGGGCCCTGTAGTAATAACCAAGCTCATTACTTTAGGTTCTGCTATTACATTTTTTGGTGCTGCTATTGCCGCTCATTATATTTTTAATTTAAGTTGGAAAATATCCTTTTTATTTTCTGCCTTAATCATTGTTACTGGTCCAACTGTAATTACACCTATTTTAAGAAATATTCCGTTAAAAAAGGATGTCTCGGCAATATTAAAATGGGAAGGAATTCTGATTGATCCGATAGGAGCATTAGTAGCGGTACTTGTTTTTGAATTTATTTCTGTTGAAGGAGGAGGAGAGTTCACCAAAACAGCCTTGATTGAATTCGGAAAGATTGTGTTGTTTGGTTCAACATTCGGATTTACATTTGCTCACGCCTTGAATTTTTCTATTAATAAAAAATGGATTCCCCATTATTTACTCAATGTTTTTGCTTTGGCATCGGTATTAGGAGTTTTTGTATTGTCTGATAGCTTTGCTCATGAATCGGGTTTACTTGCCGTAGTGGTAATGGGTATGGTGTTAGGAAATTCTAATTCCCCTTATTTAAAAGAACTGTTGTATTTTAAGGAATCATTGAGCGTATTGCTAATTTCCATCTTATTTATATTGCTTTCAGCAAATATAAATATGGAGGAATTATATCTAATCTACAATTGGAAAACGGTAATACTATTTGTTGTAGTTGTTTTTATAATACGTCCGATAGGTGTGTTTTTAAGTACCCGGAAATCAAGTTTACAATTCAATGAAAAATTATTTATAAGTTGGGTAGGCCCGAGAGGAATTGTAGCAGCAGGTATCGCCTCGTTATTTGGTTTAAAATTAGTTAAAATGGGTGTTGAAGGAGCTAAATATATTACACCTTTAGTGTTCATGATCGTACTAGGGACGGTTTTATTAAATGCTACTACAGCGCGGTTTGTTGCAAGAATAGTAGGTGTGTTCTTGAAAAAATCTAAAGGTATTTTAATTGTTGGCGCTTCTGATGTTTCACGATTAATAGGACAATATTTAGTTAAAAATGGGAGACATGTAGTATTGATCGATAGTAATCAAACTAATATTGCAAAGGCACAAGAATTAGGATTAGATGCCTTGAGTACAAATATTTATTCTGAAACCTTAGTAGATAATATTGAACTAAATGATATGGGATATTTAATGGCTTTAACCGGAAGTGCCGACATTAATAAATATGCTATTAATAAATTAGGTAACCAGTTTGGTGAAAATGGAGCTTTTAGATTGGTAACTGAAGATGAAATGAATGATTCATCAAATAATCCGCGAGAAGGCTTGTTTTCTCATACGGATGATTTTGTGCTGTTAACTAAAACTGCCCAACAATATCCAATGATGCATGAAGTAATGATTAAAGATAAAGAGCATTATAAACAACTAATAAAAATTACGAATAGTGATAAAAATAGTATTCCTATATTCTTAAAAAATAGTGGTGGTGAGTTGGAAATAATATCTTCTTACAATATAGATATTGAAAGTATTAAAAAAGGATCGTATTTAGTTTATTTAGGAAAAGAAATAAAACAGTAATAAGAAAAAATAATTAACGGTATTAAAAAAAAAGAGCAATTGGCAATAAGTAAATTTATACAAGATTGATGATATGATTAATATCAAACGATTTATACTACGATTTATATTGTTTTTTTTTATAAGTACAGTTCTAGGAATTCTTTTAGTGCTCATTGTACCTTATTTTGGTTCTTCTTGTAAAAGTAATTCAGAGATCAAAAAATTTGATGTTATAATCATTCTGGGCAATCCTGCAACAGACGATTGTGAACCAGGAAAGATAATGAAAGACAGAGTTGCCAAAGGAATTGAATTGTTTAAGCTCGGCTATGCGAAAAAGATATTATTTACAGGAAGCTCAGTTAGAAATAATTGTACTGAAGCAGATGTAATGTCATCATATGCAAAATTAAACGGAATTCCAGAAACGAGTATTATAAAAGAAGGTAGAGCCGAAAACACCTATCAAAATGCGTATTATTCGGTGGCGAAAATGAAAGAACTTGATTTTAAAACTGCTATAATTTTAACTTCTAAACCTCATATTAACAGATCATGTGTAGCGTTTTCAAAATTTGATATAGAGTATGCAATGCTTGGAGCGAATAATCCAGTTAATATATCTAAAGCACAGCTGTTATTTTGGGAATTTGGTGAAAGAATGATTTTGACTCATCATATATTATTTGGATTCCCTAAAATAACATAATCTACTGGTTTTAAAATAAATAGAAATGGTATTGGCAAAGTAACCTTTAATTTTTTATTCGTAGTAATGGGTATGGGTTATTGTATAATTAATTTTTAAGACACAGCGGAGATGCTGTGTCATTCTAACTTTTCCAGTATTGAGGATGAGTATCATCTGATTCTTGATTCCAATAAGCGGGCGTTACTTTATGACCGTCAAAGGTTTTTAATTTACGCTCATATATCCAAATAGTAGGATTGAAAACCATATCGGTAACGGCAACAGTATACAGTTGAGGTTCTTCTTCGGTTTTTCTTTTTTCTTCTTGAATGATTACTTCAAATCCATTATGTTCCAATAATTTTTTTAAAAAATCTGAGCGATTTTTCTCAATTTTTTTCTCAACAAAAGTTACTCTTGTATCTTCTATACTACCAAACATATGTTTTCCTGCCAATGTCATAATCTACTAATAAAGATTTGTACTCAATTTAAAAATGTATTCATATATAGGACTATACAGACCTATTGCTAAAATACCAATTACGGTAATTAATAATCCTAAACGCATATAGAGTTTATTTTTAAAAAACGGAATTGGACTCTCACTTGTTCTTAAGAACATAGCTCGAACTACCAACAGATAATAATATAATGAAATAGTTACATTTACAACGGCCAAAAACACCAACAGATAATATCCTTTACTTGCGGCAGCCGTAAATAAGAAAAACTTCCCGAAGAATCCTGCAACTGGTGGTATTCCTGCCAAAGAGAACAACGCCAACATCATTACTAAACTTAAGTTCGGGTTTGTTCTATACAAACCTTCATAATCATTCATGTTTTCTTTTCCAGTTTGTAACGAAATAGCTTGAACTACTCCAAAAGCAGCTAAATTTGAAAACACATAGATCATCACAAAATAAACGACTGTTGCAGTACCTAACTGATCACCAGAAATTAATCCTAAGAGAATAAATCCTGCTTGAGCAATAGATGAGAATGCTAAAAAACGTTTCATGTTTTGTTGTCTCAAGGCAAATAAATTACCGGTAAACATGGTAATAATAGCAATGATATAAATAACGTTTTCCCAAATGTGCATGAGAGGTTTTAACACTGTAAACAACAATATCATTAGTATAAATACTGCTGCACCTTTAGAAATTACTGATAGGTAAGAAGCAACACTAATTGGTGCGCCTTCGTAAACATCTGCTGTCCAGAAATGAAAGGGAACTAAGGAGATTTTAAAAGCCAATCCTGCAAAAAATAATACTACTCCTAAAAGTGTTAAGTTGGTTGAAGTTATTACTTCTAGGATTTCATTAAAATAGATTGATCCAGATGTTGCGTATAACATAGAGATACCAAATAATGATACGCCTGAAGCCAAGGCCGCAGAGAGTATCAATTTGATTCCTGCTTCACTCGATTTTCTTTTTGTTGTCTCATAGGAAGCCAATGCTGCAACGGGTAGTGTTGATAATTCTAATCCTAAATAGAACATTAAAAAATCACCAGATGAAATCATAAAATACATTCCCAACAATGAAGAAAAGAGTAATACAAAAAATTCAGTTCCTCTATTTTCTTTAACTATTTTTTCTTGTAACCAATCTGCCGATTGTAATAGTAAAATAAACACCCCTATATTTAAAACATTTTTAAAGAAATGAATCAGCCCATTTGTATGGAACATGCCCCCAAACAAGCTACCTTCTTCGATAGTAAAAAAGCCTATAATTGTATGAATACCAAATAGAAATATAGCTAGATGTACAATGCTACTTTTTTTATTTTGATTGATAAAGATCTCGGCTATAATTAATAACAAGATAATTCCTAAAAGAAGGATTTCATGTCTCAATAGTAGAAAACTGTCTATATTCATTATTATTTGTTTTAAATTTTGTTGGAAGACTGGAGACCGTAGACCGATGTATTATTTAATATATTCATTAGTGTGTTATTTACTTCACTTTCGTCTCCGGTCTTTAACCTTTGTCTTCATTATAATAATCCTTGAATAAATGGTTGTATACTCTCCATAATCATATCACTTAACCAAAGTGGTGCAACACCTATTCCTACAACTGGAATTAACAATAATAATATACCTGTTTTTTCATACCATGTTGCTTTTGGTAAATTTTCAACTTCGTTAGTTTCCAATGGTCCCATCATAATTTTTCCTACAAGCCTAAGAATATAGACAGCGGTTACCACTATAGATGATACAGCGAGAACTGTTAGAACTCTATGAAACATATCTGGATGTTGGAAACCTCCTACAAAAATATTCATCTCTGCTACAAAACCACTAAACCCAGGTAAGCCTAAATACGCCAACCCAGTGATAACATATATGGCACCGATAAAAGGTAATATTTTCATCATTCCGCCAAGCTTATTTATGTTTCTGGTATGTGTTCTTCCGTAAATCATTCCGATAAGGGCAAAGAACATAGCTGTTAATAATCCATGTGACAATGATTGAATTATAGCACCATTCCAAGCTGTTTTATTTAACATTAATAATGCAAACAGCACTAAGCCTAAATGACTTACAGATGCATAGGCATTGATATATTTTAAATCGGTTTGTTTAATTGCTGAAAATGCGCCGTAAACAACCCCTGTTGCTGCCAATATTAAAAAGAAATCGGTCCAATGTAACGCACCTTCGGGTAAAAGATACATAGCAACTCTAAATACACCATATCCTCCTAATTTCATCAATACACCAGCATGAAGCATTGATACTGCTGTTGGTGCAGATGCATGACCATCAGGAGACCAAGTATGGAACGGAAATAATGCCCCAATAACTGCAAAGCCAATAAAAACCAATGGGAAGAATAATTTTTGAGCTTCAAAAGGAATATTTACTTGTGCTATTTCTAATATATTGAAAGTTAAGGCACCTCCATCTGCACCAGAATTGAAGTAGATACCTAAAATACCAACCAATAAAACTGCCGAAGCACCCATTAACATTAAGGTTAATTTCATAGCTGAATATTCTCTTGGACCAGAACCCCAAATACCAATTAACAAGTACATGGGTATCACTGCAATTTCAAAGAAAACAAACATTGTAAAAAGGTCAATGGAAATAAAGAAACCGTAAACTCCAATTGAAAGCACAATAAGAGAGATGAAAAATTCTTTAGGTAATTCTTTCATTTTCCATGAAATAAATACACCAGCTAGAACTACTGTTGCTGTTAATAATAATAAAGCAACCGAGATACCATCTACACCTATATTATAATGAATATTGAATTGTTTAAACCAAACCAAATCTTTGGTAAAAACCATTATTTGATCGTTTATAGCTCTTTCTTTGAAGTAAGCAAATACTAAGTTGATAGCCATTCCTAATTGAACGATGCTACCAATCATTGAAATGATGCGCGACTGTTTTAACCCTTTAGCAAAAACCAATGCTAAAACAGTTAGTAGCGGCACTATGATAAAAAGAGATAAAATATCCATAATTTTTTAAATTCCAATTTTCAAATTCCAAATAATAATTTGTTTATTATTTAGAATTTTATTTCCATAAATAAATAAACACTATTGCAATAATTACAACTCCAGCAACAAAAGCAAATGCATAATCTTGTACTTTTCCTGATTGCATACCTTTTATTTTTTTAGAAGTTGTAACTGTTGAATTTCCGATTAGGTTCATTGTTGCGTCAACTACATTTCTATCGAACCAAGCAATTGGTGCTGATACACGTTTAAACAATATTTTTTTAGTTACAAATAGATATATTTCATCAAAATAAAATTTGTTATACGTCCATTTGTAAAAAACTCCAAAACTATTGGCAAATTTATCAGCCAAATTATTCTCCTTTTTGTAGAAAATCCAAGCTAGTATAATTCCAATCAATCCAACACTAACCGCAATGGCTGCCAAAGGATAGTTTAGGTGTGCTTCAAATCCTGCTTTATCAGGAGTTACAAATTCACTAAAAGGGATAAAACCACCTACAATACTCAATAAAGCTAATACCATCAACGGGAAGGTCATTGATAAAGGTGATTCTTTAGGTTTATGTTCATATTGTGTGTCTTTACCCCAGAATATTCCGAAATAAATTCTAAACATGTAAAATGCGGTCAATCCGGCTACAAATACTCCGATATAATAGATCAATTTATTATGTTCAAAAGCTGCAACTAAAATTTCGTCTTTACTCCAAAATCCTGCAAAAGGAGGCACGCCGGCAATTGTCAATGCAGCAATTAAAAAGGTAATATTTGTTATTGGCATATACTTTCGCAATCCGCCCATATCTTTTAAATAATTACTATGTACAGCATGTATAACCGAGCCAGCTGCTAAGAATAATAAAGCTTTAAACATAGCGTGGGTAAACAAATGGAACATAGATGCCATATAACCAACTCCATCATGACCTTCATAACCAGAAACTCCTAGAGCCAACATCATATAGCCTATTTGCGACATGGTTGAGAATGCCAGAACACGTTTTATATCAGTTTGTGTAATTGCAATTATGGCTGCAAATAAAGAGGAAGTAGCACCTACAAATGCCACAATATTCAGGGCAAATCCATCTTCCACAAAATAATACATTGGAAATAATCGTGCAACTAAATAAACACCAGCTACAACCATAGTAGCCGCATGAATTAACGCAGATACGGGTGTTGGTCCTTCCATGGCATCAGGTAACCAAATGTGAAATGGTAACATTGCCGATTTACCTGCACCACCAATAAATATTAATAATAATGCCCAAGTAATTACTGATAAGCCCATAAATGAAGTAGATGCCCAGCTTAAAATGGCACTTCCTTCAGGATTATTTAAGGTTTCAAAATCGAACGTACCTGTATAATAACCCATAATTAAAATTCCGATAAGGAAACCTAAATCAGCAAAACGTGTTACTATAAACGCTTTTTTTGCCGCAGCCACCGCTGAAGGTTTTGTATAGTAATATCCAATTAACAGATAAGATGAGACTCCTACAAGTTCCCAAAAAATATAAATTTGAAATAAGTTTGTTGCTAACACTAATCCGAACATCGAAAAAGAAAACAGTCCCAAGAAAGAAAAAAATTTGGTATAACCTTCATCTCCTTTCATATAACCTCTACTATAAATATGTACCATAAGTGATACAATTGAAACCACAATGAGCATCATTATAGAGATAGGATCAATCAATACACCCATATCAATATGCAGTGTTTCAGTAAAGTTCATCCAAACTGTTTTTTCAACAAAAGTTTGGTAGATTCCGTCTACCTTACCATTTATATAAAAGTACTCGTATGCCGTATAGAAAGATAATATAGTAGATGCTAATAAGCCGAGCACACCTATATATCCTGAAATTGACGGTTTAATTTTCTGATTAAAAATTCCTAATAGTAAAAATACTGCTAGTGGAATTAACGGAATTAATATGGTATAACTAATATTCATAATATTAATACTTCATAGTTTCGGTGTCCTTAACTTCTACAGAACCAATTTGTCTGTAAAGATTAATTATTATAGAAATAGCCAATGCTGTTTCAGCAGCGGCAACGGCTATAATGAAAATTGAAAAGAAAACACCTTGTAAAATGTCTGGATATAGATATTTATTGATTACAACAAAATTCACCACTGATGCATTCAATATCAGCTCAATTGAAATCAACATTGAGACTAAGTTTTTTCTAGTAATAAACCCATAAACACCAATAAAAAATAAGATTGAGGTAAGGGTCAGTATTTCGTATATGCTAATTCCGGCGATCATGTTGTTTCTTCATTTTTATCAGTTAACTTTTTCCCTTTAGCAATAATAATTGCTCCAATCATAGCTGCTAATAATAACACACTAATTACTTCGAAAGGCAATATAAATCCACCTGCTTCGTAGCTCAACATTTTCATACCAATATCAGTTGTAGTAGTGCTTATTGTATTTTCAACAACCTTAAATTGATGCGAATAAATTGTTGTGAGAAAAACACCAAGACCTATTAAACAAATTAAACCTGTTAACAATTGTTTAGACAGTTTTGCTACTTCTAATTCCATTTCAATATGATGAACGAGTAGTACAGAAAAAATCATTAATACGATAATTCCTCCTGCATACACAGTTAGTTGAATAGCTGCTAAAAAATTATAATCTATTAAAAAGAAAATTCCTGCAATACCGACTAATACAAACAATAAGTAAATAACAGAACGAAGCATTTTTCGACTACTTACTGAAGCAATAGCAAAAACGATCATTATAAACGCTACTATATAAAATATATATCTTTCCATAAATTTAGTCTTCTACGCCAGGCATTAATTTTGACCCAGGTTGATTTAAAACTTTTGTTAAATGAGATCTATCATATACTGAGTTTTCAAAATTTTGAGCCCACACAATCGCGTCTGTAGGACAAGCTTCAATGCATAAACCACACATGGTGCAAAGTCCTAAATGATAGATATGCTGATCAATTTCTTTTTTCTTTTTACCCGTTTCCGGATTCACTTTCCGATCCCAGATAATTTCTATACTTCCGTTAGGACAAGCGATTTCACATTTTTGACAACCAGTACATCTGTGTTCATTTTTTTCATCGTGTGGCATAACTACTTCACCACGAAAACGATCGAACATTTTTAAGGTTTCTCTGTTGTCAGGATATTGTTGTGTTATGGCTCCTTTTCTAGAATTTAGAAAGTACTTTCCGGTAACACTCATAC
>Ga0209633_10003507_pt1 | contig 14448 bp, 18 predicted proteins | sample Cruoilmetagenom1_FD_187290 | JGI IMG/M metagenome (GOLD analysis project Ga0209633, IMG submission 187290) | Oil polluted marine microbial communities from Coal Oil Point, Santa Barbara, California, USA - Sample 1 (SPAdes) (version 2) | ecosystem: Environmental > Aquatic > Marine > Oil seeps ... | reverse complement strand
CCCAGGTGTTGACGTCGTCGCCTGTCCACGGCCAATGAATCGACGTCGTCGCTGGGCCCTGATAGGTGTTATCGATCGTTCGGGAATCCTCGTTCTGGATGGCTGCGTATCGGCCGAACACTCCGGTGTTGGTGTGACCGCCGAACTTGTTACGGAGCACCTGAAGGTCGTTGATCGTCCCCGTCGATTGGATGTCAACGAGGATGTGGGCGTTGCCACCGTCGATGAAATTGTCGAGGATCTGCAACCCGTCGCACGACGCTGCACCAAACCATGGGGCAATGTTCACTGCGGCGGTGATGTCGGTCGGGGTGCCCGCCTCGATCCGGCACAGTCGGAGGATCTGGCCGCCTCCGGCGTAGTACTCGAGCCCGTCGATGTGGCCGCCAGGGTTTGAAGCGTTCGATGGTCCGTGTAGATAGCTCGTTTCGATGATCCCCCGCTCGCCATAGGGGCCGATCAGGTTCTCGCACGCCGAGATGTCGCAACGGCGGAGCGTCATGTCGTCGGCAGCGAACGCCCCACCAGCGACCAGGACACCATTGAAATACGATCCCGAGCCCGGAGCGATCGTCAGGTCCTCCCCCACAAAGTCGTCGTCGTCGACGATGAGCGCGCTGGTCGACGCACCGCCAGCGAAGTCGAACAGGCATCGGCTCATCGTGATACCCGACGCGCGGATCGTGACCGGTGACGTAAACCGGATGTCTTCGATCACAGCGTCGGCCACCGAATACGTTTGACCGGCCTGGCTGGTGAGATCCCCGACCTCGAGACCAGCCCCGGCTATGCCCGTGTTCGATGCATTGACCTGTTGGCCGTGGGTGATCGCCCCGGTGTTGAAATGGGCTGTGTTTGTGACGGCGATAGGCACCGCGCCGCCCCTCTACGCAGCGTTGATATTGAGGATCCCCGAAGCGGACCATTGGATGGTGAAGGTGCCGTTCGTGACCGAGTTGGCGCCACCGAAGTAGTTGTAGCAAATCCCCTGATCCGCTACCGGCGTGGTGAGCGTGTCGTCATACACCAGGGTGCCGTAGACGTTGGCGAGGGTTGCGCTCGATCCGCCGGAGGCGGTGTCGGTGGCATCCCAGGTGATGACACCCGCTGAGGTGGTGACGTCGTTGGAAACGAGCGGCTCACCGCCAGCATCCCACTCCGTCGTATCGTCGACCTCGTTGGCGACCACCCACTGGGACGTACCGGCGTTGTAGGCCGACAGAGCGGCGGAGACGGTGTTGCTCGGCGTCGGAGTGTTGTCGTACAACGCCGCTTTGAACGTGTCGCCATCCATGTCGATGTTCGCGGTCCGGTCGAGCCACGCCAACGCGGCCTGCTCGAACACCTTGGAGTTGGTCCAGGCCATTACTCGTCACCTGCTTTCGCTGTAGCGGTTGCCGCCTCGGCATCAACCGCGACATCGCCACCGTCGAACGCTTCGATCCGGTCGTCGAGTTCGAGGATCGCCTTACCGGTCTCTTCGAGCGCTGCGGTGTCGCGCTCCAACTTGTTGTAGAGCCCGGCCCGTTGCTGTTGCAACGTGGCGAGGTCCCTTCCTGGATTCCTAGCCATGTAGGTCCTTTCCTCCTGCGGTTGTTCGGGCTGGTGGTGCGAAAACGACGGTGTCGTACGACCCGTCCGGGCGGTGTGATTGGACGGCCATCATCCCACCGGCCTGCACAACATCACCATTACTCATGTCGCCGCGGGGGATGTGGATGACGTGGTGGGCGCGGCCGATCAGTCCGTGCCGGTTGGCCTGTTGTAGGGGGACGTCGAGCCCGGATTTCAGGTTGCATTGATGGGTGACGGAGATCGTCCCGCCGACCATCGTCCGCTTACGGACACCGCACCCCAGAGGGCACGCCCAGATTCGTTCGATCGGTGGATGCGCAGACACGCCGCCAGCATAGGTCATCAGTCCGCACCACCCCCGCCGTCGGTCGCTGGTGAGCAGTGGAACGTCGCCTCAAGCATGGTCCCGCCTTCTTGCCAGGAGTACCCGATGGCCTCGATAAAGAACTCGGCGTCGAACCCGAACCCGCTGGCTCCGTCGGCGTCGATCCGCACCCGGTCGGACAGGTCACGGGCCAACACCATGTCCCTGACTTTCGCGTCGCGGGTGGCGGTGAACGACACCTCGAAAATGGGGCGGTCCTGGTCAAATCGGGTCAAAACGAAATCGTTGTATTCGAGAGCGGCTACCTCATCCTCAAAGAGGCGCCCTGGGTGCGGGTGTGACAGCACAGCTTCACGGTCGAGCTGGGATTGGGTGTTGTCGGAAATGACGGCCAGGCCACCCGATGACGGTGGCGGGTCGCCAGCGAACCCACGAACCGCGATCACCGCCGTTTCGACCAGGTTGTAACCGGTGAACTCGCCCCCGAAATGCTGGGGGTTCACGATCGACTCGGTACGGATCCGCCGCGCCCATTGGAGGCCTGCGTCCTGGGCGTTGGCGACACCATCGATCCAATGGGAGCCGAGCGAGTCGAACCCCGGTGGGGCGATGTCATCGGACGCTGATTGTTGGGTCGCGCCCCCCGACGATCCGCCGATACCGGCTCGGATGGCGAGGAACAGGGTCGGCCCGGTGGCCCACGGTGTGAACATGACCGGCGGATCCGAATCGCCAGCAAGCGCTTGAGCCGACCCGTTCCCATGGCCAGCGAACTCGGTCAGCGCAACCCCGGAGTCGATGACGCCGTACCAGTTCTTGGCGAAGAAGTAGACGGCGGCCCAACCGCCCCCGGCGGGCGTCGAGTCGTCGTAAAAGGTGACGGTGTCGCCGAAGTCGGAGGCGGTCAGTTTCTTGGCGTAGACCCTCGTGCCCAACTCGTCGGTGAGCGGGCGGAGGTTCGTCCAACCAGGTGGGTTCAGCCAGAACACACCGTCGGCGTTGACGGTCGAGGCGACCACCACGATCATCAGATCCCCCGCGGCGGGCTCTGAATCACCGGTACCGGCGGCGGGAATGGTTATGGCCACATCGTTCGTGGCGGCCAAGCTGGTCACGTTGAAATCGGTGTCGTGGAGCTGGCGAGGCAACGACGGCGAGATCTCGGAGCGGACCCGGTTGATGACGTCGCCCTCCCACGACCGCTGCCGTGGCACCTCGAACGCGAACCCTGGCACTAGCGGATCGTCGGTGAACGTGGCCACCACAGCGGACCCGTCACGGGCGTCGCGCTGGTCGAACGCCACCGACCCATCCCGTGTTTCGTAGACGAAACCGCCGTCGGTTTCCTCGAACGCCCGAACCAGGTTCATGGCCCGTTGCCGGTCGAACCCGACCGACCCCAACGTTATGTAGCCGTCGTCGATCTTGGCTGGCGGGTGCAACAGCCCAGCCTTGTGGAGGGTATTGCCGATCATATGTCCGGCCCGCACCCCAGCCGACTGGAGATCATCGGGCCCGGTCGACTCCGGCGGCGATATCGGCCGTTCGAGGGCTCGCAGCTCGCCACGGGCGGTGAGCGATGCGAGCTGGCGGCCGGATCGGTCCATGAACGGCTCGATCTTGGAAACGTGCATGGTGGCCACGATCCCGGTGCAGAGAAACCCGACGCGGGTCTTATCCCAGATACGCAGCTCGGTGAACGCTGGCGGCCGCTGGCTGAACCACTTGCCGTAGATCCCGACCTCGCTGGTGGCGGTGAGCGTCGAGGTGGCGCCGATCTCGTTGACACCGTCGAGGTAGGCGGTAATGGCGGTGCCGACCACTTCGACACCGAGCGCCACCTGATCGCGGTTCTCCGCGCCCTGCGACGTTTTCACGGCGTACACACCGGCCACGGTCTCGGCGATGGTGATCAGCCCATCAGAGAGAAACACCAGCCCGTAGTTGTCGATGTCGGTCCAGTTGTAGACCAACCCGACTTCGTTCGTGGTGTCCTTGCGGGGAATGACGACCTGGGCGTAGTAGTCGTCCTCGCCGCAGTCGATTGTTTCGATGTGGTTGGTCCCGGTCGACGGTACCGCGGTGGCGAGGCGGGCGATAACGAACGCTCGTTCGTCGGTGGTCTGATCGAACACCGACGTGTATCCGCTGGGGATGGTGACCGCTGGTGTGGATCCGACGTCGTCGTTGGCGGCGGCGATGGTGAGCACCCAAGCCCCACCGGTCACCGGTGTGATCGCCGCAGGGTCCGGGTTGGAGGTGCCCTCGACTTCGGTCGCTTCGGTGACGTCGAACGGTGTGGTTGTGTCGACCCCATCGAACGCGACCATGACCGCATGGGTACGGACCGACGACGCACCCCAATCGAGCAGGATCGAGGTGGAGTCCTCGTTGCCGACAGCGATCTTGTAGAAACACGTGATTTCGGGGCGGAACCCCGAGTCCTGAACGGTGGTAAATCGTTGGGTCCAGCCGGATGGTGTGGCCGGCGGGCCTTCCGTGCTGCTGGTCTGGGTGGCGCAAACGAGGAACAGGAGATCGTCGGCCTCGATCGTGGCCGGAGCGGTGATGTTGTGCGACGTCCCCGCCGCGGTGTAGGTCAGTTCGCTCTGATCCCGCTGAGAGATCGTCTCACCATCCGCTGGCCGCAACGCAGCAGTGACGACCGTGGAGTGGTCGAGCGGTGTCCAGGTGTAGGCGCCAGGGTCCTCTTCGCCTCCACCGGCGGCGGCTGGTGATGGAGGCCCGTCGGCTTGCGCTTCGCTACGGAACTCGGAGAACCCGGCCGTGGTTTCGGTCGTCCACGTCTCACCGGTGTCAGCCGTGGCCAACGGCCCGGACCCATTGAACGAAGCACGCGCGAGCTCGGAAGGATCGGCGCCTGGTAGATCGCAGGTGCGGACCCGGATGAGGCGGCCACCCTTGAGCGAGTTCGGGGCGGTGTTGAGCGGCGAATCGGTGTTGAAGTGGTTGAATCGGTTGTCGTCGTTGCGGAGCAGAATCGACATCTCGCCCGGTGTCGAGCGGCCCGTCACCTGAGAGGCGAAGTCGCGACCCCGGCGGCACGACCCGCCCAACACGTAGTCGGTGATGTCCTCGACCGCCTCGCTAAAGTCGCCATCGCCGTCGAAATCCCATTCGATCGTGACGTCGGACGCCACCGGTATCTCAGGGGTGGTCGCCCAGAACGCTGTAGCGGTCGCCGTAGCGGCCTCCGCGACAGCGACGGTCGTCGGCGGGTCGACAGTGGCGTCGGACGCCTGGGCGGTGGCCGTGGCGGCCTCAGCGCCAGCTATCACCGTGGCCGCGTCTCGGATGATCAGGGTTCCACCTCGGACCGTGTTCGACGCCGAGATCGTGTATTCCGATGGGTCGTCGGTCGCTGTAGCAGAGAGCGCTTTGGTCGCGATCGCGCAGGATGGACCCGCCGTGAACGCGGTCGTGTTGACGAACCCGGTCGGGTAGGTGACGACGGTGGCCCCAGAGTTCCCGAACGTGGCGGCAGCTATCACCAAGTTGTCGGCCGCGCCCCACGAGGCGGTCGCGCTCGGTGGGTTCGGTTTCGTGCCGTAGCTGGTGGTCGAGAACTCGAAATCCCACGTTGTGCCCTCGACCACGCCCTGCCGCGCCCCGGACAGGCGCACGATGTGGGTGACCGACTTATTCGCACCGGTCGTCTCGATCGTGACCTCATCGGCTTCGGTCCCGTCGACCTCTCGAATCCAGATATGCCACTGGCCGTTGTCGTCGTTGAACAGCTGACTGAAGTGGATGAGCTGCCACCCCGGCGGGTCGGTGACCACGCCACCATCGCCACCCATCGAGAAGAACATGACCAGGTGCTCGCCTGGCTGGCGGATGGTCGGAAGGTTCGGGGTGTGGTCGTTGACGAACGATTGTTGAATCGTCGATTCGACGAATAGGACGGATGGAGCGGCCACTAGCTGTTGACTCCGCCGAGCCCGTCGAACCCTCCGGTGTAGATCTCATCCCGGATGGTTTCAGCCAGGTCACGCGACGACCAGACCGACCCCATAACTGTGACGTTGACCTCCAACGACGGGCCACCGCGCCCGCTCGAACCCACCAAGCGCTCAGTGTCCGGCGCGGTCAGCACCGACCCGCCCACCGGGAGCGGCACAATATCGCCCTGGGGCAGACGCACGGCCTCTTGACCGCCCTCGTTCACCAGCGACGGCACCCCCGCCGTTGACGGCCCCCCAGGGTCCTGGTTGATGGTGGAACCGCCAGCGGCCTGACCGGATCCGCCCGCGGTCGAGCCACGCAATCGGCTGGTCCCCCGGTAGGTGACCTCATAGGTGTTGATGAACACACTCGCGGTTTTCCCGTCGAGGTTGTTCAACTGGCTGTGAGCTTGAGAGATCTTGTCGAACAGGTCACCCGACGCGTTCAGCTCCGGGTCCACATCCGGGACGTTCAACATGTCCTGAATCAGGGCTTCTATCGCCGCCTCAGTCAGATTGGTTTGGCCAAGGGCCGCACGTAGACCGGCCTCAGCGTTCGCCAGCTCGGAGGTGAACTCCCCCGACGAAATCTTGGCGTCAAGCTGTGCCTGACGGAGGTCTGCCACCTCGCCCTTGAAATCGAGAGTGGCCTTGGCGCCCTTGATCCCGGCTTCGGTGTTGAGGTCCCACCCGTCCTTGAGGCTGAACGATGATGTTGTGTTTTCGTCGAACGCTTCGGTCAGCCCGAGCGTGGACTCCCGAAGCGAGATGATCGCTTGCTCACCGGTGTCATCGGCCCACTTGTCGAGAGCGCCCTTGGCACGGTCTATTGCCGACTCAAGTTCGTTGAACGGATCAATAGCCCGCTTCGTGGCGTCGCTTACCGAATCTGCCGCGTCGGCCCCGTCCTCCATCGCGTCAGTAGCAGCAGGGAACGAATCAGCCAGGGCCTTCGTCACCCCCGTCAGTTCGCCCGACGCGGTGGTGGCCTCCCCGGCCCCGATCTGGAAATCCTGGAAGAAGTTGCCGACCTTGTCGCCGACGTCGAGCACCGACCCGAGCGCGTCGGCGTACTTGTTGAACTCGGTCGCGGCGACACCGCCAGCAGTCTTCGCTACCGACTCGATCGTGCGACCGGCCTTCTCCCACTCGGTCTGGGATTCCGACACCAGCTCGGCTACCTCGCGGGAGGTGCCCGCTAGATCATGCTGCGCTGTCGAGGCTTCCAGGATGGCACCAGCAAAGGCGTCGATATCGGCGGTGACCTCGAATGAGGTACCAAAGATCGTGTTGGCCGCCGCGCCCTTCTCGGCCTCGTTCTTCTGTTCGATGATGGCCTGAGCAACATCACGGACCGCCGACGCTGCGATTTCGCCACCCGCCGCGATCCGGGTCTGGACGTCGGTGAACGACAGCCCGAGCGACTCGATCGCCTCTTTCGAGTCCTGATCGGTGATCCGGGTGTTCAGCTCCTCCATGGCCTCAGCGGCCCGCTCGACCTGGGAGGTCAAACCCGATTCGTAGGTGTCACCGATCAGGCGTATCGCAGCGGGCCCGGAGATGCCGAGCTTGTCGAACACACCACCGAACTCACGAACAGCGTCTAGGACCTCTTCGGTTTGCGCGCCGTACCGTTGACCGGCGTCGATCATCTGGTTGTAGGCGTCTTCGGTGTTCTCCGCTAGGCCCTGCTGGATCATGCGGCCCGCGAGCTCGGCCTGTTGGGGTATGTCGATGCCGAACTGATCGGCCAGGGTCAATGCCCACTTGGACGCCTCCCGCAGGTTGAGCGACGGGTCGAGGTCGCCGAGCCGTCGTTCCAGGATGATCGAGGCGTCGAGAGCGGCGCCCGCTGATTCGCCGAACCCGGCCCCGTAGGCGTCGCCCGCTGCCTTCCCGATCGCTGATGATCGTTCGGCCCCGAACCCGGTTTGGATCTGGGTGTTGAGGTTCGTGTTGGCCGCCGAGAACCCCCGGTTGAAACCGTCGGCGATGTTGTCGGCGAACAGGGCACCTACGCCGAGCGCTACCGCTCCGAGCGGGCCACCAGCCGACAGCTTCGATCCGAGCTGGTCGACGATCTGCCCGGAGACGTTCGACACGTCGATGTTGCCCAGGGTGTCCTGGATCTTGTCGACCGCTGGTTTCGCGTTGGCGTCGGGTGTGATCGTCGGCGGAGGGATCGAGTCGAGGTCCCTGATGTCGCCTTCAGCCTTGCGGATCTTCTGGTCGTCGACGTTGATATCGACCGTGACATCCTGATCTTTGATGCCCTTGAGATCGGCGTTGATCTTCGATGCTGTGCTGTCGAACGCCGACGCCACACTCGCTGCCGACCGATCGAATATGCGTTCGATGTCGGCAGCGATTTGTGTGGCTTCGGATCGGGTACGTTGCGCGGCCTGAGCGAGCCCTTGGCCAGGCTCGTATTTCGTTGTTACAACAATCTCGATTTCGTTGGCCACGCTCGCCTATCCCACTCGGGCGGCCTCTTGGAGACCGAGCACCATCGCATCCGCTTCCATCAACTCGGCGAGCGTGTAGCTGTAGCTCCGCATCACCGAGTCCACTAATCTCGCCTCCGCGCCCGTTAAAGCGCCCCCATCTGGACCGCGCCGTTTCCCACCGGCTCGGCGTCATCAGCCAACCCAAGGTTGGCCAAAGCGGCCTGACTGATCGGGATGTCTTTGGACACCTTGGTGATGCCCTCAAGCCAGCCGATGGCGAGCGACAGAGCGAGCGACGAGTCGACCATCTGGAGGCTTTCGACTGTGGCCGGGAGCGGCTCCCCGTTCAGTGTGAGCGTCCAATCGAGCAGGTGCTCACCGAACGCGTCGATCAGCACCTGATCGCCCTTGCCCCGGATCGCGAAATACTCTTCGACCGAAGTCGATTCGGCTCGCGCGTCGGCGCCGTCGAACTCGGTGTTGCGGAGCCGGACGCGTACAACGCGGGACCCGATTTCGTATGCCATTGCTGTGTCTCCTATGTGTTGGTTGTTGCTCGGATTTAGGTCGTCCAGGTCGGCAGGGTGCCGTCCTGAAGGACCGCTGTGACCTGAGCCGTCAGCTCGGCCGACTGGGTACGACCCCACGTCACGTTTGAGATGTTCATCTCAGTAGCGAGGATCTGCCCCGAATGGGAGCGGGTGAACGTCCGCGGCACGCTGGTAGAGCCAACAGTCTTCAGCACATCAAACGACACGTTGGTGGCATCATCGAACAGTGTGGTGAAGGTGTCCTGCTGATCGGCGAGGAGCTGCAACGTCGCCCGAGCCGAGAGGCTCAGAGTCGTGATGTCCTGGATGCCCTTGGTCGTGGCCATGTTGGCCTGAGTGATATGCGCATCCAATTCACGCTGCACCCCGCCCGCATCGTCGACTGCGAACGAGTCCCAACCTGATCCTGATTCGATGGTCATTTACCTTGCTCCTCTGCTAGTTGTTGACCGCGTCGGCCATGTTGTTCCACGATTCGGCGAGGTGTTCCACCCAATCAGCGCCCCTAGTGTGCTGGCGGATCAGCGACGCCGGACGACCCGTTGTCGTGAGCTGTTTGGAGACAGCGCCAGCGTTGCCGTCAGACACGATGTAGAGCGACGGTGCCCCGACCACCTTCCGCTTATGGGGCGGCACCTGAAACACGCCCTGAGCGCGCCCGTCGCGGTGATCCTGAAAGCATGGCGTGCCCGGTTGGAACGTGAACGTTGTGACCCCAGAAGGGTCTTTGGCCTCTACCCAACCGCGCCGGTTCGTGACCCGGCGGATGTAGTCGGCGCACAATCGGCCGAGCGTCATCGACTCGTCGATGCGGACATCCCACCCGCGCTCGAGCTTCGGGCAGTTCACTTTGGCGCAGGTGGCGGTAGCCCAATGGAGCTTGGGTGGTGCCACCGTGGAGAACGTCTGCCAGCCGCCATCTCGGACCTTGGCGTTGGCGGTGCGGGTGGTGCGCATCAGAACTGCACCGCTACCGGATTCCTCACGACGACCACCGCGAAATCCAGGTTCGAGTAAGTGCCCGCGAGCTCAACCCTCAGCCAACGCTTCACAGCCTGGGTGCGGCCCGTGGCGATGCGTTCGGTACCCACGGCGGTGACCGTGGTGAACGACCCGCCGGTGAGGTCAACGTAGGGATCGACAGAGCCGTCATCATCGGAATCCTGAATTTGGATATCAACCGATGTGCCGGTGAACGCGAAGACGTGCAGGAACGCCTGCAACCCGAAATTGGTATCAGCCGCCACTTCGGTGTCGTCGAACCCGGTGAGGTTCTCCGCGCCCGTGCTGTTCTGCTTGCCAGCGGTCAACGAGTGCCCGAGTTCGAGCCCGAACCCGTTGGCCACGGTGGCCACATCGACATGAAGCTCACCACTGCTCGACCGGTCGAGGGCGTGGCTGGCCTGCTTGGCGATCATGGCCCACGCTGGCGCGCCGAGCGTGGCCCGGTGGAAGTAGGAGGCCTGCCGGTCGGTGGTCGGCAGCGAAGACAGCGCAGCGTGCGGGCCGCCAGCATCCGCATCGTCGTCGAAGTAGCCGCGCCAGTCCATCGCGCCGTGACGGAGAGTCGGGGTGCGGGCGATCCCTTCGTCCTGGACCGTGGTGGTGTTCTGCTGCCCGGCCTCCATCAACATCCGTGTCAACATTCCGACGTTGCCGGATAGGTCGATGGCGTCGAGGAAGAACCTGCCGCCGACACCGCTGGTGATTGTCATATCAGGTCCTCACTTGGTCCCATACGTTCCAGGCGATGAACCCCGGAGTGATCGTCTCAGCACGATATTTCGTGCCTTCTTGCTCGAAATAGCCGGGCGCCCACCTGATCGGCTCACCGTACGCGCCGAGCGGGTCAAGCTCGACCTGGTTCCCGTAGTTGATCGGGTTATGGATCACATCTAGAAGGGTGTCGCGGGCGTCGGACACCTTCGGATCAATCAACGATTCTTTCTGATCCTGGCCGATCGGGAGTTTGAGGTAGAGGTAGATGATGTACGACTGCCAAACGCTGGTGCCGGAGAGGGTCGACCCTTGCGGCACGGTCCGGCCTGGCCCGTTCACCACAGCACAAAACACCTTCTTGTCGGCGATCGGTGCCGACGCTGGCTCGAACCCCTGCACCGTGGCCACACCAGCGGACCGGCATCGGTCGAGGAGCTTCTTGCGGATGACTCGGGCGTGCTGAACGCTGGCGGTCATCGGCCGTTGATCCTGCGTATGACCGGCTCAAGGTGGAACTCGAACACCTGAACCGCTCGAGACTCCACTCGGGTGCGGGCGTTGCGGAACAGGTGATATCCCTTGAAGCGGGTGGTCTGGTTGCGGCGGCTTGTGCCCTCCAACCAACGGACGTACGGCAGAATGCCCGGCCGGATCCTTGAGATAAACGCCTCGTTGACGATGTGGACGAGCGACATGAAACGCCCGGTCGGGTTCTTGAACTGGAGGCCCTCCAGCTCGACCGCGTCCTGCGCTTGTTGAGCGAACTCCAAGCGGGCCTGCTCGATCCCGTGGGTGAGCATCCACTCAGCGGATCCGTCGAACAGTGGGCCCCGAAAATTGACGGTCATACCAGCGGGCTCCCGGTGGCGTAGACCATGCCCTTGAGCTTGTATCGACGGCGCACAGTGTCCCGCTTCTCTTTGAGGCCTGCGCCCCTGGCCTCCCGCTCGGCGTCACCGCTGCCGATGGTGCGGGCGTACCCCGATCGTTCCTGGGCCAACAGCACTTCGGCTTCGGCGATGCACAGCGAGCTGACAGCGGCCGGTGGGACGTTGTAGGAGACGGTGCTGGCGATGCTGGGATGGGTTTGAGCGGTGGTGCCGAGCGCTCCCCGCTCGACGGTGCGGCCCCGGTCGGCGTAGATCTCCGCTCCGATCGAGTGGGCGGACAGGGTCGATGCGTCCACGGCGCGGGCCACGATCAGGTTGTTGGCCACGATGTCGACGATTTCCAGGCGTTCGGTGCCGATGAGGAGCCGCTCGCCCTTGGTGTACGTGCTGCCATCGGCCACAGCGATGGTGGGATCGTCAGAGTCGATGTCGAGGGCGGCGGCCAACGTTTCGGTGGTGTCGACCCATGAGACGTCGGTGACGATCATGTACTCGTCGTCGATCTTGATGGCGTCGCCAACATTGATCCGCGACCCGTCGGAGATGGTGACGCTTGTCTCTGTGGTGGTCGCTACAGCCACGCCGAGCGTGCCAGAGATCCCCAAAGTGTTCGTGAAGCCGAACACGCCAGCGATCGAGATCGGGTCCTGGTAGTCGTTCGTCGACCCCGAGAAGTTCGATGAGCCAGACTGGTTCATCTCGATCTGACGGTAGGCGTCCCCGTTGTCGGCTTTGTGGTGGAGCCGGTAGTCGGTAATCGCCACGTCGTCGACGGTCAGGGTCGAGATGCTGATCGCCTCGTTGGCGTCGAGCCACAGGCGCCGGGAGTGGACGTTGACGCCAGCGAGGTCGGGCCAATCCATCGTCCGGGTTTCTGCTACCGGGTAGAAGCGGCGGCCGTTGCACTGGCCCTCGATCGCACGGGATGCGTCATCGATCGCCCTGGCGATGTCGCGGTCTGCTTGTGGTGTTGCCGCGACGTCTAAAGCGGCGCGCACAGCGGCCACGTTTGCGTAGCAGGGGACTCCCATGACGTGCTCTCCGGTCTCGGGTTCTGCGGTTCGGTTGTCGACCGCATCGTAGCATTCGGGCCCCAACCACAAAGAAAGTCCCCCGTAGTGTTGACTCGGGTTGGGTGGCGTGTATACTGGTTGCTGTAGCAGCAGACAGCCAAGGAGACACTGATGAGCCACACGCCGAACCGATACGCCGTCTACGTCAGGGCAGGAGGCGCCAACCAGATCACCACCATCTCAGGCAACGACTACGACCGAGTGGCCGAGATCGCACAGTCGCTCGCTCGCAACGCTGCACCAGGCGTCGAGTACTTCACAGCAATCGTCGATGAGGTGGCAGCGTGACCACCTACGTCGACCACCTACTCGACGGCATCGCCGCCACCACCAACTCATACGCCAACGCCTCCAGCCACCAGCGGGCAGAACAGGCGATCCGCCGTCAGACCGTGTTCCTCATCGAACTCGACAACCAAGAGATCGACGGTGAGCCGATCGACATCACCGAGATGTACGGCACCATCGACTACGCCGTCGACAACGCCCGCCGAGTCCTCTCCGAGCTCGCGTCATGAGCGATTCGATCACAATCACGGTCTCACCACGTGAGGCCCGTTATCTACACGATTGCCTGTCCGACATCAAGAATCTGCACACCCGCCACGGACAGATCTACGACCTGCACCAAACCAACGCCCAGCTGCGGACACGGCTAGAGAATGCGATGGCGTCATGATCAAAGCCCGAGTAGAAGAAATCCGGGCCACGCTCGACATGGCCAGGATCATCGAAGCGGCCAACGGTGCCGTTGATCAACTCCAGGACCGTGGATTCACCACCACAGTTTTCAGCCCTGGCGACGCCACCCGCTACGCGGTCGTGGTCATCGACCAGGAACGCACACACCCAGTCGACTTCGGCGGCCGGTACGCCATCGCCTGGAACTACGGCAAGCTCCGTGCGCTGCCCAACGATCTTGCCAGCGTGGATTACGGGTACGTCGAATGCAACTACATCGACCCCCGATACCGCAATGACCACACCGCCGTTGTGCTCACCGAGTTCGTTCGAGCGCTCGGCCGCGCCCTCACCAGAAACGAGACGCCATGACACTCGAAACAGGCCTACCGATCACCTTCCATCAGGACGAAGACGACAACCCGTTTACCGCGATGCGGGCAGCTGAGAAGCACATCAAGAATCGAGGCTGGTCGGTCGGCCCGAGCCAGCGAGGCGCTCCCCGTGTCGTCATGTTCGGCGACTTCTGGGTGATCGCCAAGTGGCGGAACATCAGCACGACCGACCGGATGGGTTCCGACGCGTTCCTGTTCGGTGACGGCCGGTACGGGCCCCTCACTCTGTCCGCCTCGCTCCCGGAGATCTACCAACTATGACCGACCCGACCGAGATGACGAACGCTCAGCTGCGCACAGAGGCCCTAGAAGCCCTCGCGGTGTCTAAGGATCGGACAGTGCTGACCCCGGCCCGGAGCGCAGCACGTGAGAAGTGGGAGCTGCTGACCGCCGAAATCGGGGCACGCGAGGGCTCAGAGTTCCAGAAACGCCAAAACCGACTGCTCAGGGGGTTCTGATGGCCGGAGCGACACACATTCATTCTCTACCCGTCGGTGGCGAGGTCGGGGGCATTACCACCAGCCACGCCGACCCGGTCAACGGTGTCGACATGGTCAAGATCTCGGCCCATGTCGGCCTGTTCCATATCCACCTGGTCGTACCGGTCAGCTACCTGCTCGAGGGCATCAGCCGAGCGACCGGTATCGGTGATCTCGGGCCGTTCGTCACGGTCGACGGGTTCGCCGAACGGTGCGGGCTCGAACGCCAGACGATCCGGAAGTACCGGACCAAACACCGGTTGCCGCCGCCTGATGCACACTTCGGGCGCTCCGATGTGTGGACACTGGCCACCGTTGACCGGTGGCGAGCCGACCGTCAGTACCGAG
>Ga0209633_10003506_pt1 | contig 14451 bp, 8 predicted proteins | sample Cruoilmetagenom1_FD_187290 | JGI IMG/M metagenome (GOLD analysis project Ga0209633, IMG submission 187290) | Oil polluted marine microbial communities from Coal Oil Point, Santa Barbara, California, USA - Sample 1 (SPAdes) (version 2) | ecosystem: Environmental > Aquatic > Marine > Oil seeps ... | reverse complement strand
TCTAAAAATTGCTTCCCAATACTCCTACGAAGAGTATTATCCTGAAAAATGGAGAAACAGTTACGAATTTAAGCTTGGCTTAAAAAGAAGGTTTTAATAATGAAATTATTGGATAGAATTCAACAAAAATTTTTCAAACTAACGGTAAAGAATGTTTTTCTATTCTCAATAGTTTGGTTTACGGTTGGCTTTACATTAGGAACTGCAACTCTTATGGGTCCGGTTAGATGGATCACAAATGTAACAAGATCATCTTCAGCAGATAGCTCTGTTGAAAACTTATTAGTTAAAATTGTGATACTTCTGTTTGTAATTATTTCTTTTCTACTTTCTTTAAATATTATTAAATGGTTTAATAATAGTACAACTATACTAAACAAAGCATTGCTTCTTGGAACGCCTTTTCTCTTATCAATATTGACAATATGGTTATGGTTTACTCCCAGCATGATGCAGTTCAATTCAACAGAATCAACTGAATCATCTGCAAATATTGAATTTATTTTTGGACCATATCCAGATGAAACAAAAATGCTTGAACTTAAAAATCAAAATATTACTGGAATAATTTCTTTATTGCACGAAGCTGTAGTTCCATTTGAACCTAAATTTTTAGCTGATGAAATTGAATTAGCAAATGAGTTAGAGCTGGAGTTAATTCATCTTCCAATGCTTCCATGGGTTAGTGAAAATGAAAACTCTCTTGCAGAAATAAGTAAAATTGCAAGAGAAGGAAAAGGCAAATATTACGTTCATTGCTATCTTGGTAAAGATAGAGTCGGCGTGGTAAGAAGAGTTATTAAAGATATACTTGGAGAAGAAAAAATATCAGGTAATGTTAATCAAAGAAAAATTGATGACTTTCAAAATTTTGAAAGAGGAAAAATTATAAAACTCGATGATGGAGTTTATCTTACACCCTTTCCAACTGATGAAGAGTTTTTTGCATTTATTCTAAATGGCTCTTTCGAAAATGTTGTTTCTTTTTTAACAAAAAATATTCCGGATGATGTTCAGTGGATTGAAAAAGAAGAACAAATTTTAAAAGCAAATAATATAAACTACCATTATATGCCAATAGATTTAAAGCCGCAAAATCCAGTACTAATAAAAGATTACGTTAGAAAAATTAAAGAAATGAAAAAGCCCGTTTTATTACATGCTTTTCTTACAAATTCTCCACAGGTTGATATTTTTATTGATAGTTATAAATTATTAAATTAGTATAACAAATTTTTTAAGTGAAATTTAAGCTTCACTTCTACTAGTATTGTATATCCATAAAATTACCTTCTCTTTTAAATTCAAAAAAAATAATTTCCTTTCTTCAATTGATTCTGATTATAATTGAAAATCCTTTTATTGTAATAATCGAAGAATCATAAAATATCAATTCACTCTAATGAAAATCACTCAAATCAGAAATGCAACAATAGTTATTCAAAGCAAAGATAAAAATATTCTTGTTGATCCTATGTTATCTACCAAAGGGACAAATATTCCATTTAAGTTATTCACAACAAAACCTAAACTGAATCCAATTGTTGATTTACCAAACAACACTGATGAAGTATTAAAAGATGTAACTCATTCGTTAATTACACATTGTCAAAAAGGTCATTTTGATCATCTTGATAAAGATGGTGTTAGATTTCTCAAATCAAAAAACACTCCAGTCTTCTGTTCCGAAAGAGACATTCACTATTTAACAAAAAAAGGATTGAACACAACTTTATTCCAAAAGAATAAATTAAATACTTTTTTTAATGGCTCAATTGAATTAACAGAATGCATTCACGGAAGTGGTTGGATTAATAACTTCATGGAACATGGAGTTGGATATTATATTCAATTAAAAGATGAACCAAGTATTTACTTAACTGGTGATACTGTTCTTACAGATTTTGTTAAACAATTTATAAAAGACAAACAGCCTGATATTGTTGTGGCTCCTGCAGGCAAAGCTCAATTAGATTTTGGCAAACCAATTTTAATGGGAATAGATGAAATTTTAGAACTTGCAAGTTTAATGAAAGGAAAGCTAATTGCAAACCATCTTGAAGCTTTAGATCATTGTTCAACCACACGAAAAGAGTTAGCTAAAAAAGTTGAAGAACTTAGTTTAGAAAATAAGGTAATAATTCCTCAAGATGGTGAAGTGATAAAATTTAATTAAGTAAGCAAACTATAATAGATTTTATATTCGCTTAAAAGCACTATCCTAAATAAGCAGAAGCTAAACCAAAAATATTTTCAAAATTAATATTGACTATTTCCCTCTGTTTTTCATCTGTTGGAAATGGTGCTTCATGCGAGTAATTAAAAGGAAAGTCCGAAATCATTGTTTTGATAGGTATGTTCTTTTCTGCTCCGTTTAACGTACTTATTACAGATGCTGGTGGAATAACTTTATCCTTAATCAAGGAAACTGAAAATATTTTATTTTTCAACTCCATAAATCTATTTTCTCTAATACTTTTTAATCCTGAATGGGTAAGTAAACTTTTAAAATATTTAATCTCAGGAAGAGATGACCTATCAAATTTTCCACTTCTTAAATAATCCTCAAATAATTTGAAAAATCCCTTTGTTGTGTTATAGGCTTCACTATCCATAATTGCTTTTGCAATTGGAAACATTTTGTCAAAAGTTGGTCCACCACAAAACAAGAACAACTTTGTCCGATCAAAATAGTTTTTTGGATTTGCCATTAATAAAACCTCGGCTAGCAAAGCCCCAATTGAATAACCAAAAAAATCTATCTTTGCATCATCACTAATTAATTTATGATTACCATTTCTTATTTGACCTACTAGTTTGGTAACATCATAAAATGTTTGAAATCCTGAAGTAAAAAACCGAGATGGATTATGATGAAGTCTTGTGCTTAATGCTGCATTTGCAAAAGTGGAATAATTAATTCCAGTAATTTGATTTGTTCGCCCACTTGCAATCTTGTTCATAACCCTTGGATTGCTCCAAGCTGATGGAGCTCTGTTCATATGAAATGCTATTGGAAAAAGGATTATTGCTTTTCCGGTTAACTTATTTAATGTAAGAGCCCAAGGCAAATACTTCTGCCACAACCTTTCGTTTAATCCATGAAACAATAATATTGCACCTTTGGACTTAGTTGACAAATCACCTTTTACAATTATATAATTAAACTTATTGTTTTCCTCAATTTTAGAATCTTCAGCACTAAAAAATATTTCACTTTCTAACTCAGTTTGTTTAATATCGTTTTGATAGGAAGGATTAACTCCTTCTTCTATGCTTGTAGAAATAAAAGGACAGTTATATATCGAGGCACCGACCTCTTTAAGATCAATTTTCTCTTCATTAATATCAAAATTATTTTTTAGATAAATATTTTGTGCAAAGTAGTCCAAGATTAATCCTTTTTATTTTTTGTTTGTGTATTTCTCTTTTTACTGTTCTTAGATTTCACACTTCTAATTTCTTTCTGTTTAGTTTTTAATAAACTTTCCCAGCGAGCAATTCCTTCTTTTAACATATTCATTTTTAAGAATAACTGAATTATTGCAACGTCCATAATTTCTAATCTTTCTTGAGTTTCTTTTTTAGAATAATAATTTATATCATCTTGAATTTTTAAAAATTCTCTAAAATTTTCAGATATTGTTTTTATTTCTTCTAATGAATAATTAAATAATTGTAGATCTTTAATAAGCTTGCACATATAAACATAAATTTCTGAATAAAGCCTAAAACCTCCATCACTTCTCAATTCCGATTCAATAATCCCTTTTTCTTCCCAATGTTTAATCGTTCTAGTGCTTACTCCAACTTGTTTAGCAAGGTTACTTATGGTTATATATTGCTTCATATTCTTTTCTTCTTTTAGAAGTTTAGAATTATTCGGCAGTCCAATTTTTTTAATTATTTTTTGAATTTCTGGATACCCATATCCCACGTTCTTTAGCGAAACAATCATCAAAACTTGTTCCAGAGAACCTTGTGTATAATATGGAATTTCATCCTCAGTTAAACCAGCAGACTTTATTAACTTATTAGATTCTAGTTCACTAAGAGTTTTATTTGAAATTTCTGCTTGTTTAAGAAAATCTTTTAAAAGAAATATATTGTTCATTGCACTCTTACCTTTACGTTTACATTTACTTAACCTATACGTTTACGTACACTAACGTATAGTGTTTTTTCGTCTATTGCAAGTATTTTATAATAAATAGTTATCTAAGAGTTAGAATTATAAAATGGATTTGTGTTCGGAATGAATTTTTTAAAAAATAAGAATTCAATTTTTATTTTTTGGTTGGAGAATGGCAAAACAAATTTTGAAAAAATATTTTCCAACTGTTAAAGAAAGGATTAAATTTTGATTAACATTTTTGTTTCTTTAAATTTAATTAAAATGTTGGAATAATATATTAGCAAATATAAATAATGGTGGTTTATAAGTGATTTTACATAAAAATCACATAAAAACATAGACCACTATATAAATATATTCAATGTTGGACACTATTAACAGAATGTAAGGAACAACCAAAATATGAATAACAGGTCTTTAAAAATACTAAAAACAATTATTGATTGGTTATCGTATTTTTACGAAAAACACTTACATAAGAAAAAAAATGATTTATCTTATAATTCTTTGTCACCAACTAATAATGCTGAAAAAGTTGAAGAATATTTAGATACTCTGGAATGGGCATTAAATAATAGTAATAAAATAAAAAATATTGCAGTTGCTGGTCCCTATGGTTCAGGTAAAAGTAGTGTTATTCAAACATTCCAAAACAAAAAGAAGAATAACAAGAATTATCAGTTTTTAAACATCTCATTAGCAACATTCAAGGAAGAAAAAATAGAAGAAGACGGAAAAATAAATAAGAAAAAGAATAATGTTTTAAGGCTTATTGAATTAAGCATTCTACAACAACTTTTTTACCACGAGAAAGACAGTAGGATACCAGATTCTAGATTTAAAAAGATTAAGAATCATAAAGATCAATATTTATTCGGAGTAACTATTGGTTTTATAATATTTCTTATTTCATTTCTATTTTTAGTATTTCCTCAATTTTTAGCAAAGTTTTCTCTATTCGAATTAACCACAAAATACATTAACCTATTCCATACTCTTTCAGTTGTCTTTGTTTTTGTTTGTAGTCTATTTATAATTTTAAAATCAATAAGAATATTAAAAGGTTTCTCAATTAAAAAATTAGGTATTGGTAATACTGAAATAGAAATTGACAATAGTATAAGTAAGTCAATCCTTAATAACCATTTAGATGAAATATTATATTTTTTTGAAGTAACAAATTATAATGTTGTAATAATTGAAGACCTTGATAGATTTGAACAAACGGATATTTTTACAAAACTCCGCGAAATAAATCTACTTATAAATGGCTCAAAAAAAATTGAAAAAGATATTGTTTTTATTTATGCTATTAGAGATGATATGTTTCAAGATAAAGATAGAACAAAATTTTTTGATTTTGTGATACCAATTATTCCAGTAATTAATTCTTCAAACTCAAATGAAAAGCTATTAAAAATAATAGAAACCAATGACTATGATATTTCAACTGATTTAATTGATGATGTTTCATTGTTCATTGATGATATGCGACTTCTTTATAATATTATGAACGAGTATCATATATACTTTAAGAACCTTAACACATCATTAATTCAAGATAAACTATTAGCAATGATAGTTTATAAGAATATTTATCCAAATGATTTTACAAAATTAGGTCAAAACGATGGAGAATTATTTGATGTTATTACGCGTAAACACAAATATATTAATGAGAAAACAACCATAATCAATGAAGAAATTTTTCAAATAAAAAGTAAAATAAATGAAAATGAAACTGTTAGAATTAGAGACATCAAAGAACTAAGACTAATATATATTTCTAAGATTGTTGAAAAGATTATTCAGTCTGGGCAGGCGTTTAGAAGTTTCTCTATTAACAATCAAGAATGTAGCATTAGCAAAGCAACGGAAGATGATATCTTTAATCAATTAAAAACTGAAACGTCAGCACATTATATTTATAATTCAAATGTAGCTCTAATAAGAGTCAATTATAATTTCAACAACATTGAAACAGAAATTGATTCAAAGTTAAGTTATATAGATCGTGAACAATTAGTGTTAGGGGGTAGGGATGTTGAGCAATTTAGACAAGACATTGAAAACCTTGAAGAAAAAAAGAATAACATAAAAAAGTATAAACTTAAAGATTTAATTACTGGTAAAGAGATAAATATAGGATCGAATTATAAAAGTCAAAACGAACTTATCAATATATTACTAAGAAACGGATATATTGACGAAGATTATTTAGACTACATTTCTATTTTTTATGAAGGCAGTCTGTCCAAAAATGACCACCAATTTTTAATTAATGTTAAAACTCAATTAGAGACAGATTTTAATTATCCATTACAAAAGAAAGAAAATTTAGTAAAAAGAATAAACGAATTTGACTTTGAAAAAGAATTTATCTTGAATTATGCTTTAGTTGATTATTTGTTGACTTCAACAAAGTATCATACAAAAAAAGAGAAAATATTTAAACAATTAAAAAATGAATCTGAATATTCAATCAGATTTATTGATGGCTTTATTGACTACACATCCAATATTGAGTTATTTATAAAACTATTATGTAAAGATTGGATAAATATCTGGGGTTTCATAGAAAACAAATCAAATTTTCCAAAAGACAAAGTTGAAAAATATTTCAAATTAGTAATTAAATATGCAGAAGTTCATAGTATTTCTAACATTTTCAGAAACTCAAGAACTACGATTTCAAACAATAAAGATTTTCTACAAATAATAAAGGATACTAATAAATTAAAAGAAATAATAGAAGAACTTGATATAAAATTCAGTACTCTAAATGAATCAGCACCAAAAGAATTATTAGAATTTGTGTACAACGAAAGCTATTATGACATTAGTCCGAAAATGATAAAATTCATTCTAATATATAAGGATAAATTTATTCAATTAGATTTTGATTCAAAGAATTACTATTTAATTAAACTTTCTAAACTTGATGAGTTAATTAACTATATCGAAGAAAATTTAAACGAATATATAACATCGGTTTATCTAAAGATAGAATCAAACAAAAATGAACCAGAAGAGTATTTTATTCAACTACTAAATAATGAAGACTTACTTGATGAAAACAAAGAACAAATTCTTACTAAAACTGATACAATCATCAGCGATATTAATGAGGTGGGAAATTTAGATTTAATTAAATTGCTATTTAGCGAGTCAAAAGTACTTGCTACTTGGGCAAACCTTATTTCAATTTTTAAAGAAAATGAAAATACATTAACTGAAGAATTAGTTTTATTCATCAATGTTTATGAAAATGCTCAAAAACTTTCAGAGAAAAGAATAAGTAAAGATTATCCTGATAAGGAAATAGCTAATTTGTTTATAATAGCTATTTTATTAAATGATAATATAACTATTGCAAATTATTCATTAATATTAAAATCAGTCCCCTACATCTATAATTCTTTAAATTTCGAAAATTTATCATTCGAAAAAATAAAGATGTTAATTGAGAAAAATAAGCTAACCACAAACTCCGAGAATTATGAACTAGTAAAAGCGAACTATGATAACTTGCATATATCATTAATTGAAAATAATCCTATTAAATTTATTGAAAATATTGACTCTTTTGAACTAGAAAGCGAAGATGTCTTAGAACTTTTAAAATCTGATAAGATGTCAATCCTAATAAAAGAAAAAGTAATTGAACATTTTGAAGAAACATTTTTCACCCTTGATGCAGAATTGCTTACGCAAATAGGCAAATTACTTTTAGAACATAACAATTTTAACATCGATTCCATTATGGTTATACCAGTAATGACAGATAGCAACTTAGGTGTTTATGAAAAGATTAAACTATTTAATATAAATAGTAACACAATGAGAAATAATGAATTTGATAATTTTCTTACTTCTATTGGGGAACCATATTCAAATATAGTTTTAAACGGTAAACGTCCTTTATTGGATGATAATGATACGAATAGAGATTTAGCAGAAAACTTGAAACTAAAGAACTATATTTCAAAATATGATTTTGAAGAAAAAGGAATAAGAATATCAACATTTAGGAATAAGTAATGAACTATCAGCAATATATATTTGGTCATTACAATATCCTTCTGCTATATTATGGGGAAGGATTTATAGGTACTATAGAGAATATTAGAATAGATATTATCATAATATTGCTCATCTAGAGCTTTTAGTACCGGAGGTACGATATTACTGCCTTTTCAGTAAAGTTATAATCATTAGAACTTAGCCGAATTAAGTAGTGTAAATAAAATTAATAAATGGAAAGCGAAAAAAAATGTAAAATTACCCAAATCTTTTAAAGTTAGTTTTCACTTTTGCCTTTTACCTTCCTTAATACTCGTCCCAACTTTTAATAGAAAGCTCATCAATATGTTTTTTGCAGAAAGCTGAAATAAATTCTGAGGCTAGTCTTGTGTTAGTTATTAATGGAATGTTAAAATCAATAGCACTTCTTCTAATTGTGTAATCATTATCCAATTCATTTTTAGATAAATTTTTAGGAATGTTTATGACAAGATCTATTTTTCTTTTTCTTAAATATTCAAGTGTGTTGGGAGTTTTTTTAGAATCTGGCCAATGCAGTAATTTCGATTTAATTTTATTTTCTTTCAAAAACTTGTGTGTTCCAGAAGTTGCATAAAGTTTATAATTGTTTTTTAATAAAAGTTTTGTGCTCTCAAGTAATTCAGCTTTTGATTCAACTGGTCCCGTTGAAAGTAAAATATTTTTCTTTGGAATGTGTTGACCTACTGATATCATTGCTTTTAACAAAGCATCATAATAATCCTCACCAATACAGCCAACTTCGCCAGTTGAGCTCATATCAACACCAAGAACAGGATCTGCTTTACTTAATCGTGAAAAAGAAAACTGAGATGCTTTTATTCCAATGTATTCTAATTCAAAAAGAGATTTGTTTGGAATTTTATATTTTGCCCTAAGCATAATGTTAGTTGCAAGTTCAATGAAGTTAACCTTTAATACTTTAGAAACAAACGGCAGACTTCGCGAAGCTCTAAGATTACACTCAATGACTTTTACATCATTATCTTTTGCAAGAAATTGCATATTGAATGGTCCAGAAATATTTAATTCCTTAGCAATTTCTCTAGCAATATTTTTAATTCTTCTAACTGTTTCAAAATATATTTTTTGTGGTGGGAAAACCATTGTAGCATCACCCGAGTGTACTCCGGCAAATTCTATATGTTCACTCATTGCATAAAGAACCATTTCTCCTTTATCCGCAACTGCATCAATTTCTATTTCTTTCGCATTTTGAATAAACTCCGAAACTACTACAGGATACTGCTTTGAAACATTTGCAGCAAGATTTAAGAAGTGATTTAATTCATCCCTATTAGAAACAACATTCATTGCCGCTCCAGAAAGCACATAAGATGGACGAACCAAAACTGGAAAACCAACTTCTTCAACGAATTTTGAAATTGCTTTATTACTTGTTAATTCTTTCCACCTTGGTTGATCAACTTTTATATCATCCAACATTTGTGAAAACTTATGCCTATTCTCAGCTCTATCAATTGAATGAGGCGATGTACCAAGTATATTTACATCAACTGAGTTTAAACGAATTGCTAGGTTGTTCGGAATTTGTCCACCTGTGGATACAATTACACCTTTTGGATCCTCCAACTCAACAATGTCCATTACTCGTTCAAAAGTAAGTTCATCAAAATATAATCTATCGCAAACATCATAATCAGTACTAACAGTTTCCGGATTGTAGTTAATCATCACACTTCTGTAATTTTGTTTGTTGATTGTATTAAGTGCATTCACTCCGCACCAATCAAACTCAACGCTACTTCCAATTCTATAAGCTCCGGAGCCTAACACAATTACTGATTTGGAATCATTATCAAATTTAATATCATTTTCATTGCCACCATAGGTCAGATATAAATAGTTTGTGCTTGCCGGATACTCAGCAGCAAGAGTATCAATCTGCTTAACATAAGGCACAACACCTTTACCTTTTCTATACTTTCTAACTTTTAGTAGATCATTATCTATAGAATCTAATTTACTCTTGAAAACAAACCTTGCAATTTGAAAATCTGAGAACCCAAGTCTTTTCGCTTCTCTCAGTTTGTCAATAGGCAGTTTTGATAACTCATTATATTTTTTAAGTTTATTTTTTAACTGGAATATATTTCTCAGCTTAACAAGAAACCATTTATCAATTTTTGACAGGTCGTAAATTTCATCTACAGTTAATCCTTCTTTAAATGCTTGAGCGATTACAAAGATTCTCATATCTGTTGGATTGGAAAGCATTTCCTTTACATCTTTGAAGTTCAGACCTTTGTTTCCAACAAAGCCATGCATGCTTTGTCCAATCATCCGCAAGCCTTTCTGTATAGCCTCCTCAAAGGTTTTTCCTATGGACATTACTTCGCCCACACTTTTCATACTGCTTCCAATTTCGTGGGAAACACCATTAAATTTGCTTAAATCCCAACGCGGAATTTTACATACTATATAATCTAAAGCTGGCTCAAAAAATGCTGACGTAGTTTTAGTTACCGAATTCTTAAGTTCATGAAGCCCGTATCCTAATCCTAATTTTGCAGCAACAAATGCAAGAGGATAGCCGGTTGCTTTTGATGCTAATGCACTAGAGCGGGAAAGTCTCGCGTTAACTTCAATTATTCTATAATCTTCTGAGAAAGGATCTAATGCGTATTGAACATTACACTCTCCAACAATTCCAATATGCTTAATTAAATTAATTGCAATTTCTCGAAGTTTATGATACTCAGTGTTTGTAAGGGTTTGCGAAGGTGCAACGACAATACTTTCTCCGGTGTGAATACCAAGTGGATCGAAATTTTCCATATTACACACTGTTATGCAATTATCGTAAGCATCACGCACAACTTCGTATTCTACTTCTTTCCATCCTTTTAGAGACTCTTCTACTAAAATTTGTTTTGAAAAAGATAACGCATTTTCAGCAAGTTTTTTAAGTTCTTTTTTGTTTGAACAGAAGCCACTACCTTGTCCACCCAATGTATAAGCAGCTCTAATAATTACAGGGAAGCCTATTTTTTTTGTAGCAGCATAAGCTTCATCAATTGTTGTAGCAGCAATACTCTTGGGAGTTTTAATATTTATTTCTTTTAGAGTATTCGCAAATATTTCTCTGTCTTCTGTATCTATTATTGCTTGAATTGGGGTTCCAAGAACTTGAACTTTATATTTTTTGAAGATATTCGATTTATATAATTCAATGCCACAATTGAGAGCTGTTTGTCCACCAAAGGAAAGTAACACTCCGTCTGGTTTTTCTTTCTTAATAATTTTTTCAACAAAATATGGTGTTACTGGAAGGAAATATACTTTGTCAGCAATATCTTCCGAGGTTTGAACAGTAGCAATATTAGGATTAATTAAAATGGTTTCAATGTTCTCTTCGCGTAATGCTTTAAGAGCCTGAGAACCTGAATAATCAAACTCACCAGCCTCACCAATTTTAAGAGCACCGGAACCGAGTATTAATATTTTTTTAATTTGTGTTTTCATGTAAGTACTTTCAAGTTTCCCTTCTTCGACTCCGCTCAGAATGTACTTTGAGCAATATTAATTACTGTCCTCTCTAGTCATGCTGAGCGGAGTCGAAGTATGACGGACATACTACTATTTCATTTTTTTTACCATATCCAAAAATTCATCAAACAAAAACTCTGTATCAGTTGGTCCGCTTGATGCTTCCGGATGAAACTGTGTTGAAAAAAATGGGTTAGTTTTATGCTTAATTCCTTCACAAGTTCCATCGTTTAGATTTGTAAAGTAAGGTTCCCAATTTTCATTCAACTTTGTATCATCAACTGCAAAGCCGTGGTTTTGGGATGTTATAAAACACTTATCTGTTCCAACTTGTAATACTGGTTGATTATGGCTTCGATGGCCGTATTTCATTTTAAATATTTTTGCTCCTGCAGACAAAGACAACAACTGATTACCCATACAGATTCCAAATATGGGTTTATCTTTTTTAGTAGCACGCGAAATATTTTGAACCGTTTTTTTGCAATAACTGGGATTACCAGGTCCATTTGAAATTACTAGACCGTCATAATCTTCATTTAAGAAATTGTTATCCCAGGGAACTTTAATTACAGTTACATTTCTTTTAAGTAAACATCTTACAATATTATTTTTTACACCAAGATCAACTAGTACAATTTTGTATTTCCCATTTCCATAAATTACTTTTTCATTTGTACTTACTTTTGCAACAAGGTTTTCTATGTTTGGATCAATAAAATCAATATCTTCAGCAGCTTTAACTATTTTCCCAAGCATTGAACCTTTTTCTCTTAACTTCTTTGTCAAAGCTCTCGTATCAAGTCCATAAATGCCGGGGATTTTATTTTCTTTCATCCAATCGGATAAACTTTTTTTTGCGTTCCAATGGCTAAACTCAAATGAATAATCCGATATTACAAATCCCTTAACTTGAATTTTATCTGATTCAAATATTTCTGGTAAACCATTTACAATTTTATTTTCAGGAACTCCGTAGTTGCCAATAAGTGGATATGTGGAAATTAAAATTTGTCCGTAATAAGATGGGTCTGTTAGACTTTCAGGATAACCGGTCATTGCAGTATTAAAAACAATTTCTCCTGATGTAGAACCAAAATAACCAAATGACTTTCCAACGTATTCACTTCCGTCTTCTAAAACTAATTTGATCTTTTTAGTTTTTGGCATTTGGTTGTTTGTTATTTCAATCTACTTTTTAAAAAGAAATTATATAATGCTTTTAAAGATAAAATTTTCTACTCAGTTATGTAAAACGAAATCTTTATCAATAATTAGTTTCTTTCAAGAAGTGTATAATTCCACTCTTTTTTTGTATTGTTCCATTTTATAGAAATTAAATTTGAACCTAAAGAATTATTGTTATCTGTATCAAATGAACTAACTGAAATTAGGTTTTCAGCAAAAAGGTTTAAATTTGTTAGTTTAAGTTCATTTGAAGTTTTTCTAACATTACCAATTGTTTTTTTAATTGGTTGAACTATACTAATTGTATAGCCATCCAAATCTGGTTCTTCATTCTGAAACCATTTAAGAGTTGGAGTTATGGAATGCACATTTTCAATTCCAACAATTTGTGGTTTTGAAGGCAAAGTATTTTGATAAATATCTTCGAAATAAATATTCAACGAAACTTTATTTCCAACTTTTTCTTTTATTTCAATTGTAAATTCTTTTTTACCAATGTTCTTAGATGAGGGATTACTAACCGGAGAAAAAATATTGTTATAAGTTAAATCAAAGGCATCATATTTGTCTCCCCAAGCTGAATTATCACCATATACTTTTTTGTAACAAGCATAGTTAGTTTTATTTTTTCTTTGAGAGAAATTGGTCTCGTTTTTACCTTTTTTATTCGGAGTGGATTTTCTTAATGTCTGTGTCTTCGTATCAATTTTAAAATCCCAATTGCCATCAGCACATTCAATTGTTATTGTTGGAGGAAACCGGTTTGCATTTTGAATATGATAAATATAAATTCCCTCATCTTTTGCCCAATCGTGCGAACTAATATTTTGATGTTTCTCAACCAAATACCATTCATTTTTGCTAACTGGAATTCTTAAAACATCACCTGTTGTTATATAATCATCTAAAGTTATTGTAGAATTTTTATCAAGTGGAACATCAATGAAATTTATCCAATCAAGTTTTTCACGCTCCCAAGAATGCATTCCTCTGCTTTCATTCCAAACTGGTCCGGCATTTAATAGCGAAAGATTTGTTACATTCCGAATGTGTCCACCTCCAAAAAGGAAATGAGCAAATTCATGTGCAGAAATATATTTGGTATAATCAAAACCGTGCTTCCCAGCTCTTTGCTGAATTCCAGAACCTTTATGTAAGCGACCAGTATTTATTGTAACACCATCATTAGTTTCAATATTCTTTGTCATGTAAAAATGTGCACTGCCTGTCCATCCCTGGTTATAAAATAATTTATTAGCAAAATTTCTATAGATTAAAAAAACCAAGTCTACATTTCCATCTGCTTCATTAATAAAATTTTCTTTATCTGTTCGCTTCCAATTATCATATTTTGAGTAGTCAATTTCATCATCTAACTTTTTCAGAATTTCATAATTTACTTCTGCAATTGACTTGTACTTGCTTTCTGCTGAATCGGGTATTACTATTTACAATTACGACATTTGTCGCCTGGTAAAAATTACCATTATTTTTGATGTTCAGGATTTAAGTCCTGATACAATTTAATATATTCTCTAACAACTTTTATTGATCTT
>Ga0209633_10003503_pt1 | contig 14459 bp, 13 predicted proteins | sample Cruoilmetagenom1_FD_187290 | JGI IMG/M metagenome (GOLD analysis project Ga0209633, IMG submission 187290) | Oil polluted marine microbial communities from Coal Oil Point, Santa Barbara, California, USA - Sample 1 (SPAdes) (version 2) | ecosystem: Environmental > Aquatic > Marine > Oil seeps ... | reverse complement strand
TAAAAAAGGACTGAGTAATTGGCAAAATTCATCAAGCCCAAAGGGAAACAAAAGAAAAGACAATCTTTTTTGCGAAAAATCATTAAAATATCTAGATATTCCTTTTAATTTTTCACTTCAAACCTTAGCTTTTCTTTTGCTTCTGTGAATTAAAGCTTACGTCGAACTCAGGTTAATAGTAAATTTAAGTGGTTGGAAATCTGAATTGCGGGCAGGTGCAAATGCAGTGAATTTTTTTGAAATTAGAAAATCAAAAAAAGTGCTTGCATTAGGATTTTGTAAAAATCCGTCTCTTTTTTTAGATTTTCTTTTCAAAAAAAGAGAGCGTGGAAGCATAATTCAGATAGTATTTTTTCTTACTTTTTTCTGAAAAAAGTTAAAACACAAAAATAAAGATCACAATATACCCACTATAAAAATATAGAGCCGGTTTTTTCCAGTGTAAAGACTTTACGCTCTTTGCGGTTAAATAATCAACAAGCATTCCAAAGCACATCATCAGGAGTAGGAGCTTCAATCTCAAGGATTTCCTTAGAAACAGGATGTGTAAACTTTATCTTTCGAGCATGTAGCTGAATCCCACCATCTTTATTACTTCGACTAAAGCCATATTTTAAATCCCCTTTAATAGGTGAACCAATATAGGCTAATTGTACTCTTATTTGATGGTGTCGTCCCGTCTCTAAATCAATTTCTAAGAGCGAATAATTATCAAATTTTTTAAGAATTTTATAATGTAAAACAGCTTTTTTCGCACCTTGTTTTTCAGAAGTGTAGGCAGTTGATTTATTGTTTTTTGGATTTTTTATTAAGTAATGAATTAAGGTATCTGCTTCTTTTTCTGGTGTTTGTTTTACAATTGCCCAATAGGTTTTTTGAATGGTCTTATCTCTAAGCGCTTGATTTAATCGTGATAAAGCTTTTGAAGTCCGCGCAAAAATAACAACACCACTAGTAGGACGATCCAATCGGTGTACGACTCCTAAATAAACATTTCCTGGTTTGTTGTATTTATCTTTGATATAGCTTTTAACCACTTCACTAAGTGGTTTATCACCAGTTTTGTCTCCCTGAACAATATCACCAACTCTTTTGTTGATTATAATTATATGATTGTCCTCAAAAAGTACTTGTAGATTGTCTTTATTAGAATGCATTAATTTAGCTATTGGCTTTTTTAACTTCCTCATTAATCTGTCCAATAAAATGTAAAACTTCTTCGCGTCCTGTTTTTTTGGTAGCCGAAGTAATAAAATAAGTAGGCATTTCTTCCCAAGTCTCAAGCATGGTTTCCTGATAAACAGAAATGTTTTTATTTATCTCATTGGTTTTTAGCTTGTCAATTTTTGTGAAAATAATACAAAAGGGAATGGCGTTTTCACCTAATTTTTGCATAAAGTCTAAATCAATTTTTTGAGGTTTTATTCTGCTGTCTATCAAGACAAAAGCACAGGATAGTTGTTTCCTTTTAAAGAAATATTTGGTGATAAAACTTTGGAAAACGGCTCGGGTCGTTTTAGAAGTCTTTGCATACCCATAACCAGGTAAATCAACTAAAAACCAATTGTTATTGACAATAAAATGGTTGATGAGTTGTGTTTTTCCAGGTTTTCCCGATGTTTTGGCTAGTTTGTTTTGCCCCATTAACATATTAATTAATGAAGATTTACCAACATTTGACCTTCCTATAAAAGCATATTCTGGATAAGATTCGGGTGGACATTTAGCAACATCAGTGTTGCTCATGACAAAGTGAGCAGTTTTTATTTTCATTAGATGTTACGTTCTTTAAACCATCGATGAAGTATTTGATTAAACTCATCAGGATGCTCCATCATGGGCGTATGTCCGCATTTATCGATCCAAAATAAATCAGAGTCTGTAAGTAATTTATTGAAATCTTCAGCCACTTCAGGTGGTGTAACCTTGTCATTTTTACCCCAAATAATACATGCGGGCATCGTCATATTAGGCAAATCATCAGCCATATTGTGTCTAATTGCACTTTTTGCCATAGCCAAAGTTCTAATTACTTTACCGCGATCAGAAACAGTATCCATGACACTTTCTACTAATTCGTCTGTGGCAACTGCAGGATCATAAAAAACTTCTTCAATTTTTTTACGCATATATTCTTTATCTCCTCTTTTAGGATAGGTGCTTCCTAAAGATTTTTCATATAAACCAGAGCTACCCGTTAAAACAAGAGCCTTAACGAGTTCTGGGTAATGCTTTGTAAAATATAGTGCGACATGACCACCTAAAGAATTTCCCAACAATACAACCTTATCAAGACCCTTTAGTTTTATTAGATCTCTAACGTATTTTGCTAAATTTTTGACATTGGTTTGAATTACAGGTAATGAATATAGTGGTAATTGAGGGATAATTACATGATAATTGTGTTGGGAAAAGTATTGAAATATACCATCAAAATTACTTAAATCACCCATCAATCCGTGTAAAACGATTATGGGCTGTCCTTCTCCTTTTTCCCAATAACTAAAGTTGCCTTCTGTTATAAGTTTTGGTTTCATTAAGTTGGTTATTAGGTTAGGCTGCAAATATAACTAATAAAAATCATAAACACTATTTCGTAGGCTTGTAGAAAAGTAAATTCCTCACTACAGCCAAGAAAAAAATTTCATATTAATCTAATCAGAACAATCAGATTTAGATGTAATTCATCTCAAAGCATATATAGAATGCTAAGACTGAAATGATTAAAAGTTATTAACAAAGTGGTAAATAGTGGTAAAATGTGGGAATATTTTTATATTTTTGAACTCATATAAGTGAAACACTGTGATAAACTTAATTGGAACATACGAATGTAAAGCCGACGTAAAGGGTCGAGTAATGCTCTCAGCACCGCTGAAGAGGCAGTTACTTCCTGCCTTGCAAGATGGTTTTGTGTTGAAGCGTTCGGTGTTTCAGGAGTGTTTAGAATTGTATCCGATGCAAGAATGGAATGCCATGATGCAAAAGATCAACAAGCTAAACCGCTTCCGTAAGAAAAACAATGATTTTATACGCTTATTTACCGCAGGAGTTAAAGTGGTAGAAGTGGATGCTTCAGGGCGCATACTCATACCTAAAGATTTGATAAGTTTTGCCAGTATCGGTAAAGAATTAGTCTTGTCATCAGCAGTTAATATCATTGAGATTTGGGATAAAACCAAATATGAAACAGCAGTGAATGAGGCTATTGATGGTTTTGCAGATTTAGCAGAAGAAGTAATGGGTAACGAAAATGACAGCACAGAAGAAATATCATAATCCAGTCCTTTTAGAACAAAGTGTTACCGGTTTAGCAATACTACCCGATGGCATTTACGTTGATGTCACCTTTGGTGGAGGTGGTCATTCTAGATTGATTTTAGAAAAGTTAAATAAAGAAGGAAAGTTGTTTGCCTTTGATACAGATGTTGAAGCACAAAATAATAAAATTGATGATGCGCGTTTTGTGCTAATTCCTGAAAACTTTAGATACATCAAACGCTTTTTACGCTTTCATGGAGTGAAAAAAGTAGACGGTGTTTTAGCCGATTTAGGGGTGTCATCTCATCAGTTTGATAGTGCTGAAAGAGGTTTTTCTACTCGGTTTGATGGTAAATTAGATATGCGCATGAATCAAGAAAGTTCTATTTCAGCTCATCAGGTTTTAAATGAATATAGTGAGGAAAAGTTGGCTGATATACTCTTTCAGTATGCTGAGTTACGCACAGCAAAAGGAGTCGCGAGAGCAATTATAGAAGCAAGAGAAGAGCAATCAATAGAAACTACGTTTGATCTAAAAATTGCAATCAATCAGTTTTTGCCGCAAGGAAGAGAAAATAAAATTTTAGCACAAGTGTTTCAAGCTGTCAGAATCGAAGTGAATCAAGAGCTAGAAGTCTTAAAAGAATTTTTACAACAGATACCTGAAATTCTAAACGAAAAAGGGAGATTAAGTGTGATATCCTACCACTCACTTGAAGATCGATTGGTAAAGCGCTTTATCAGAAATGGATTGTTTGAAGGAGAACCAGAACGTGATATATATGGAAATTATGAAGTGCCATTAAAAAAGGTCGGAAAATTAATTATTCCATCGTTTGAAGAAATTAAACAAAATAATCGTGCAAGAAGTGCCAAGTTAAGAATAGCAGAAAAATTATAAATGTCCAATATTCAAGAAAACATATTCAAATTCTTACGAGGTGAATTCTTGTTAAATGAAGAAGCCATAAAAAATTGGCGGATGGTGATTTTTGTAATTTTCTTACTCATGTTAATGGTGCGTAGCGGTCATATTACAGATGAAAAGGTAATGCGTATAGCAAGTCTTAGTATTCAAGAACGTGAATTAAGAGCCGAATATATAGCCTTACGATCACAATCGATGAAGTTGAAATTAGAATCGAATGTGGTGGCTAAAGTAAAAGATATGGGGTTGAAACCATCCGATAAACCAGCGCAAATAATTAGAGAAATAGATAGTCAGTAGTTAGTAGTTGTTTAATCATAAGAACACAAACGCAAAATACGTAACAAAGAATAAAAATGTCAGTAGAACGCCAACATATTGTTAGAAAAGCGAGTTTTTTATTTGCTTTATTACTATTGCTAATGCTAGGGGTGGCAGCGCGTATCATCTATATTCAAATTATTGATGGCGCTAAATATCAAGATCTATCAGAGCAAATTACTGAGAAAATCGATACTATTTATGCTAATAAAGGTAATGTTTATGCAGCAGATGGTAGTTTGCTAGCCACTTCAATGTTTCGTTACGAAATTAGAATGGATGTTGTTACAATTAATAGTAAAACCTTTCAAAAAGAGTTGCCTGCTTTAGCAAAAGAACTTTCTAAATTGTTGGGAGAATCTCCGTCCTATTACAGCCAAAAAATAAATAAAGCCAAACGACATAAAAATAGGTACTTATTTATTGCTAGAAATTTAAGCTATCCTGAATATAAAAAAATTAAAAGCTTCCCCATATTTAAATTGGGCGCCAATCGTGGCGGATTTATTGCCATTCAAAAAACAGTTCGCGAGCATCCATTGGGTAAAGTGGCAGCTCGTACAATTGGCTATGCTGATTATCGGGGTCGTCCGGGTATTGAGGGTGCATTCGCATCTAATCTTAAAGGTAAAGATGGGCAGCGCCTAAAGCAAAAAATCGCTAAAGGTCAGTGGAAACCAATCAATGATAATAACGAAGTAGAACCTGAAGATGGCATGGATGTTATCACAACTATTGATATTAACATGCAAGATATTGCACACGAAGCTCTGTTGGAGCAGTTAGAAAAGTTTCAGGCAGATCATGGCTCAGTGGTTTTGATGGAAGTGAAAACTGGAGAAATAAAAGCCATAGCAAACCTTGGAAGAACATCCGAAGGTAAATATTACGAAAAATTAAATTATGCCGTAGGAGAATCACATGAGCCAGGATCTACCTTCAAATTAATGAGTATGATCGTTGCTTTAGAAGATCAATTAATTGATACAAGCACTGTGGTCGACACAGAAAAAGGTTCATGGTCACTCTACAAACATAAAATTAAAGATTCTAATAATAAAGGCTATGGCGTTATTTCATCAGCGCGTGCTTTTGAAATATCCTCAAATGTTGGAATTTCTAAATTGATTTATGATAACTACAAAGACAATCCTGAGAAATTTGTAAAAGGCTTACGCCGAATGAATTTAGATCAAACATTAGGTTTACCAATTAGAGGTGAAGGGAAACCAATCATTCCGAATCCTAATGATAAATCGTGGAGTGGTACTTCACTTGCGTGGATGTCTTATGGATATGGTGTGCAATTAACACCCTTACAAAATTTGACTTTTTATAATGCTATTGCAAATGATGGTAAAATGGTCAAGCCCAAATTTGTTAAAGAGATTCGATACCAAAATAGCAAGAAAGGAAATCAGGTTTTTGAAACCGAGGTCATCAATAAAAAGATATGTTCAAAGGCAACAGTTGCAAAAGCAAAAGAGATGTTGCGTAATGTGGTTGAGAGAGGAACAGCTACTAACATTCATTCAAAAGATTATTCCATTGCAGGTAAAACAGGTACTTGTCAAGCACAATACTGGACAGACTCCTTATATTATATAGCTTCATTTACAGGATTTTTTCCTGTTAAAAACCCAGAGTATTCCTGTACGGTAGTCATTCATAAACCTACTAGAAATGGTTATTATGGCAATATTGTTGCCGCACCCGTTTTTAAAAAAATAGCTCAAAAAATCTATACGGCAACACCAGAGATATTCACTGTTGATAAAGTAAATACATCCTATGCAAAACTTGAGAGTCACTTTAATAAGTATGATCAAAAAGTGCAGAAGTCTTTTCAAACAATGCCTAATGTAAAGGGTATGTCTGGTATGGATGCTATTAGTCTATTAGAAAATTTAGGATTATTAGTGCAGTTCTCAGGAACAGGCGCAGTCAAGAGTCAATCGATTAATGCAGGAGAGAAAATCAAAAAAGGAAAAACAGTTTATTTATCATTAACCTAATGCAAAACTTAAAAGAGATACTATATAAAGTGCCTATTATCGATGTAATTGGCAGTACTGATGTGTTTATTGATGCAATTGCATTTGATTCACGTAAAGTCATTGATAATACTTTATTTGTGGCTCAAAAAGGAGCCGCAACTGATGGGCATTTGTATATAAACAAGTCTATTGAGTTAGGAGCAAAAGTTGTAATTTGTGAAATACTTCCTAAAAAATTACAAAAAGAAATTACCTATATACAAGTGTCAGATAGCAAGCTCGCTCTGTCATTTGCAGCAGCAAATTTTTATGATAATCCATCCCAAAAATTAAATTTGATTGGTATTACTGGCACCAACGGAAAAACTACTTTGGCAAGTTTGTCATATGAATTGTTTCAACGAGCAGGTTTTCCTTCAGGCTTATTGTCAACGGTCGAAATTAAGATAGGAACTAACACTTTTCCGGCAACACATACAACACCAGATGCTTTGACCATTAATCGCCTTTTAGCAGAAATGCTTGATGCAGGTATAAGTCATTGTTTTATGGAGGTGAGTTCACACGGAATCCACCAAAAACGCACCGAGTCCTTACATTTTACAGGTGGCGTATTTACCAATTTGACACACGATCATTTAGATTATCATAACACCTTTGCAGCATACCGAGATGTCAAAAAAACTTTTTTTGATCAACTGCCAAAAACGGCTTTTGCTTTGGTAAATAGTGATGATAAAAATGGGATGGTGATGCTACAAAATACCCAAGCAAAGAAAGTAACCTATGCTTTAAAAACAGGTGCAGATTATAAAGCAAAAATCATTGAAAGCCAATTTGAAGGTTTGTTATTAAATATCAATGGGCAAGAAGTTTGGTCAAAACTAATTGGCACCTTTAATGCCTACAATTTATTGGCAATCTATGGCATAGCAGACCAATTAGGACTAAATCAGATGGAAATCCTGCGGATCATGAGCGAATTAGAAAGTGTCTCAGGTCGTTTTCAATATTTTATTTCAGATGGTGGCGTAAGGGCAATCATAGATTATGCACATACACCAGATGCTTTAAAAAATGTACTGCAAACGATTAATGACATCCGTACAAATAACGAAATAGTACTAACTGTCGTTGGATGTGGTGGTGATAGAGATAAAGCAAAAAGACCAAAAATGGCACAGATAGCTTCTCAATTGAGCAATCAAGCCATTTTTACATCTGATAATCCTAGAACCGAAAATCCTCAAACAATTATTGATGAGATGGAAGCTGGTGTTTCTCCAGAGAATTACAAAAAAACACTATCTATTTTAGATAGAAAACAAGCCATAAAAACAGCAGGAAAACTAACTAAAAAAGGAGATATAGTCTTGATAGCTGGTAAAGGACACGAAACCTATCAAGAAATTAACGGAGAACGATTTGATTTTGACGATTTTAAGATAGCAAAAGAGATATTGAATAGTTAGAAACACGAAACACGAAACACATAACACGAAACACCAAACATGCTATACTACCTATTTGAATACATAGAGAAACACTACCATTTATCTGGTGCGGGATTATTTCAATTTATAACCTTCCGTTCTGCGATGGCTTTTGTCTTTTCTTTGATTATATCAATGCTTTTTGGGAAACGAATTATCAACTATTTGCGTAAAAAACAAATCGGTGAATCAGTACGAGATTTAGGTTTGCACGGCCAGCTTGAAAAAGCAGGAACACCCACCATGGGTGGAATCATTATTATAATAGGAACATTAATTCCAGTTTTATTATTTGCAAAACTTGATAATATATACATCATCATTTTAATTGTAACAACAGTTTGGATGGGCGCAATAGGTTTTGCAGATGATTATTTAAAAATTTATAAAAAAAACAAAGATGGTTTAAAAGGTCGGTTTAAGATTTTAGGTCAAGTTAGTTTGGGGCTTTTTGTAGGTACAATGCTCTATTTTCATCCCCAAGTTCAGATGAAAGAAGAGTTGCCAGCCAATCAAGTTGTTGTTGAAAACACAATCGAAAAACCTAAAGTTTTTGGAGCTGCTGAAAAGTCTGTGAAAACAACGGTTCCTTTTATGAAAGGCAACCAATTAGACTACGCTTACTTTGTGAGTTTTATAGGAGATGATTACAAAAACTACGCTTGGTTACTATTTATTCCCTTGGTGATATTCATTATTACAGCTGTTTCTAACGGAGCAAATCTTACAGATGGAATCGATGGTTTGGCTGCAGGTTCTTCTGCTATTATTGTTGTGACCTTAGGGATTTTTACATGGATTTCGGGTAATATCATATTCGCCGACTACCTTGACGTGATGTACATCCCAAATTCGGGTGAGATGACCATTTTTGTGAGTGCATTGGCAGGAGCATTAGTTGGGTTTTTGTGGTATAATACATTTCCTGCACAAGTTTTTATGGGAGATACAGGTAGCCTGACAATTGGCGGAATTATAGCGGTTTTAGCAATAGCTGTTCGTAAAGAATTACTAATTCCAGTTTTAGCAGGAATCTTTTTAGTAGAAAATTTATCGGTGGTATTGCAGGTAGCCTATTTCAAATATACCCGTAAAAAATATGGAGAAGGTAAACGTATATTTCTCATGTCACCCTTGCATCATCACTATCAAAAAAAGGGATATCACGAAAGCAAATTGGTCGTGCGTTTCTGGATTATAGGAATCATGTTAGCTGTGTTAACCATTGTAACTTTAAAAGTAAGATAGATTGGCAACTAAAAAAAACATAGTGATTTTAGGTGCTGCTGAAAGTGGAGTCGGTACAGCAATCTTAGCTCAAAAAATGGGCTATCGAGTTTTTGTATCTGATAATAAAACAATACAGAATAAGTATAAGGATGTTTTGTTGCAAAGGGATATCTACTTTGAAGAAGGAAAACATTCCATAGAAAAACTCTTACAAGCAAATGTGGTGATGAAAAGCCCAGGAATTCCTGATAAAGTTGCAATAGTGCAGCAAATAGTAGAAAAAGGGATACCTGTAATTTCTGAAATCGAATTTGCAGCAAAATTTACAAAGGCTTCCTTAGTTGGAATCACAGGTTCTAACGGTAAGACAACTACAACAATGATGCTGTTTCATATTCTAAAAAAAGCAGGATTAAAAGTAGGAGAAGCAGGAAACATCGGCTACAGTTTTGCGCAACAAGTAGCGCAAGAGAATTATGATCAGTATGTGTTAGAGTTGAGTAGTTTCCAATTAGATGGTATTGTTGATTTTGAGCCACATATTGCAATAATTACAAATATTACGCCCGATCATTTAGATAGATATGATAACAAATTTGAAAACTATATCGCTTCTAAATTTAGAATAACAATGAACCAAACTTCAGCTGATTATTTAATATATGATGCTGATGATACCATACTTACAGAATGGATTTCAAAGCATTCGATACAAGCACAATTAATACCTTTTTCAATTCAGAAATCCGTAGATAAAGGCGCTTTTTTAAAAGAGAATAACATAGTAATAAATCTAGAAAACAACCCATATATTATGAGTTTAGCCACATTAGCAGTTCAGGGAAACCACAATATCAAAAACACTATGGCAGCATCCTTAGCCGCCACACTTTTAAAAGTTCGTAAAGAAACGATACGCGAAAGTATGGAGGATTTTGAAGGCGCACCACATCGTCTTGAAAAAGTCTTAAAGATTAGAGGTGTTCAGTTTATTAATGACTCAAAAGCCACAAATATAAATGCAACTTATTACGCATTAGATACCATGAAAAAGTCTACAATTTGGATTGTAGGTGGTGAAGATAAAGGTAATGATTATATGGAGTTGATGCCCTTGGTTCGCGAAAAAGTAAAAGCTATCGTGTGTTTAGGTGTTGATAACACGAAGATTATTGAAACCTATAAAAATGTCATGCCGATTATCGTAGAAACAAAAGGAGCTGAAGAAGCTGTAAAAGTGGCTTATAAATTAGCCGAACAAGGAGATAATGTTTTGTTGTCGCCAGCTTGTGCTAGTTTTGATTTGTTTAAAAACTATGAAGATAGAGGGAATCAATTTAAAGAAGCAATACTAAAGTTATAAGGTTTTGCGAGTGCATAGTTTAATACCATTTAGAAAACAATTTTACAAACTTTCAACTTTTTAACTTTCAACTTTTAACTAACATAAATGTCCATATTAAAAAACATAAAAGGAGATAAAGGAATTTGGGGTGTATTTTTTATACTTGCACTTGTTTCTTTTTTGCCCATGTATAGTGCCAGTTCCAATTTAGCGAATGTAATTGGGGTCGGTTCTACATCGGGTTACCTTTTTAAGCATGCGCTGATTTTATTGTTAGGTTTTAGCTTGTTGTATTTGGTTCATAAAATTCCTTATCGTTATTTTAGTGGAAGTTCGGCTTTGTTGTTACCCTTTGTTTTTTTACTGTTAGTATATACTTTATCTAGGGGTACGACAATTGGTGGAGCGACAGCAAGTAGGTGGATTCGAATTCCCGTAGTAGGAATCAGTTTTCAGACTTCAACTTTAGCAGGTGTGATTTTAATGATGTATGTTGCGCGCTATTTTTCCAGAAGAAAAGATAAAGTAATCGAATTCAAAGAGAGTTTTTGGAAATTATGGGTACCTGTTGGTGCAATAATTATGGCAATCTTACCAGCAAATTTTTCAACAGCGGCACTCCTGTTTTTATCGGTAATTGTGTTAAGTATGTTGGGTGGTTATCCTTTAAAATATATAGGTAATATAATCGGTATTGGCTTTGTGGCCTTAGTACTTTTCATCTTTGTAGGACGCAGTTTTTCTACAGGATTAAAAAATAAAACAGATACATGGAAAAATAGAATTATAAATTTTCAAGACAAGAATCCAAGTGATACCTATCAAGTAGAAAAAGCTAAAATTGCTATTGCCACAGGTGGTGTTTTTGGACGTGGAGCAGGTAAAAGTGTTCAAAAAAATTTTTTACCACAATCTTCCTCCGATTTTATTTTTGCCATTATTGTTGAAGAATGGGGTTTAGTGGGTGGAATAGGAATAATCTTTATCTATCTGTGGTTGCTATATAGAATCTATGTTATCGCCAAAAAAGCAACAACAGTTTATGCAACATTGCTAGTTATTGGAGTAGGATTTCCAATCATATTTCAAGCGATTATTAACATGGCAGTAGCCAGTAATTTAATGCCAGTAACAGGACAAACCTTGCCATTGTTGAGTAGCGGTGGAACTTCCATTTGGATGACTTGTGTTGCGATTGGTGTAGTTTTAAGTGTCAGTGCAACCAAATCAGATGTCGATATAAACCAAAACCTAGATGACGAAAACCCTTTAGATGTATTGTATGAAGCAGTCGATTAACATATTATTAAGCGGAGGCGGAACAGGAGGTCATATTTATCCTGCTGTTGCTATTGCAAACGAATTGAAACAACGTTATCCAGATGCCAATTTTCTTTTTGTAGGAGCAAAAGATCGTATGGAGATGGAAAAAATTCCGCAATCGGGCTATGATATTAAAGGATTATGGATTACAGGAATTCAACGAAAGTTAACACTTAAAAACCTGCTTTTTCCTTTTAAATTGTTAAGTAGTTTATGGAATGCGCATAAAATCATTAACAAGTTTAAACCTAATGTCGTTATTGGTACAGGTGGTTTTGCTAGTGGACCAACACTTTATGTCGCAGCGTTAAAAAATATTCCAACATTAATTCAAGAGCAAAATTCGTATCCTGGAATTACCAATAAACTCTTGAGTAAAAAAGTGGATAAAATATGCGTAGCCTATGATGGTTTAGATCGATTTTTTCCAGAGAATAAAATTTTAAAAACAGGTAATCCTGTACGGCAAGATCTACTTGAAATAGCTGCTAAAAGAAAAGATGCAATCGATTTTTTCAAATTGGATGTTCACAAAAAGACACTTTTAGTTTTAGGTGGAAGCCTAGGAGCCCGAGCTATTAACTCTTTAATTGCTGATAATATTGATTGGATTCTTAAACAAGATCTACAAATAATTTGGCAGACAGGTAAATTATATATTGAGGAGTACCAGAAATTTTCAAAAAAAGCAGCTGTGCAAACCCATGCTTTTTTAAACAAAATGGATGCAGCCTATGCAGCAGCAGATATTATAATCAGTAGAGCAGGAGCAGGATCAATATCTGAATTATGTATGGTTGGAAAACCCGTCATCTTTGTGCCTTCACCAAATGTAACAGAAGATCATCAAACAAAGAATGCACAAGCAATTGTTGAAAAAGAAGCAGCTATCCTTTTGAAAGAAAGTGAGTTAGAAACTTTTCAAAGCGTTTTGGGAAATTTGCTAGAAGACAGATCATTACTAAAAGGATTAGCCCATAGTATTAAACAACAAGAGTTACCCAAGGCGACACAACACATCGCTGATGAAGTAGCTAAATTAATTAAATAAGAGTACCCTTCAAGGGTTTCAAACCCTTGAAGGGTTAAAAAATAATAAAGAAAATAATTGAATTTAAATAACATACATAACGTCTATTTTATAGGTATCGGTGGTATTGGTATGAGTGCCTTAGCTCGTTATATGCGGTATTTAGAGAAAGAAGTAGCAGGTTATGACAAAACGCCATCGCCTATTACACAAGATTTAATTGAACTCAATATTTCCATTCAATTTGAGGATGATTTAAAGCCTATACCTCCCAAATTTTGGAATTCAGAAACGACCTTAATAGTTTATACGCCAGCTGTAAAAAGAAATGAAAATACATTGTTAGATCATTTTTTATCAAATAACTTTAACGTACTAAAAAGAGCTGAACTACTAGGAGTTATCACACAAAATACCATTTGTTTGGCGGTTGCGGGAACCCATGGAAAAACGACTACGAGTAGTATTCTCGGTCATATATTAAAAGAAGCAAGTATTGCTGCAACAAGCTTCTTAGGGGGCATCGCAGAAAATTATAATTCAAATTTAATTCTAGGAGGAGATAAATATTCAGTGGTAGAAGCTGACGAATTTGATCGTTCATTTTTACAATTACAACCCAATGTTGCTTGTATCACATCTGTTGATGCTGATCACTTAGATATTTATGAGAATGGCAATGATTTGGTAAATACTTTTAAAGAGTTCGGTAAACTTGCAACTCAAAAATTATTTGTGAGAAAAGGGATTCCAATTGAAGCATCAACGTATGGGATCAATGAAAATGCCGATTATGATGCAAGCAATATTCGAATCGAAAATGGAGCCTATCTTTTTGATGTAAAAACGCCAACTGATTCAATCAAAAATCTTAAAATATTTTTACCAGGACAACATAATGTGCTAAATACAATGGCTGCTTTGGCAATGGCAAATAGTATTGGAGTATCACTCCAAAACATTGCCAAAGCTTTACTTTCGTATCAAGGAGTTCGCCGTCGTTTTAGTTACAGATTACGAACAGATAATTATATTCTGATCGATGATTACGCGCATCATCCTACTGAGATTAATGCCGTTTATAGTGCAGTATGTGAAATGTATCCAAAAGAAAAGCTCTTAGTTGTGTTTCAACCGCATCTTTTTAGTAGAACACGAGATTTTGAAGATGATTTTGTAAAAAGTTTATCCCAATTTGATGAAGTTTTTTTATTGCCAATTTATCCTGCTAGAGAACATCCTATTAAAGGTATAACTTCTACTGTTTTAGTTGAGAAAATAAAGAAAACAAACCCATCGGTAAAACTCGTTTCAAAGAATGTCTTGAAAAATGAAATTATTAAGTCAGATAAAAAGATAATCCTCATGTTAGGTGCTGGTGATATTGGTGAAATGGTAGTTAATGTACAAGAATTTTTAAAACAAGAAGTAGTATGAAACGAGCCAATCAAATTTTGACACATAAGGTAACGACTAATAACCCGCTTAGCGTCTTTGTGCCCCTGCCTACTTGGCAGTATTGGCAGGCAGG
>Ga0209633_10003502_pt1 | contig 14462 bp, 8 predicted proteins | sample Cruoilmetagenom1_FD_187290 | JGI IMG/M metagenome (GOLD analysis project Ga0209633, IMG submission 187290) | Oil polluted marine microbial communities from Coal Oil Point, Santa Barbara, California, USA - Sample 1 (SPAdes) (version 2) | ecosystem: Environmental > Aquatic > Marine > Oil seeps ... | reverse complement strand
TAGCCATTGCTACTGGTGACTTAATTTCAGTTAATGCTGTTATTCTTGCTATGACTGTAGCTTTTGTAATTTATAGTTTTTTTGGTGGAATGGTGGCATCTGCATATGCTAATTTCATTCAAGCCCTTATGATTATTATCCTTTCTTTCTTACTAATCCCAACTGGGTTATCTGCCGTCGGAGGATTTGAAGGAATGCGAGCTTCACTTCCGGATGAATTCTTTAATCTATTTAGTGATAAAGTGGGAATAGGAGCATTCACTATTTTAATGCTTGCCCTAAATGGTGTAGTTGGAATTACTGCACAACCTCACATGGTTTCAATGTGTGCAACGGGAGAAACGGAACGTGCTGGACGTATTGGGCAGACTTATGGTTCTTTTGTTAAACGATTTGTAACAATAGGCTGGGCTTTAACTGGTTTGATTGTGGCGGCATTGTTAGTCCAAAGTGGTCAAAGTTTAGATGATCCCGAAATGGCATTCGGATATGCAACTAGAGTGCTTCTACTTCCAGGATTAACTGGGTTGATGGTTGCATCAGTACTTGCTGCAAATATGTCTTCGGCCTCAAATTTCATGGTAAACACGGGAGCATTGTTTACACAAAATATTTATAAAAAATATATTGATACAAATGCTAATGATAAACAATTACTTTGGATGGGAAGATTTTCTGGAGTGGCTCTAACCCTATTTGGAGTTGCATTTGCACTTTACATTGAAAATGTTTTGCAAGGATTTCTCTTCATTGAAACCATTGCCGCATTTATGGGAATTATGGTATTTGGCGGAAATCTTTGGAAAAGAGCTAATAGATATGGCGCAATATCAAGTGTGATAAGTGCTTTTGCAGTTTATTATTATCTTAATTTTTTAGAAGTAGGAAGTTGGCAGTTAGTCTATAAATGGCAACCAGATACTTTTGGTTGGGCAATGTTGGTAGGCTTCATTGCATTTTTTGTAATTAGTCTTTTTACAAAATCAGAAGACCAAAATAAAATTGAAAAGTATTTTGATAATATGAATAGATTATCAGATGCAGAAATTTCAGAAATAGATGGAAAGAAACCTTTTGCAAAAAATCATGGTCAAGATCTTATTCTATTGGATTTGCCAAGTTGGTTTACAAAGGAACGATGGAAAAACTTTGCATTCAGATACAAAGAAGATTGGTTAGGGTTCCTTTTAGCCTGGGTTTTTGTTCTTGTTCTGATATTCATTGCATGGCTTGTGATTCAGTTTTAATTACAAGGTGCATTTGTATAAAGTGTCATTCCGGTTTCAGTTCTTTTGGAATACCGGAATCTCTAATGTTTTAGTAGATTCCGGCACAAAAGACAACCGGAATGACAGTGTTAAATAGGTTATTCAATGGGTTCTACAAATGAACAATATGAAAAATAAATATTATGATATTCAAGTAAACGGTTATGCTGGTATAGATTTTAATCAGAATAATTTAACTTCTGAAGACTTAAAATATGCCTGTAAAAAATTAGAAGAAGATAATGTAGAAGGAATATTTGCAGCAATTATTACTGCTGATTTATCAGATATGATTTCTAGAATAAAACAATTGGTTTATCTTAGGGAGCATGATTCGATTATTCACAAAATGATTAAGGGAATTCATATTGAAGGACCTTTTCTGAATGGTGAAGTTGGATTTCGTGGAGCACATCCAGAGAAATTTATTCTAAATCCAGATTTAGAAATAATGAAAAAACTGTTGGAAGGTGGAGGTGGACTTGTCCGTATTGTGACTTTAGCACCCGAAATGGATAATAATTTTGAAGTTATAAAGTATTTAAAGGCACAAAATATTATTGTTTCTGCTGGGCATTGTAATCCACAATTGGAAGAATTGAAATCTGCAATAGATGCAGGTTTAAGTATGTTTACACATCTTGGCAATGGATGTCCCCAAGAATTACCACGACATGATAATATTATTCAACGAGTACTTTCACTAAAAGATCAATTGTTAATATGTTTTATAGCTGATGGAATTCACATTCCGTTTTATGTGTTAAAAAATTATATAAAAATTGCAGGAGTTGAGAACTGTATAATTACAACAGATGCAATGGCTGCAGCCGGAGCAAAACCCGGTAGATATAAAATTAGTAATATTGAATTAGAAGTGGGAGAAGATCGTGTTGTACGCGAACCAGGTAAAGATAATTTTGCGGGTTCAGCTATTGATATGAAATCAAGTTATGCAAATTTGATTGAAAGAGTTGGATTAACTTCGGAAGAAGCTAAACAATTGACATACTTAAATCCGATGAAAGTATTTAATAAGATATAAATGGTAGTATAGAAATCTCATATTAGTTTTTGGAAAAAATAAACCTTCGAGGTTTTTATCCAGGATGAAATATTAAGAATTTTTTTATACCGTTCTACGGTAAATGTTGTGTTTCGTACAAAACCGCGAAGGTTTTGAATTAAAATAATTTAAGAAATAATGAGTATGGCACTAATTAGAGGGAAGAATGGAAGTAATAATATCAGAATCTAAACAAGAGCTTGGATCAAAAGCTGCCACAATGGGAGCACATTTAATTCAACAAAGTATAGACCAAAATGGAATTGCAAATATTGTAGTTGCAACTGGAGCATCACAATTTGAAATGCTAAATGAGTTAGTTAAGAAAGATATTGATTGGTCAAAAGTTACATGCTTTCATTTGGATGAGTATATTGGAATGTCAATTGAGCATCCAGCCTCTTTTAGAAAATATTTAAAAGAAAGATTTGTTGATAAAGTTAATCCAAAAAAATTTTATTACATAAATGCTGAAAATAATCCGGAAGGAGAATGTGAGAGATTAAATGGTATTATTTCTCAACATCCAATTGATGTTGCTTTTGTGGGAATTGGAGAAAATGGACATTTGGCTTTTAATGATCCACCAGCAGATTTTGAAATAGAAGATCCCTATATTTTCGTAAACCTAGATGACGATTGCAGAAAACAGCAAATGGGAGAAGGTTGGTTTAATACTTTGGAAGATGTACCCAAAAAAGCAATAAGTATGAGCATTAAACAAATTCTAAAATCAAAAAATATTATTTGTTCAGTCCCAGATGCTCGTAAATCGAATGCAGTTAAAAATGCAGTTGAAGGTGAAGTCACTCCATTAGTGCCTTCAACAATATTAAATAAACATAGTAACACTTTGTTATACCTAGATTTAGAATCTTCTTCATTACTAAAGTGATCTACCAATATAGTGCAAACTGTGGTAACTAAGAATTTTAGAAAAAGTAGTAAAAATTAATTGTCTGAGTTAAACTATTTGTTACTGGAAATATAAAATATGAAAAAATGGCTTAAGATTTTATTGAGTGTTTTAGGTGTAATTCTATTTCTTTTAGTTCTTGTTCTATATTATTCAATAAGTTCAATAGATCAAAGACCTTATTTTCAAACTGAATATTATACAAACACATTTGAAAAGCTTAATAAAACAATTTCAGAACGAAAAAGTACGCAGGGAGAGTTTTTTGCTGGATTTTCGAAAATGAATATTACTCCAATATTAGTAGAAGGTACCCAAAATCCTTCAAAAGGTGAATTTAACAGTATAAAATTAGCTGGTTATGGAGATGGTCAATTTGCATCTGGAGTACATGATTCTATTTATGCAAAAGCAATTGCGATGAAAGTAAATAAAAATGTTGTAATCTTTGTTTCAGCTGACTTATTATTGATGCCACCAGAAGTAGTGGAGAAAGTTAAAGAAAACTTAAAAGATATTTCAAATATTAAAAGAGAACAAATATATTTTGGTGCTACACATACTCATGCAAGTATTGGTAACTGCATTCCAAGTTATGTAGGTGAAGAATTTGGTGGTGTTTATCAACCTGAAGTTGTGGATTGGTTGGGTGAAAGAATAACAAAACTAATTCTAAATTCAGTTTCGGATTTGAAAGAATCACATTTCTCTTCTGGATTTATTCATGCTCCCAAACTGATCTCAAATAGAATTATAGGTGAAACTGGTCGGTTAAATGATAAACTTACAATTGTTTCAATTAAACAAAGTAATGGAAAAACTGCTGTGATTGGAATCTTTGCTGCACATGCCACAACTCTTGGAGCATGGAACGATCAATTTAGTGGAGATTATCCTGGTTATTTTCAAAGAAAACTAGAGGATGATGGAATTGATATGGCAATGTTTTTTGCAGGAACAGTAGGGAGTCATACTAATAAAAGTAAAGGTGAAAAGTTTGATAAATCAAAATATATAGGAGAAGCTTTAGCCGATTCGGCAAAAATTATTCTAGATCAAATGGAGTATTCAAGTAATGTTGGTTTTTCACGTATTGCATCTGAAATTGAAATCCCAAAATTGCAAATGATTTATATTTCAGATAACCTTAGATTATCTCCTGAAGTTGGTCATGAACTTATGCCGGATTTTAAAGAAACATATATTCAAGCAATAATGCTTAACAATTTTTTATGGTTAACCATGCCATGCGAATTAAGTGGCGAATATGCAATAGACCTTCAAAATGCATTAGAACTAAGAGGAATTAATTCTGGAATTACAAGTTTTAATGGTCAATATCTAGGTTATGTGGTTCCCGCAAAGTATTATTATTACGATACTTATGAGTCTAGATTAATGGGTTGGTTTGGTCCAAGTATGGGCGATTACATAATGGAACTAAATTATACTATTGCAGATAGCTTAACCGGATTCAAGTTATAGCAGTGAAAACTCTAATTCCCCGATAAATCATCTTTTGTGATTTCTCTTTTTTCAAATCCTGAACCTTTCCAGAATACTTTTAGTTCTTGACCACCACCAGATTGAAAATATTTCAATTCCAGAGAATGTCTTCCATTATTTAATCTAATTTTCCCAGATTTTTCTTGGTAGCCATGTTCACCATTATTATCCACAATCAGTTTATTATTCACTGCCAATTGTGAACCATCATTTGAGCCAACATAAAATATATATTCTCCACCTTCAACAATTTTTATTGATGTAAACATCCAAAGAGCATAATGATCTCTATTTGTTTCAATTGCCTCAAGGTTGAAATGATCAATAACCCCATTCTTATCTGGAGTTAACTTAATAAAATTGGGTAGTTTATCCCAATGATCTACGTAGTATTTATATTGAATTCCAAAGTTATGATCTATTTTTTTATATTCTGATGTAACAACTTCACTTGGTAAAAATCCTTTTTTAAAAGCAATAGTTTTCAAATCAAGATTGTTTTTAATATAGAACGGAGCATTAAATCGATTTGACTCTTTATTAGGAATTGAACCATCAAGAGTATAGTAAATTTCTGTCCCAGCTACTTCACTATTGATATCAACAATTAAAGAATCAGCAAAATAAACATTTTGGGGAGAAATAATTATTGAAGGTAATTTTAATTGTTCTGTTCTAAAGGATGTAGTTAAACTTTCATTATTATCACTAATTACCTTTGATTTAATAGTAATCTCATTAGTTACGTTAAATGGGAGCATAAATAACTCAGAATTTCTAGTTGGTTCATCTCCATTTAATGTATAAAATATTTGATCTCTTTGAGATGCAGATATTATTGAGGCCTTACAATATTTGTCTCTTGATATCATTGGAGTTGAGACGACAGGGAGTTTGGTTCTTGCAATTTTATTGAGATTATTTTGTAAAGTAATGGGTCTTATGTTATAACTAAATAACAAAGGTTTTGCTTTAGCTTCATATTGTTCCAGTATCTCAGGACCACAGCTTGAATTGCCAACTCCTCGTTCTGAAGCATATAAGTTGAGATAGATTTCATCACTTCTTCTTAAGTCATTAGTATGAGTTGCACTTGCCAAATCTTCTTCACTATAATGAAGTGCGGAAAATGAAAATGGATTTGAATTATTTACTATCAATAGACCATTATTTTTATTTTTACTTAGCATTAACCATCTTACATCTTGCTTGCTCCCATTAGCTTGAGGTTTAACGTAAGGGAAATATTGTTCCTCAACCGTTGAAGAATATTGTTCAAGAGCAGCACTAGTTTTTCTATCAGAATAATTTTCATGTGGACCACGTCCATACCATTTTAATTTTTCAAATTCATTATTCAGAATAAAAGAAACTGCAATTTTCGGCAACGTGGGTAATTCACCTTCGGGAATAAAATGATTATCAACAGAAATATTTCCATTTCCTAAAATTGTAAAAATGGTTTTATGGATAAAATATGCGTTTGCATTTGTGTTGTATTTAATGTTTGTAACTATTCTAATTTGGTTCTCAATTCCTTTAATTATTTTAAAAGACTCAACTTTGCTATTCATTTTATCAAAATTATGTTTTTTCCATTCGTAATTTACTTTGCCATCATTATCTAGCGGAGCACGGAACAAATTAAGAATTGGACCACCTTCCAACTTTTCGGTTGAGTGTAAATATTCAACAGAATTATATTTAAGTGAAGTCATAATTCCACTAACTTTATTGAATTTAATAGTAAAGTTATCACCAGTAACTGTAAGCTTTTCTTTATCTTCATCAACGTTAATCTTTTTCATTCCTGAGATTCTTATGTCTTCATTTCTATCAACTTGAAGTGGCAATTTCATTTGATCCCACGCAATTACAAATCCTTCTTCTGCCCAAAGGTTCTTTTTAGTTTCCAGAAACTTTACTTTTAACCAATATTCTGCTCCCGGTTTTGGTACTATTTTTTCATATGGAATTTGAACGATTTTTTCTGTTAATGGTTCTAAATCCAACACATCTAAATCCCCATACTGAAGAACAACACCATCTTCATGTACTTCCCATTTAGCTTTATATTTGTTCAGATTAGTAAAGCTGAATTTATTTTTAATTTTCACTTTACCTTTAAATAAATCAGCAGGTTCAACTTTTATATTTTGATATACTTTTTTAATCTCCCAAAGTTTTGGCGAGATTTCTCTGTTGGGAAGAATCAAACCATTAATACAAAAATTACTATCACTTGGAATATCTTCTGGTCCAAAGTCTCCTCCATAAGCGAAATATTCTAAACCTTTATTATCCTTTTTATATAAACCCTGGTCAACCCAATCCCAGACACATGCTCCCATGAATACTGGATTGCTTTCAATTACATCCCAATATTCTTGAATGTTTCCGCAACCATTTCCCATTGCGTGAACATATTCGCAGATAAAATATGGTTTTGTATTTTCTCCATTTGAATAATTTATCATACTAGGAATATTCGGATACATCCTACTGTAAACATCTGCAGCTTCATTGTATCCTTCATAATGAACCGGACGAGATGGATCAACCTCATGTGCATAATCCCTCATTGCAAAAAAGTTATCTCCATTTCCTGCTTCATTTCCAAGCGACCACATAATTATACTTGGATGATTTTTATCTCTCTGAATCATACTTTTAATTCTATCAACCGAGGCAGCTTTCCATTTTGGATCACTTTTAGGTAATAACCCGCTTGCTCCGTGAGATTCTAAGTTAGCTTCATCAACAATGTAAATTCCATACTCATCACAAAGTTTATACCAGTAAGGATCATTGGGATAATGCGAAGTTCGTACCGTATTAATATTAAATTGTTTCATTAACAGGATATCTTTTAACATAGTTCCGCGTGGAATACTTTGTCCATATCGTGGATGCATTTCATGACGATTTGTTCCTTTCAAATGAACTGGTAGTCCATTTACAAGAAATTGTGCATTTTTAATTTCAACTTTTTTGAACCCCATTTTAGATTCTACGGTCTCAATAATTTCACCATCAGAATTTTTTAAAACTAGAATTATTTGATAAAGATTTGGAGTTTCAGCAGTCCATTTTTTTGGATTGGAAATAAATTGTTTTAATTCAAAATTTAATTTTCCATCTTCGCTCCCTGAAAGATTTGACTTCTTCATCTTGGTGCCAACTTGATTTCCATTATCATCAAACAGAACACCTTCCACAGATATATCATCAAAATCATTATCAGAGTAATTCTTTAATTCGACATCAATTTTTAATTGAGCATTCTTATAATTTTCATCTAAATCTGTTTTTATGAAGAAGTCTCTAATGTGAACTTTTGGTGTTGAAAATAAATAAACATCTCTATATATTCCGCTTAAACGCCACATGTCTTGGTCTTCTATATAACTTCCATCTGACCATCTATAAACTTCCACCGCTAATGTATTATTCCCATTTTTTAAGTATTTAGTTAAATTAAATTCAGCCGGAGTCATGCTACCTTGGCTATAACCGACTTTTTTTCCATTGACCCAAATATAAAAAGCTGATCTCACTCCGCCAAAATGGATAAAGATTTCTCGTCCATTCCAATTATCTGGAACTGTAAAATTTCTTCTATATGAACCAACTGGATTATTATCATGAGGAATTTTAGGTGGATCGACAACGACAAATGGATATTTTACGTTGACATAAATTGGAATTCCGTATCCATACATTTGCCAATTTCCTGGTACTGGAATTTCATCCCAATTTGAAATATCAAATTCTGATTTATAAAATTCTGTTAGACGATCAGCCGGTTTTGGTACCCAATTAAATTTCCATTTTCCATTTAATGATTTGTGAAATGGTGAAGCTCCCCAATCCGAATTTCTTGCTTGATCAAAAGTTGCGAAGGGGATAAATGTATTGTGAGCTTCTTCTTTATTAATTGCAAAAATTTCAGAGTTTTCCCAATCATTTATTTCTTCTTGAGAGAAATAGTTATTATGAAACATCATGGTTAAAAGTAAAACAATAAAAATATATTTCAATTTATGCCTCCATCATTTTTAAGCGTTTTTGCAACTTCTTCTTCTAAAAGTTTAAATATAAAAGCTAAGTTTTTCTATTTTAGGTTTACAATCCCTTTGGAACGAATACTTAATACTAGAACTTTATCTTTCCCTAAAACTGGTTCAATATAATCTTTGTATTCCTCAACATATTTCTCCGGTAAAAATACTTGAATTGTTCCGGCAAAACCTCCACCATGAACTCTGCATGCTCCAGCATTTTTTCCTTTGATAAACCTTTCTGTAAGTGCAAGTGATAACGAAACACTTTGCTCCTTAACATTTGTTGTTGAGTATATATTTTGTAACCATTTGAATGAAGAATTCCCAGATTCATTTATTAAATCTAAGAATTCTGTAAAATTATTATGATTGAGTGAATTTGCTAATTTGGTAACTCTTTCATTTTCATTAATAAAATGGAGTGCTCTTAAAATTGCTCTGTCACCAACCTTTGTTCTTAGTATTTTAATATTTTGTAGTAATGTTTTTTTACTAATTTCTCTGCAGACCTTGCTCTCAAGAACTTCTGCTACTGATTTCATTTCTTTAGGAATTGATGCATAATCATCAGTTAAATCTTCATGATTTTCTCCGGTATCTACTATTAATAATTTGTAACCTTGAGATTCAAAATCATAATCAAATTTTTCAACTATTGGATTATCAGATTCCTCGAAATCAATTGAAACAATTCCACCCACAGCACAAACCATTTGATCCATTAAGCCACATGGTTTTCCAAAATATTCATTTTCAGCAAACTGTCCAATCTTTGCAATCATACCTGGTGGAATTTGGTTATCATTATATAGTTGATTGAACACTGAGCCAATTGCAACTTCTACAGAAGCGGATGAGCTTAAGCCTGAGCCTAATTTAACATCACTTGTTAGAACTCCATTAAATCCGCCAATCTTATAACCATATTTGATAAAGCCAGCCGCAATTCCTCTGATCAAAGAATTAGTGGATCCTTTTTCTTTTTCTATTGGAGCAAGTTCGGATAAATTTACACGAAAGATTTCTTCATATTGATCCGATTTTAATTTTACTTCATTATCAGCTTGTGAATATGCAATTACTGTATCTAGATTAATACTTGCAGCAATTACTTTCCCTCCGTTATGATCTGTATGATTACCAATTATTTCTGTTCTTCCTGGTGTACTTATTATTGATATTTCTTCATTATCATTGTAAGTATTATAAAATAAATCAATGAGTTTTTTGTAGCGATTTGTCTGGTAATCTAAAGTGACAGAATTGTTGTTATAAATACTTTTGAAGTTTTTGTTCAGATCGGAGAATAAAATTTCAGGGTTCATTTTAATTAATCCTTTGGCTAATCTAACTTATTGAGATTTTCTTCTCAGTAAATCTACTGTAAATTTTACTTTATTAATTTTGTGGATTTGAAAATTCTTTACTGACGAGATGAATAGCTTGATTAAAAGTATAGAAGTTTTTTATTTCATTCAATTCTTGTTTTGTCTAAAATTATTTTTATACTTCCGATTTATACTTAGATCTTCCCAAAATTAACAATCGAAATAGCAGTCAATTTGATAAAAAACTTGGCATAAGTAAACCATTTACTTATCTTTATTATTAGCAAAACAATCGATTGCCTAACTGTATTGGGTAAGTTTTGTTAAAATTCCCATTACTCAGATTCTTTACAAACTTAGGAGCTTCTAAGATGGAATCATATACTTATAAAAATAATTCTTCTTCACTAAAAAATTATTTTATTCTTTCCCTCGTCGTACTCTTTTTAGCAACTTGCACTGCCATAGAAGAAAAATCTGAATTTAAAAGAATCAAATATAACAATGATGACTTAGTTGTTGATTTGGGTGTTGGACTATGGGCGTGGCCATTACCAGTTGATTATGATAAGGATGGAGACTATGACTTATTAGTTAATTGTCCAGATAAACCTTATAACGGAATTTACTTTTTTGAGAATACTGAAGGTAATGTAGTAATGCCGGTTTTTAAGCCCGGCGTTAGGATTTCAAAAGCTTACAAAAATATTCAACCTTCTTATGTTAATGATGAAGTAAAATATCTAATTCCAGGGAAAGAAATTGTTAGTCTAGAAAATGAGCAAGTTAAGGAAATTTATCCTTCTGAGAACATTCATATTGAAGGAAATAAAATTAGAGCCAACCAATGGAAGTATTGTGATTATGATGGAGACGATGCGTTAGATTTAATTGTTAGTGTTGGTGATTGGGCAGATTATGGATGGGATAATGCATTTGATGAAAAAGGAATTTGGAAGCAAGGTCCTTTGCATGGATATCTTTATTTAATTAAGAATGAAAATACTACTCGGCAACCAAAATATAATGAACCGGAACTAATTTATGCTGATGCAAATCCAATTGATGTTTATGGAATGCCTTCTGCAAACTTTGCAGATTTTGATAAAGATGGTGATCTAGATATAATCTGTGGTGAGTTTGTTGATCAATTCACTTATTTCGAAAATATTGGTACTCGAAGTTTGCCGAAATACAAATCAGGCATAAAATTATCTTATTTGGATCAACCAATTACAATGGATTTGGAAATGATTATTCCGGTTGCAATTGATTGGGATAAAGATGGAGACGTAGATTTAATTGTTGGCCAAGAAGATGGAAGAGTTGTACTGATTGAAAATACAGGTAAAGTTGATAATAATACTCCGCAATTTGAACTACCTAAATTTTTCAAGCAACAAGCAGATGATGTAAAGCTTGGTGCTCTTGTAACTCCATTTAGTGTTGATTGGGATAATGATGGTGATGAAGATTTAATCTGTGGCAATACAGCGGGTTATGTTGGATTTATTGAAAACCTTGATGGTAGTAGTTCACCAAAATGGGCAGAGGCAACTTATCTAAAAGCTGATGATAATGTTATTCATATTCAAGCTGGCTATAATGGTTCAATTCAAGGTCCTTGTGAAGCAAAGTGGGGATATACCACTCTTAGCGTTGGTGATTGGAACCAAGATGGATTACATGATATTATTATCAATTCTATTTGGGGGAAAATCCTTTGGTATGAAAATATTGGTAATAAAAAGAATCCCAAATTAGCTGCCGCAAAACCAATTGAAGTCGAATGGGAAAGTGACAATTTATATCCTTCCTGGTTTTGGTGGAAACCCAAAGATAAAAATCTAGTAACTCAATGGCGTACAACACCTTTCGTGATTGATTGGAACAAAGATAATTTAATGGATTTGGTGGTTCTTGATCATGAAGGATATTTAGCATTTTTTGAGCGTACTAAGCAAGACGATGAACTAAAACTTTTACCTGGAAAACGTATTTTCTTTGATGAGAATAATGAACACTTACGGCTAAATCCAAAATCTGCTGGAAGCAGCGGTAGAAGAAAAATCTCTATTGTTGATTGGGATTTGGATGGAAAGTTAGATCTTTTGGCTAACAGTAAAAATGTAAACTTTTTTAAGAATATAAGTTCTGAAGATGGGAAAGTTAAATTCAAAGATATGGGAATGGTAAATGAAAAAATTCTTGCTGGGCATTCAACAAGTCCAACAATAGTTGATTGGGATAAAAATGGAATTCCCGATTTACTTCTAGGTGCTGAAGATGGCTACTTCTATTATTTCCAAAATCCTAAAAAAGGGAAATAGTTTAATGAAAATAATTCCTCAAAAAATAGATATAAGTTTTAGTACAAAGCTTTTAGTTAGTCTGATTCTTAGTTTTTTTCTATTTACCTCTTGCAATGATAATAAAGTTAATACCATGGCCAAATATAGTTCTGCAGAGGATGGAATGCTACTCATTGATGGAAAACGTGAATTTATAATAGGATCGTATCATCATCCAAAAACAGAAAACCCATTCAAAGAATTAAGTGATAATGGTTACAATTATGTGAGAATAAGTCCTAATGAAGCTGAACTTGATAGTGCTTCTAAATTTAATTTAATGACTTGGATAAGTACAGGTTCTATTAAGGGAAGTGCTAAATCCGATTCTACAAGAATTAGTAAAATAGTAAATAGATATAAAGAACATCCATCACTTCTCTTTTGGGAAATGGAAGATGAACCTGCATTTACTTGGAATTCGGCTAAACCCAGAATCGAACCCGAACCACTTGAAGATACTTACCAATTAATAAAAAAGCTAGATCCTGAACGTCTTGTTTTTACCAATCATGGTCCGGTTAATCTTATTTCTACACTTCAGAAATATAATAATTCAACAGACCTTGTCGCGGTCGATGTTTACCCAGTAATACCAGAGGGAATAAAACCAAGCTATGCTCTATACCCTGACGGGTTACAAGGAGATTTATTAAATCCGTATATAAGTCAAGTTGGTGAGTATTTTGATAAAATGAAAAAGGTTGTTAATAATTCAAAACCTGTATTTACAGTATTACAAGGATTTGCATGGGAAATGCTTAAACCTAAAGGAGAAAGAGATTTATTAATGATTCAGTATCCTACTTATGAAGAAAGTAGATTCATGGCTTATAATGCAATTGTTCATGGAGCAAATGGCATACTTTATTGGGGCACAAATTATTCACCTCAACCATCTAAGTTCATAAATGATTTGAACAAGGTTACTAAAGAATTAGCTTCCATTAAGGATATAATTGCATCAAAAAATGTTAAGCACACTATAGAATTAACTTACCATGAATTGGGATATTCAGTTGATGCTGGTATTGAAATGATTCTTAAAGAAAACCATAATAAATATTATTTAATAACAACAAACTCTGATAGAAAGCCTATTAAAGTTACTTTTGGTGGACTTTCGAATTACACAAAAATTAATGTTAAATCTGAAAATAGAAAGATTGATATAATTGATGGTAAATTCATTGATAGTTATAAACCGTTTGGTGTTCATATTTATGAAATAATGTAGAAATATTGATGGGGGAATAGAAAGTATTAAAAGGAATCATCTAAAGAAATAACTAATTAGTAATAAAATATTAAAATAATTATCTGATAGCAGTAGATATAATTTTGAAGTGGACTTACATTTTAAGAAATTGAGAAATCTCCGAACTAATAGCAATTAAAAGATCTCTAACAAAAAAGTATGTTCGAGATGACAATCTTTCTGAATTCGAAAACCTATTCATTTTCGGTATAGTTTGTTTCATACTTTACAATTTGTCACTTTAATATTGGTGAGTAAGAATACTAAAGAGAAAAATATTGAATGGAAATTGAAATGAAAAACAAAACAATCAACAGACGTAAATTTATTAAAAAACTCACAGGTGCATCTATTGTTGCGACAGGATTTCCGTACTTTATTTCGGCAAAAACTTTAGGTCGTGAAGGTGCAGTATCCCCTAACAACAAAATTAACGTGGCTTGCATTGGTGTTGGTGGTATGGGCGATGCTAACATGAAGTCTTTCCTTGGCGAAGAGGAAGTAAAAGTTGTTGCTATATGTGATGTTGATAAAAGGCATGCTAAACAAGCCCGAAGTTCAGTAAATAGATATTACAATAATAAAGATTGTTCTATCTATTCTGACTTTCGTGAGTTACTTAATCTTGATTGTCTCGATGCTGTAATGATTGCAACACCAGATCATTGGCATGGCATTATTGCTATCGCTGCTGTACACACCTTT
>Ga0209633_10003500_pt1 | contig 14474 bp, 15 predicted proteins | sample Cruoilmetagenom1_FD_187290 | JGI IMG/M metagenome (GOLD analysis project Ga0209633, IMG submission 187290) | Oil polluted marine microbial communities from Coal Oil Point, Santa Barbara, California, USA - Sample 1 (SPAdes) (version 2) | ecosystem: Environmental > Aquatic > Marine > Oil seeps ... | reverse complement strand
TTGTTCTGCTACACCATTCTCTAACTGTATTAAAGCCATAATCGCATAATTGATAATTCCGATGAATTCAGGTATTTCGTCTTCATCAACTTTACGCAGGTCGTTTTCTTGCATCATACGGATGCGTTGTGCTTTGATAAAAATTTGATCGGTTAGAGATGGTAGTCTTAATATACGCCATGCACTTCCATAATCGGACATTTTTTTTTCAAAAAGACTTCTACATTGAGCGACGATACTATTATATTGCTTGGATGTTTTTTGCATATTTAAAGCCGAATTTGCTGTAAATTTCGTTAAAAATGCGAATTAAACAAGATTTATAGCTAAATAATTAGGGGATGTATCGTAAATCATGTATTTCCTAAAAAGAATGTGCCAGAAGTATTCAGCTTCTGGCACAATTAACAAGACTTGTTATAAATTGAAATATTTAAGTATCAATGGAATTCTAGTCAGTACGTAATGTCTCTTTAACAGCATTATCAACAAACATATCAAAGTCTATATTTTTATCTACATCTGTCATTTCATAAGTTGGCTCTTTTATCGCATAGGTTACCACCTTATCCTGATTGGTACTCGTATGATTTTGAACAAAGGGCAAGAAAATCACAGAGTCGAAAAAATAACGTATGGCTACTGCTACTATAACTATGGAGACTAATTTAGAAAATACTGACACGGTATATCTATTTTTGTATGATACAAAAGTCTAACATATAACTTATTAATCTTGTAGGAATTATCCTAAAAACAAGCACTGTTTTACCTGAATATTAAATAGGAAAAAGCCTGTTGTATCAAACTTTACGTAAGAAATATAGACTTAATTGATAGAAGCTCAATCCGATGAGTAAACCTAGCAACATCCCTAAAGTTACATCAACTGGAAAATGTACGCCAACATATATGCGACTATATGCAAACAAAAAGGGCCAAATCAATATAAGGTAAATGGGTTTTAAATACTTGCGAAAAGTAGCAATCATAAAAGTAGAAACTGCAAATGAGTTGGTAGCATGACCCGAAACAAAACTATAACCACCACTATTTTTAAGAATACGAATACTATCTTGTAAGCTTGGATCTCTGTTAGGACGCAAGCGGTGAATTGAATTTTTAATTAAATTAACAAACTGATCAGTAAATGCTACTAATACTGCTACTACAAGAACTATAATAAGTGCTTTCTTCCAACCATAATACCAAAACAGTAAAAAAAGGAGTACAACATAAAGAGGAATCCAAGTATATTTATCGGTAACGAGAAGCCAAAAAGAATCCCAGTGCTCTGTCCCCAAAGAATTAAGGTAGATAAATAATTGTCGATCTAATGCTATGATTTTATCTAAGAAACTCACAATTTAGTACCCCGTTTTATTGGACCAGCGATATCTTCAAACTTGGTTTTGGCTTTTTTGATTTCGTTATTTACATCTTTAACAATATCAGCATCCACATCAATTCCATGTTTCTTCGCAGTTTGATTGATCTCTCGTTTTACCTCGTTTGTTGCATCTTTTAGTTGACGCATTCCTTTTCCAAGACCACGAGCAATTTCAGGAATTTTATCTGCCCCAAAAAGCATGACCACTAAGAGTAGAACAATAATTATTTCGGGACCACTTATGAATAAAAACACAGATAAACGATTTAGAATCTCGACAAAATTACATAAAAAAATCCCAAACTAGAATTCTAATTTGGGATTGATTCTATTAAAAATTAAGCTATTCCGTTTTTGGAGCTTCTTCCATTAACTTAATAAATTCATCCAATTTTGGTAAAACAATAATTTCAGTACGTCTATTTATACTTCTACCTTCTGCTGTGTCGTTGCTCTCTTTAGGTATATATTCACTACGTGCACCAGCTGTAATTCGTGCAGGATCCACACTTAAATCTGTTTGCATAAATCGGGCAATTGAAGTGGCACGCATCGCACTTAAATCCCAATTATCTTTGATAAAACTTGTTTTGATCGGTACATTATCAGTATGCCCTTCAATTAAGATATCATAATCATTGTAATCATTTACAATTTTAGAGATTTTTGATAAGATAGGTAATGCATCTGATTTAATCACATAGCTACCAGAATTAAACATCATTTCATCAGAAAGTGAAACAAAAACGACTCCTTTTTTGACTTTTACATTAATATCCTCATCATCTAAATTATTGAGAGAGCGTTTAAACTTATTACTCAATGCTAAGGTTAATGAATCATTTTTACGATTGATTTCTGTCAATTGACGAATATATTTATTAGATGAGTTTATTTCATCTAATAATTTACTGATATTCACATTACCTTGTTGGTTCATATTGACACATTTATCCAAAGCAGATTGCAACTGACTAATATTGTCTTTATGTGCTTCTATTTGTTCATTTAAGAAGGTAATTTTACCTTTTGCGGCATCATCTTCTGTGCGACACTTCATTAAATTAGCCTTACAATCTGTTAAGGCTTCTTCAGCAGACACATATTTGCTGTTTAATTCTTCAAATTTTTTGGTACTGACACACGAGGAAAGCCCCAAAGAAACTACCATTAGTAGCAGGATTGTTTTTTTCATAAGGATAAGTTTTAAAAATTTTTGCTAAGTTACTAATAAACACATTCTTTAACCTAAATATTTTTGAAAAAAAATTGTTAATTTCGTAAAATCTAATTTAATTGACAGGTCTCTTGTGATCTGTCTGTAAACAAAAAATATGAATATTCGATTAATAATGCTTCTTGTTTTAGGTGTTTTTGTCAGTTTCTTTGGTTTATCGCAGTGTCAAAGCACTAAGATAAAATTACAAAAAACGGTACCATTCTCTATCACAAAGTCATTTTATCAAGATTGGATGGGTGGACAACCAGGAAATTCTGGGACCATTGTTCAAGTTTTTGTTAATCTTACAGAAGATGTGCAACCTGATTCTTTATTTTTCCAAAATAGAGTAACCCAAATAGACCTAAAACCATCAACTGAAGGAAAACTATGGGTAGCAAATTTCAAAAAAGTAGTACGTAAAGACATTAATTTGACCGATAATCCTAGGGGAGAATATGGTAATCCAGTACCTGAAATGATCGATTTTCCTTTTGAATTAGAAAAGGATGAAGCAGTACTTAAATATACGCTAGACCATAAGGTGTATTATTATAAAATTACGGGAATTGCCCAAAAAGAAACAATATTCCTGCAATCAATAAGGTCTAGAAACTAGAATCTATCTATAAGATTTACCTTATTTCTCAATAATATGTCGCTTTAAAGCTCTGCCGATAAAACGTACTTTTTCTTTTAAACTAAAACGACTTAAATTTGTTTTTACAACACCTTTAGTCATCATTGTTTTTTTGGAATAATCGATATTTACATCGACAATTACGGGTATATCTTTATCTGCTTCTTTAAATGCACTGTGTATGACAGAATCAATCTCGCTATCATTAGCCATGTGAAAATAAGCAGCACCAGTTGCATCGGCTATCCCTTTTATATTGACATTTCCAATGATGGTAGCAACTTTACGTTTTAGTGGAATTTTTTGAAATTGTGAAATTTGCCCCAATTCACCATCGTGAAAAACAAAATAGACTACTCCTTTTTGGTAGGTACTTGCCGTTAAGGTTTCCATGCCAGTCATTAAAAAACCGCCATCACCAACAATACCCACAACTCTACTGTTAGGATTCATAAATTTAGTGCCAATTGCGGCGGGCACACAAAAGCCCATGCTATTAAAATCTGTAGGTGATACAAAATGTCTAGCAGTATTAACTGGTAATAATTCAGCTGCCAGATAGGTGTGTTTTCCATCATCGACTATAAAAAAGGTGTCATCGTCTGTGAATTTTGTTAAAGATTTAAAAAAGTATCCTGGCGATACTTTATCAGCTAATTTTTTTTCTTGCCATGCTGAAGCATAATTCTCTTTTTCTTTTTTAATCAGATTCTGTAAAGAAGTATCTTGTAATTTTTTATCAGTAACTTTCTTTTTTAACTCTTGATATACTAGTTTAAGTGCCTCTTTAGCATCTGCTTCCAGACTAATTTTTGAGAGGTAATTTTTATCAAAAACACTTGGATTAATATCTATATGAATAAGGTTCTCCGGAACAGTCACACCATAACTACCTGTTGCTATTTCTGAAAAACGAACACCAACTGCCAACATTGCATCACAATTTTTAAAAGCTTTTTGTGCTGCAGGCACTGCATTGGGACCAAATCCAAAACCTGTATGCAAAGGATGATTGGCAGGAAAAGAAGCTTTCCCTTGTAAAGTTGTAGCCACAGGTGCATTTAACAAATCACTTATTTTTTGGGTGTATTCGCTAGCCTTTGCAGCGCCCCATCCAACATAAATACCTGGATTTTTAGCCGCTACTAGTAGATTTGCAATAGCTTCAATCTTATCTATATCAAAACTTGGATTTTCAAAGCTTTTCGTATAAGGTTGCATGTTTGATACGACACCTTTAAACATTTGAAATTCTAAAGGGATTTCTATAAATACTGGTCCAGGTTCACCCGATATGGCGAGATCGTAAGCCTTGTAAATAGTCGGAATAATCTCTTCGTGAGATGCAATTCTAAAAAATCCTTTGGTGATTTCTTGAACCAATTTTGCTTGGTCTAATTGATGTAATTGATAGTGTCTGCCTGTATCTTGTCGGGTTCCACCAGAGATAATCAACATAGGGATGCCATCTAAAAAAGCTTCACCAATACCGCTCATAGCATGGGTAGTTCCAGCAGCAGGAACAGTCATTAAAGTACCAATACTTTTTGAAGTACAAGAAACGCCCAACGCCATGAAAGAAGCACCACCTTCATGGGTAACGAGAATGGGCTCTATATTGTTGGAGTTATTGAGTTCATCATAGAGCTCCATATTGTGTACGCCAGGGATTCCAAAAGTATATTTTACTCCGATCTGTTCTAAAGCATATATTGCTAAGCTTGCGCCTGTTTTGTTCATAAATCTACTTTTTATTTGTTATGTGAGCTGCTGCTTTTTGCGCAGTAAAAATGCACGTTGCTAAAAAGGTGCCTTCTAATGCTCGCTTGCCATGCGAACCACCTCCGCCAAAACCGGCAGCTTCACCTACCGCATATAAATTGTCAAAAACTTCTTGCTGCCCTTGTGCATCAGGAATTTTTAAAACTTGTGATTGTAAGTTGGTTTGTATGCCTCCTAAACTTTTTCGGGATAAGATAAACTCTCGAATTGCGATTAAGGGATAATGCTTTTTTTGATCTAACTTTTGAGGACTTAGCGTACGTTTTTTATCACCCGTATATTCCCGTGCTTTAACAATTCTTCTGATTTGCTCGTCTTGCATCATATCAGCTCCTTCTTCAAAATTTCGGTCATAACTATCGATTGATTTTTTGATTGTTTCTAGTTTGATATCATTTGTCCCGGTAGCTTCATTCATTTTCTGAACCAACTCTTCGATACTATTTGCTGTAATGTAATTTGGGGAATCTTTTTCAAGGCTTTTGATTAATTTTTTGTTGCCCTTTAAAATTGAATATAGAAATTTAAAGATCTTTTTTTCTTTGATTCCTTCGTTAAATTCTGATCCAGAAACGGCTAACTCTTTATAGGCTATTTTTTTATTGAGTAATTGCCAAGAATATTTTTTTTCTTGTTCACATATTTTTGTTACTAAATGTCTCGTATCAAAAGCTGTTAATATAGGACTCGGGCCAATACGTTCTCCTTTAAAATTAAGCCACAAAGCTGATTTAGGTGGTACTAAGCTCAGTCCGTGATTTTCTCTTTTTGGGTATGGATGTGGTATACCAGCGGCATAATTCCACATAAGATTTAGATTGGAAATTTGGGCTCCAATATTTTCTAATTTGTCATGTAGTAAGCCATCCGAAAAATGATGTGAACCGTTTAAGATTACTTCAGGAGGAGTTTGCCATTCTTTATGCCAATGTTCTCTAACTTTTTGCATGTTTCCGTTGATGCCACCAGTCGCAACGACAAAATCTGTTGCTTTACAAACAAACGGATTGTTGTTTTTTTCATCCATCCCATTTATGGCTATTATTCTACCATTTAGCAGTTCAAAATCAGCTGCTTTATGTTCAAATAGTACTTTCAGATTTTTGTAATTAGGATGAGATTTAAGATGTTTCAATAAAGCTTCAATCAAACCATGACCCGTACCCCAAACCATATGAAAACGCGGCACCGAATTCCCGGGTATAGCTAAGCCTCGTTCTACCCAATGAACCACAGGAAAAAATTTCACTTTTTTAGCATGAACCCAATCGTAAATTTGTTGCGTTGATGTTATAAACTCAGCTGCCCACTTTTTACCCCACACTTCATTTTTATCAAATTCGGCAAACGAAAACCAATCTTTTTTAGCTTGCTCTTCACTATCTTTAATTTTAGAAAATTTTTGTTGCGGAGAATTGACAAAAAACATTCCACCAAAAGATTCTTTGGCTAATCCACCAAAGTTCTTTTCATGATCTCGTTCGATAATAAGGACTTTTTTGTTTGCATCGAGCAGTTCAATAGCTGTTACAATTCCGGCAATGCCACCACCAATAATAGCAACATCTGTTTGGAGAATAGTTTGTTTCAAAGTTTCTGTATGATTAAGGAATAAATATACAGAAAACTTTTATCACTGTACAAAGCCGTTTAAAGAAATTACTTAATCACCAAAATTGAGATAAAGCTTGGAAACTTACAAGTTAAAAGCAATTCCGATTGCACCATTACTGCCCACTTCTAAAAAGCCTGAAATGCTATTTGAGAAATTATAACGTGCGCCTAAATGTCCTCCAATTCCAAAATCACTATGTCCTAATAATCCTAACTCGGCACCTAAATAGAGGTCTAATTCGTCAGGAGCATTCACAGCTTGAGCAAAATGATAATCACCACGACCGAAAATAAAGAAACCAGAACTATAAATGCCAGTATTAAAGAAGTTGGCACCTGCACCAATCGAGAAATTATCATTCAACCCATAATCATAGGTTGCTTTTAAACCTGTTCCATGGCCGTAGAACGTAAACCCTACTTGTATTTTTTGATCATTTTTACCTGTGTAGTTTTGTGCTTTTAGTGTACTTGTTGTAAGCAATAAAAGTGCTGAAATAATAAATATATTTTTCATTTAGATTGTTTTTCTGTGATTAAGAACGCGATAATAAAGAATTTGTTTTGAAGCAATCTATTCTTTTGGCACAGACTTTGATTTTACTTCATCAAATACGACTATTATGAAAACTTTAAAACTACTTTTCGGTCTCCTAATCATAGGATTTACATTTACATCATGTTTTATTGAAACAGATAATTATTATAATGACAATGGTGTTTCTTTAGAAACAGTCATGACTAATTATGATATCTGGTATGTAGATTATAATCGAACAACGGGTTATGGTGATGTGCCATTCGTTTCAAAAGCATTTACGCTTTCTTTTATTAACGGACGTGTTTATGCTAATAATAATATTGTAGGTATTGGCTTTAGTGGAGATGGCTATGGTATTCAAATTGGAACGTATAATACGTATAACGGTTCGTTAGAAGTAAACCATATGTATGATGGGTTTTACGAGTTTGAAGTGTTTGCTGACTCACATCAAAGTATCCGTATTAGGGATAACTATCACAACGTAACCTATTATTTAGAAGGATATCATAGTGCTACATTTGATTATGATCAAGTTTTTTATGACAACTTAGAATACTTTTTACAAGAGTATGATGAATGGAGAAAAACATATACCAGTTTAGAAGGTGAATTAAATGCTTTTGATAACGAAAATTATCTAGCCTTTACACCTGAAAATATTACCACATTCTATTCTTCAATAGATGCTACTGGAACACCTGTTTCAGAACGTTATTGGGATTTTACAGGGAGTTATGAAGTGTCAAACATCTATGGATATGAATCGATTAAAGACTTAACATTATATTATGATGGAGGAGATACTGAGGAGTTTGAATTAAGCGTTATTGATGATACTGCGATAAGTTTATATCACTATGCCTCAGGAACTACTTATGAGTTTGATGGATTTGGATATATTCAATATCGAGTTTCTGACAAAAGTGAAACAATAGCATCTCAAGGTAGAAAAAGATTTAAAGTGTCTCGTAAAACAATAGACAGAAAAGAACATTCTACTAGTAAGAAAGCGGAACACACAAAAGGTACTACAATAAAAGCTCCAGCTAGAAAATAAAGTTTGGTTAGTTGATTTTTTGACAAGTTATACTTATAACTTGTCAAAAATAAAGAGGCAGTCTTTTTAGACTGCCTCTTATTAATTTATAAAATTCTAAAAAAGAATATTCGTTTATATATCAAACTTAATACCTTGTGCAAGTGGTAAATCAGCACCATAATTAATCGTATTTGTTTGACGACGCATATATACTTTCCATGCATCAGAACCTGATTCACGACCACCACCTGTATCTTTTTCACCACCAAAAGCACCACCGATTTCAGCTCCTGAAGTTCCTAAGTTTACATTAGCAATTCCACAATCAGAACCGCTTTGCGAAATAAAGGCTTCTGCTTCTCGCATATTTAATGTGAATATAGCAGATGATAGACCTTGAGGTACATCATTTTGGATGTCAATTGCATTTTGAACATCACCGTCATATTTTATTAAGTAAACAATTGGTGCAAAGGTTTCTTCTTGTACAATTTCGAAATGATTTTGTGCTTCAGCGATACAAGGCATCACATAGTTACCAGATTCAAAACCAGCACCTTCTAATTTTTGACCTCCAAATAATACTTTTCCACCTTCTTGTTGCACTTTAGAAACTGCTTCTTCAAATAAAGCAACAGAATGTTCGTCAATAAGTGGTCCTACTAAGAATTTTTCGTCAAGTGGACTTCCTATTTTATCTTTTAATTTATCATAAGCTCCTACAAATGCATCACGAACTTGATCATATACATCTGCATGAACAATCACACGACGCGTAGAAGTACAACGTTGACCTGCAGTACCAACTGTACCAAATACCGTTGACATGACTGCCATAGGAATATCAGCATTTGGTGTGATAATAACCGCATTGTTTCCTCCTAATTCTAATAAAGAACGACCTAATCTGTCACCAACAATGCGTCCTGCTCTACGACCAACTGCTGTTGATCCTGTAACAGAAATTAAAGGAATACGTTTGTCTCCTAAGAAATTATCACCCATTACCGATGAGCGACCTACAACTAAGTTAAACACACCTTCTGGTACGTTATTATCTCTTAATACTTTTTGAATTATTTTTTGAGTTGCAATAGCAGTTAAAGGTGTTTTAGAGGATGGTTTCCATATAACCACATCACCCGCAATCGCAGCTAAGGCAGAGTTCCATGCCCAAACGGCCACTGGAAAATTATAAGAAGTTACAATTCCCACAATTCCTAAAGGTTGGTATTGTTCTGATAATCTATGTAAAGGTCTTTCTGATTGTAAAGCTACTCCGTTTATCAATCTTGATTGTCCAACAGCAAAATCACAGATATCGATCATTTCTTGAACTTCACCTAAGCCTTCTTGAAATATTTTCCCCATTTCATAAGAAACAAGTGCGCCTAAATCGTCTTTAGCATCACGTAAGGCATTTCCTATAAGACGTACAATTTCTCCTCTTTGTGGAGCTGGCACCATGCGCCATTCTTTAAATGCTTCTTGTGCTTTTTGCACTACTTTTTCATAATCTTCTAAAGTGGCTGTTTTGACACTAGCGATTACTTTTCCATCTACTGGAGAAGATGATGTGTTAATTTTTCCATCAGTATCAAACCATTCTGCACCTGTCGATACACCTTGATTGGTTTCTGATAATCCTAAGTTTTTTAAAACCGTTTGAATATTTATTGTCATAATTGTTTTTTTTTAATGTTCTTGATATTTATTTTTTTATGGTAACTTATTTCTTCTTCTGAATTACCATTTTGATGTAATTCATTGAGTTCCTTTACGACCAATTCGATAGCTTCTTGAGTGAAATCTTTTTCGAGACAGGCTTCTTCTAAAGTCCCCCAAATTGGTTCTCCACATTTGATACATCGAATGCCCTTATCCGCTAAATATTTTACTGATTTTGGATAGTCTTCTGTGAGATCTTCTATAGTAATAATCTTGGTAATCATATCACATATTTTAGTTTTGCAAAAGTACAAAAAAACCCTGTAAATTACGGGAGTAATTCTATGAGACTAAAACTGAATAGTTCCAAAAACAAAAAAGTCGTTCTGAAATATATCGGAACGACCTTTTAAGCTATGCTTGGTAACCAACCAAACATAATTAACCAACTAAAACCTAAGGTTTAAGCCACTGTAAACACCAATGGCGTATGGGCTGAAACCAGCCGTGTTTTTTTCAAATGTATTTGTTTGTGCTTTAAACATGGGCATCAAATTAAAGTTTACATTTTTATATAATTTATATTCTAATTCTAAACCTAAATTTCCTGAAAAATTCAACGAATTAAGATTTGAAGCTTCTCCTAATTTGTTTGAGAAATCTGTCATTTCGATAAATATTTCATTTTTATTAAGTAATAAAGTACTAAAACCTCCAACTAAATTTATACCTAAACTTCCTTTGTTTAATCGATATTTAGCTTCAATGGGTATCTCTATATAACCAAAAACTTGAGTGAGATCTCCCTTCGATTCTTTAATTTTTGTTTCATTTAAAACGTTTAATGGAGCCATTGAAGGAGCTGCTCTAACATCGACCAAATTTGCATCTAAATCATAATTAATATTGGCGTAACGACTTACAGCACCACTAGGCGAAACGTAAACACCATAGGTTTTATACCCATAGTTGACTATATGTAAGCCTGATTGTAAAGAAAAACGAGTGTTTAATTGGTAGGCTACTTGCACGCCATAGGCTGCTGAAAAACGACCTTGTTTCACATTCTCATCAAATTGATCATCAATAGAGGATGCTTTTTTGTCAAATGCGCTCAAATATACTGGCGCTACAACAGTTGAGACTGCCCATTTTTTATTTGAGGTTGTCTTTTCAACTTCGACAGTACTTTCTGCTAAATTTTCACTCGTTGTAAGAGTATGTTCTTTTGTTACAGAAGGACTATTAGTTTGAGCAGTGAGCTTGTTTAGAGTTTCTGAATCAGTTTGTGCAATTTTATGCTTGGTTTCTGAAAGCATTTGCAAAATTGTTTTATTGCTTTTTTGAGGATAAGTCGTATTTGATAAATTTGTTTTGGGTGTTTGGATGTTTTCTTTTTTAGTAGAATTTGTGCTATTGGTTAGGGTCGATAGCTGCTTTATCTTTTGATCTGAGGTTTGCTTGGTGGTATATTTTTCAGCAATTGTATTCTCCAATTTTTGTAGATGAATAGGCTTTGTGATTATAGTATTTTTAGTTTGATGATTTTCTGTTGATTGTGAGCTTCCCTCTTTTGTTTGCGTAGAGGCAACTTCAGACGTTGTCGTATTATCTTTATTAGAAAATTCTTGCTCTGTATCTAATGTGTTTGTCGGAGTAGTTGTGGTATTAAAAACAGACTCATTCATAAAAAACAAGATGACTAAACTTGCTGCCACACCACTCAACCAAAGCCAAACAGCTTTTCGCTCTCTTTTGGGCTTAACCACAAGGGTATTCTCTATATTTTTCCAAACTTTACCAGATGGATTTTTCTCAAAGTCGCGAAACTTTTCTTGAAATAATCTATCAATGTCTTTATACTCCTTCATTTGTATTAAAATGCTTTATATTGATTGGGTTCTTGTTGATTCCATTCTATTTTATTTTTTAGAATCCCACGCGCTCTTGATAAATTTGACTTAGAAGTTCCTTCGCTAATTTGTAATGCTTGAGCAACTTCCTTGTGTGAGTATCCATCTAATACATATAGATTAAAAACCAATCGGTATTGATTTGGCAACTCTTGTATCAAATTCAATAAATAATCTAGTGATATTTCTTCTTCTTCAACTTCTACAACCGTAATTTCTTCAACTACATCACTACTCACTAAATTAAGAACGTTTTTTTCTCTATACTTTTGAAGCGCAGTATTGATAACCACTCGCTTCATCCATCCTTCAAAAGAACCTTTATATTTAAACTGATTTACTTTCTTAAAAATCTGAATAAAACCATCTTGTAAATTATCTTCTGCTTCGGCTTTATTTCTTGAATATTTTAAGCACAAGGCAAACAATTTACCGGCATATAGACGGTAAATTTCTTCTTGTGCTTTTTGGTCATTTTTAGCACATCTTTGTATGAGTTTTTCTAAACTCATAGGTGTTGGTTTTAGTGGTTTAGTCGGGAAATATATCCCAGTTTTAATTAAATATCTTGCTACATAACTTTCAAAATTACATTTTATTCTAATTGATTACTAATTCGCGCTCTTCATATTGGGTAATACCCGTGCTAGTTTCTCCAGTCCAAAACTTAAATCTATAGACACCTTCTTGTGTTAATGTTACATTCAAATTATAGGTTTCTTCACGATAAATGTCAGTACAAACCTGACTGTTTTCGACCATTGCATAGGGTGTGATAATTCTTGTAAAACGATCTATTTCATCATATTCAATATTGAAAAACTCATAACAAGCATTTGGCAAATTATAATCAAATGGTATATTAGTCTCTGTATTTAACACACAATTGTCAGGCATTAAAATATTATAAGCTGGTATTTTCTCAACATGAAACTCATCTTCTAAATCTAATTTACAAGCAAACAACGAAAGACTTATAACCATTAAAACTAGTATGCGCATGACAAATACTAAATTATTCTTGTTTTGTACTTTTTAGATAAAATATATACAAATTGGTTGCGTCAATCTACTATCTTTGCTCGATAAATGAAAAAACAGACCACCATACAAAACTACGATGCGGCTAGTTTTATAGAAAAAGCACTAGAAATTTTTCGGTATCAAGCTGCTAACAATCTCGTATATAAAGAATATTTGAATGGTATTTCTTGTAATGTGCTGTCTGTAAAATCATTAGATAAGATTCCGTTTTTACCGATTTCTCTATTTAAAACACATTCGATACTAACTGAAAATCAAAAACCACAACAAACCTTTTTAAGCAGTGGCACTACTGGAATGGATAGAAGCAAGCACTTAGTGGCAGATATTGATTTATATAAACAAAGTTTCTCTAAAGGCTTTGCGCACTTTTTCGGGTCAGTTAAAGAATATACAATCCTAGCTTTACTTCCATCCTATCTGGAACAAAAAGATTCTTCGTTGGTTTATATGATTACTGATTTAATCGCACAGTCTCAAAATGCTGAAAGTGGTTTTTACTTGCATAATCATACTGTTTTAGCACAAAAAATTAAAAAATTAGATCAAAAAGGAGAGAAAATTCTTTTGATTGGTGTTACCTATGCGTTGTTAGAGTTACTTGAACTAGAGAATTTTCAATTAGAAAATGTTCTCATCATGGAAACAGGTGGTATGAAAGGACGTCGAAAAGAATTGATAAAAAGTGAGCTACATAGTATCCTTAAAAAAGGTTTTGGCGTTTCAAAAATCTATTCAGAATATGGCATGACGGAGCTATTAAGTCAAGCCTATTCCTTAGGTAATGAGTTATTTCAAACGCCTCCTTGGATGAAGATACTCATACGTGAAGTGGAAGACCCTTTTAACATCTTACCCATAGGAAGAAGTGGAGGCATTAATATTATTGACCTCGCAAATATAAATTCCTGTTCTTTTATAGCTACACAAGATTTGGGTAAAATACATCCTAATGATACTTTTGAAGTTTTAGGTCGTTATGATCATTCAGACATTCGAGGTTGTAATTTGATGTTATAGCTTGTTTTTACACTTTTTAACAAAATTTTACTAACTAGTAGCACTTATTCGCTCGCCACGAAATACTTATTTTTATAAATTGCAGCTTCAATCAATTTATAAACTATGCGCACTTTAATGATAGTACTGTTCTCTCTTTTGTTTTTGAGTAATTGTTCCACGGCTCAAATACTTAATGAACCCATTGAAACACCAAACAAAACGACTAATAGTCCTACTTTTTCTACCTATTGGCAACAACAAGTAGCTTATACTATGGATATAGATATGGATGTCAAAAAGTATCAATACACAGGAAAACAAAAATTAGTTTACACGAATAATTCTCCTGATGTACTCACATCTGTTTTTTACCATTTGTATTTTAATGCCTTTCAACCCAATTCAGAAATGGATGCACGTTTGCACACGGTAAAAGACCCTGATGGCAGAATGGTTATCAATAAAGGTGCCAGACAAAACCCTATATTCGAAAGTAGAATAGCGAAGCTTAAAGACGATGAAATTGGCTTTATAAAAGTACATTCTTTAACCCAAAACGGAAAGACAGTAAGCTTTAAAGTAGAAGGTACAGTTCTAGAAGTGTCACTAAACGAACCTA
>Ga0209633_10003499_pt1 | contig 14474 bp, 10 predicted proteins | sample Cruoilmetagenom1_FD_187290 | JGI IMG/M metagenome (GOLD analysis project Ga0209633, IMG submission 187290) | Oil polluted marine microbial communities from Coal Oil Point, Santa Barbara, California, USA - Sample 1 (SPAdes) (version 2) | ecosystem: Environmental > Aquatic > Marine > Oil seeps ... | reverse complement strand
AGAAATTCCAACGATAACTCCAAAACTGACTTAATGGAGATTGAGGTCCTCCTTCACAATAAAGAAGTGCAGGATATTTTTTAGTTGCATCGAAATGCGGTGGTAATATTACCCATGTTGGCATTTGCTTACCATCTGTTGTTTTTACATATCTCTTTTCAATTGTTGGCATAGTTAACTGATCAAGAATGTGTTTGTTTTCAAAACTTAATTCAGTTTCTTTACCTGTTTTCGGATTTATAGAATAGATCTCGGCAGGTTTAATCATCGATACTTTTGTTCCAATAAATTTGTCTCCTGCAATAGCAACTGAATGATAGTCGTGTATACCTTCAGTTATTGCTTTAAACTCTCCTGTTTCAACATTCAAATTATAAACTTGAAACGAAGCGTTTATTCCAACAACACAAACAATTGATTTACCATCAGCAGACCATTGTAAACTAGAAGGACTATAATCAAAATTCTCAGAATAATTTTTCTTTTCTCCTGTTGCTAAATCTGCAATAAACAATCTTTCTTTATCGGCTTCGAAACCAGCTCTTTTCATACTTAACCAAGCTAGTTTTGTGCCATCTGGAGAGTACAAAGGAGTCCAATCATAACCAGACATACCCTCAGTAAAATTAGTAGTTTCACCAGTTTCTACATTATAAAAATAAACATCTGAATTAGTACTAAGCGTATACTCTTTACCCGACAATTTCTTACAAGAATAAGCTACCGTTTTACAATCGGGGCTCCAAGTAATTTGCTCTATTCCACCAAATGGCATTAAAGGTGAATCAAAAGCTTCTCCTTCCATTATATCTTTTGCATTCTCTACTTTATCATTTACTAAATCGGCAATAAATACATGGCTGTAATATCCATCTTCCCATACATCCCAATGACGATACATAACATCATCATATATTTTTGCATCTGCTAAAGGAAGATCTGGGTTCATATCCTGAACATTCTTTTCAACCTTAATTTCGCTAGTAAATAATATTTGTGTGCCATTTGGTGCAGTCTTAATATTAGTAACTCCACTTGGGACATCAGAGATTTGAACTTTAGCTGTTCCATCAGGATTCATAGAAAAAATCTGCAATCCTTCACTTTTCTCAGAAGCTGCTAAATAAAAAATCTTTTTGCCGTCTACCGACCAAACCGCATTATATTCTCCTCCTGCAGTTTTAGTTATTTGTACAGGAGTTCCACCATCAACCGAAAGTGTATACAATTCGCGATTGCCTTTATTCAATTCTTTAGAATAATATGACACTCCATAAAGCAAGTTTTTTTCATCTGGAGAAACTTGCACGTCTCCTAATCGACCAAACGACCATAACACTTCTGGTGTCATAAGATCAGATTCAAGTTTTAAATCAGACTTTCCAATTATTGGAGCTTCTTCTTTCATTTCTGTACTGCTGCATGAGCTTACTACAAAAATAAATCCCGCTGCTAAAAACAGCATTAATGTTTTTAAATAATTAATTTTCATGGTATGATTTTAAATTAAAATATAACTTTTGAGTATAAATAATTAGACGAAATTACTTAAAGAAGGATTAAATATCAAATAAATATGTTATCCATACTTTATCCAAATTTTGATTTTAACTCACAAATCACAACTTATGAGTTACTTTTTTTTCGGTTTCTTCTTATTCTTTTTATACTTTTTCTGAAGGTCTTTTACCCAAAAACAATTTCCATTACTAAAGGGAGAAAAGTCGTTACTCATTTTTAACTCTTCTTTTTTATTCTTTGGACATCCGAGCATTACTCCAAAACCAAAACGAAGATTTAAATTTCGTGTATCCATAGGTTTAAAAAACCCTAAAACATTATCGCTTACAGCATGAAATTGAAGTCCCCGGCCATGCCACGCGAACGCCAAACCAACATTCTTATACGTATTATTTAAATACGACCAACTTAAACCTCCCGAAAACGTGCTCCATAAAGTTGTATTTGCCGATAGTGTAATCGAAGAGTGTAATTTGTTCCTGTAAATAACATTTCTATTAACAATACCAATCCCTAATTTAGGTTTGTATTGATACATTGCACCTAAGTATATCTGAGTTGGTAACCACGAATAATATTTATCTTGACTTACTTCCTGAGTAAAACTATTAACTAAAGAATCGCGAATATCTAAAATATATTCGGTGTCTTCAAAACCTGTTCCTAAGCCCACTCCCGAATAATCAAACGATCCTCTTAAATGAATATTGGTAACATCTGTTTGCCAACGGATAAACCCAAGATCCAATAAACTAGCAGATAATGTAAGATCATCAGAATATTTATGAATCCAACCTAAGTCTAATGCAAAACCTTTATTTTTCCCATTCATTAAAAAACTTAATGGGTCAATTTCTCCCATTGTAATTCCAGAAATACTACCATCAACATCCTGATTTACTGTAACTGGTAATGATGTGTTTATTTTTATATCTCCTTCAACTTCTAAGTTAAAAGTATTAGGATCGGTATATAAACTCATTTCCGATTTATCCGAGTATATATTTGCTTTACCAAAAAGTAATTTTGCCCTTAAACCAAAAACATTATATGCATCCCAAACCTTTGACACTCCCAACGCATATTCACGGTAATAAGTAGTATGTGTTCTTAAATTATTAAATTCTTCTGTTTCGCCTAAAAACTGAGTATTACCTTCCCAAGCCAGTTCTAAAATGCTTCCCGGGTATGTTATGACAGAATTTATTTTCTCTGCAATATTAAAATTAATATAATAGTCTCCCCTTCTGTATCCTACAGAAATTAAATCTAAATGCAATTCGGCACTAAACAAATTCGTTTTTTTGATATTACTCATAAAATTATCTATGTCGAGTGAAGCAGAGCCCGAGCTAACCGAAAAAATATCATTAAAAGAAAAACTCGAATTACTATAATTTAAATGCGTTGATGCAAGCAGCGGAATCCCAACATACCATTTACATTTTATCTGCACTGCCGGATTTAACAAATTCGATTGTGGCAAATCATGCATTAAATAAAAGGTATTATTTTGCTGCGAATATAAATTAATATCTGCGCCTAAACCTAGAAAGATAATAATAAATATTCTATATAAAGATTGCTTTGTCAATTGTTAATTATAGATTGTTTTGTTACTTTCCAGAAAGAGCCATTTTTACTTCAACCTGCACTCCCATTTGAATATCGACACTATAATTCGGATAAAAATCTATTAAAGTAGTGTCTAAGGACAAATTATTTATCCCTCCTTGTATTAAAACATTCCGCACTGTAGATAAGTTATCTATCTTATCATTTTCAAAAATAATATCATTTTGAGTATGATTTGTACTCGTGATTTCACCTTCGCTATTAACCTTAGCAGCATCAAAACTTAAAGGTCCATTTAAAAAAACTGAATCTACAACTAGGTCGTTAATATCAAGAAAATATAACTGAGCATATGCTTCTGCAGGAAATCCATTATCTATATTTAATCGAAACATAACCCGAATAATTTCTTCTGAAAAATCTGCAATTCCTTGCATATCAAAAGGCATAGTATATTCCATCTCTATATCAATTTCATCTATCCAATCGGGATAGCCAGATAAATCAAGATCATTTAAAAGCAAAGTGTTAAAACCACTTTCATCGTTCATTGCTAAAGATGTTTGTCCTACAGCAATGGAAAAACTTGGATTCCACGACGAATCTGGATTATTAAAATCGCTAGGAACATCGTCCAAGCAAGACGTACATATTACTAACAGAATAAATATGTAAATTGAATTTTTCATTCATCAAAAATTGCGTTCTAAGAATATGTAAGTTAAGAATTTTTTTAAACCCTGAACAATCTTAAAACGCAATTTCTATCTAAGTTCGTATTAAAATCCTATTAATAAAAATTCAGACCGTATTAAAAGAAAACACGAATACCCATAACTAATTGATAAACTCCAAAGAGAATTAAAACAAGCGCTGAGATTCCAAGTGATATTTTATTAATACTAGGACCTAATTTTCTAGCAAAAGCAAATATTATAATTGTTGCTGCCAACATTATTGTTAATGTAACATAAAAACCAAGCATTAATACAATTCCATTAATTGGATCGATTCGCCAACCTTCTAAAAGCATAGGCCCCATAATTAAACTCCACCCTAAATATGGATTAGGATTAAAAAGGTTAACTAAAGCTGCACTAAACAATGTTTTCTTTCCTGATTTATTTGAGTTCGTTGCATTGGGATCATATTTCTTCCAAGATCTATATGCCATAAATCCAAGATAAATTAAAAACAACCCACCCCCCATTCTCAAGAAAAGAATAAAGTTATCGGGAACAGAACTAAGTAAGAATAAGATTAAAACTACAATTGGTAAGTCGCTAATTAAAGGTGCAAATATAGCGGGTAAAGTAGAACGCCATCCTTTTTCAATTGTTTGTGATATAATATATGTTTGCAAAGGTCCCGGCTGGGCACCAGCAGCAAATGCATATGTTATACCAAATATTAGATAAGTTAACATCGTAAATCTTATTATATATATTTCATTGTAAAAATAGTATAATATTGAAATCATGAACAAATTGAACATGCAAATGTTTTCAATGCACAATTATATAAAGTAATAACTACAATGAAAACATTATGTATTCTAAATTTTGTTTTAATATTCACTCTTACATCTTGTGGACAATCACAAACTAAAAATGATTATATGAAATCGACAGAACATAAATTTACAAATCAACTTATTCATGAAAGCAGTCCATATTTATTGCAACACGCACACAATCCTGTAAATTGGTGGCCTTGGGGGAAAGAAGCCTTAGATAAAGCTAAGGATAAAAATAAGTTAATCATAATAAGCATTGGTTATGCTGCTTGTCACTGGTGCCACGTAATGGAACATGAATGTTTCGAAGACGAAAAAGTTGCCCAATTCATGAACGAACATTTTGTGGCAATTAAAATTGATCGGGAAGAAAGACCTGATATTGATCAAGTATATATGAATGCCGTTCAATTAATTACTGGTAGTGGTGGCTGGCCTTTAAACTGCATAACACTGCCCGATGGAAGACCTGTTTACGGAGGAACATATTTTCCAAAAGAACAATGGATCAATATGCTTAGTCAGATTTTGAATTTTGTAAAACAAAATCCTGATAAAGCAGAAGAACAAGCAAAATCTCTTACACGAAGTGTTCAATCAGGTGAATTGATTAGTTTAAATACCGAAACTTCGAATTTCTCGATAAATGATTTAAATACCATTTTCGAAAGCTGGAAAAGAAATATTGATTATAAGAATGGAGGATCGAAAGGGGCACCAAAATTTCCTTTACCGGTTGGTTATCAGTTTTTATTACAATTTAATTATTTAACAAATAATGATGATGCTCTAAAAGCTGTAACAACAACTTTAGATAAAATGGCCGATGGTGGGATTTATGACCAAGTTGGTGGTGGTTTTGCTCGATATTCTGTAGATGAATTTTGGAAAGTTCCCCATTTTGAAAAAATGTTATATGACAATGCTCAACTTGTAAGTCTTTATTCATCTGCTTATCAAAAAACAAAAGATCCCAAGTATAAACTAATAGTACACGAAACTTTAGCTTTTGTTGAACGCGAACTAAGATCGAACGAAGGTGGCTTTTATTCATCATTAGATGCCGATAGCGAAGGCGAAGAAGGAAAGTTTTATGTTTGGACAAAGAATGAATTACAGGAATTATTAGGAGAAAAAGCAGATTTAATAATTGATTATTACAATGTAACAGAAAATGGGAATTGGGAAGATGGGAAAAACATTCTGTTAAGAACATCCAAAGAAAAAAATATTTCTATTAAATACCAGATCACGGAAAGTGATATTTCTAAAAGAGTTTTTGAAGCAAAAAAAATACTACTAAAAGAACGAGGAAAACGAATCCGTCCAGGATTAGACGATAAAATACTTACATCGTGGAATGCAATAATGCTTAAGGCATCCCTTGATGCTTATAGGGTATTTGGCGATAAAAAGTATTTAAAGCTTGCGATAAAAAATGCTGAGTTTATCAATAATAAAATTAAAACATCGGATAACAGATTACACAGGAACTATAAAAATGGTAAAACATCAATTAATGGGTTTTTAGATGATTATGCATTTACAATTGCTGCATTTATTTCATTGTATCAAGCCACATTCGATGAAAAATGGTTAATCGAAGCACGTGATTTATTAGAATATACTCTTGAGCATTTCTATAACAAAACAAGTGGTCTGTTTTATTATACTTCTGATATTGATCCTAGCCTTATTGCACGTAAAATGGAATTAATGGATAATGTAATTCCTGCATCAAATTCTGAGATGGCTAAAAACCTATTTATTCTAGGTAAATATTTTTACTATGAGGACTATATCTTGAAATCTGAGAAAATGCTGAGTAATGTAAAAGAGAATGCCTTAAAAAGTGGTGTTTACTTTGCAAATTGGGATATTTTAATGGCATGGTTTGCAAGCGAACCTTACGAAATAGCAATTGTTGGAAAAGATTTTAAAGCGAAACGAAAAGAACTAGATCAACATTATTTACCAAATGTATTTTTATCGGGTGGAAAGAATGAAGGAACTTTGTCTTTTCTTCAGGATAAAATGATAAAAGGACAAACTACAATTTATGTGTGTAGGAACAAAATGTGTAAGCTGCCCGTAACAGAGATTTGCGAAGCTATTAAGCAAATTAGTAAATAGACATTTACGTCATGAAAAATGAAGATTAGAAGCATTTTGTGATTAAGTGCTCGCTGCAATTATAGAAAGTATGATTCTGAAATTAAAATTACCACACCGAAATATTTATTCTTTGGTTGCATTTATCTAACTTATTCTGGATGAATTCTCATTTTTTTAATATAAATCAGTATGAAATTAAACATATTAAATTATTTACAGTCTTAGTTTTTGTTTTTAGTGCATTGCTAACTTATTTCAAATCCATTTTTCACGAATGAACAATATTAAAAAATCATATATATCACTAATTCTAGGTGCAATATTAATTGCCTTTTCTCCTGTTCTAATAAAAGATGCAGGAGCTCCCGGAACTGTTACTTCTTTTTACCGATTATTATTTGGAACGATCACTTTAATTATTCCTTTCACTCTTTCGAGGTTTAAAAGTCAAGAAAAGATAAAATCAAAAGGGATTATTATTGCAATTTTTGCAGGACTCTGTTTAGCTATTGATATGGCATTATGGGCTACTGGCATTATGCACTCAAATGCTGCTATGCCAACACTAGTTGGTAACCTTGCCCCTTTATGGGTTGGGATTGGAGCATTTCTATTTTTTAAAGAACGACAAACCTCCAAATTTTGGATAGGATTATTAATTGCTTTAATTGGTGTTACATTTTTAATGATTCAGGATTTATATCAACCTAATGGTATTTTTAAAGGTCTTATTTTGGGGCTTTTTGCAGGAATGTTTTATGCCAGTTTTATGCTTCTTACTCAAATCGGAAGAAGGTATTTAAATACAATATCCTATTTATTTATTAGTTCCCTAGCGACAACAATATTTCTTGGGATTATTGTTCTTTTTCAGGATTTCGAATTTGTCGGATATACACCAAAAGCATGGACCTTATTTATTATAATGGGTATAATGATTCAAGCTGGAGCATGGTTTTTTATAAATTTTGCTCAAGGTTATTTACCCGCATCATTGGTTTCTGCTACACTACTGGCTCAACCAGTATTAGCTGGTATTATTGCATTTGTAATGTTAGGTGAAGAATTAACCATATGGCAAATTATAGGTGGAATAATCGTAGTTGTAGGAATTTATACTGTCCATTTTGCGAAACAGAAAAACTCAAAAAGTGCCCTTCGTAAAACTAAAACAGCTGTTACAACAAAACAAGAATAGGTGTTTCATTCATTAATTTCTGAAATAAATGCTGTTAAATCAGAATGAAATCTAAATTAGGCTTACCTTTACTTCTGATTAGGGTGTATACAACTGAATCGAAATTATTATAAACAATGCTTTAAAAGAACATCATGGCAAAATCACAAGACGCAAAGAAAAACGTAAAAAAAGCTCCTCTTAAATCTGCCAAAGAAAAAAAAGAAGAAAAAAGAGAAAAGAAAGCTAAAAGAAATTAGATCTAAGTAAAAAATAAAGCGCAGCATCATAATCGATGCTGCGCCTTTTTTTATCTAATAAACTTTAGTTTAACAATACTGCATTTCTTGTCTTTCAACAATCTTTTCCTCAATTTTTATTAAACCTAAGGATGTGCCAGTAGAACGTCTTGTTTCACGACATAACTTAGCGTCATTAATTAATGATTTTCCATAACTTGGAATCATTTCTTTTAATATCTTTTGCCACTCCTCGCTTTTCATTTCATCCGCAAAGCAGGTTTCCAAAACATCCAACATTATAGAAACAGATGTTGATGCTCCAGGAGAAGCTCCAAGTAAAGCAACCAAACTACCATCTGCATTACTAATAATTTCGGTTCCTAATTTTAGTACACCACCAACTTTCTCGTCTTTTTTCATAATTTGTACTCGCTGACCAGCTGTGTACAATTCCCAATCTTCGAATCTTGCATTAGGAAAATACTTTTTCAATGTTTTAAATCTCGATTTAGGAGATTGTATTGCTTGACTTATTAAATACTTAATAAGATTAAAATTATTTTTTGCCACTGCAAGCATCGGACGCAAATTATGCAATCTCACCGATTTTATTAAATCCAAATTAGATCCACTCTTTAAAAACTTAGCAGAAATTCCAGCATAAGGTCCAAATAACAATGATTCTTCACCATTAATTCTACGTTTATCCATATGTGGCATAGACATTGGCGGCGAACCTTCAGCTGCCTTACCATACACTTTGGCATTATGCTCCTTAATTACTTCAGGATTTTTACAACGTAAAAACATTCCACTTACAGGAAAGCCTCCATAGCCAATTCCCTCAGTTATGCCCGACTTTTGTAATAAGGATAATGCTCCACCACCAGCTCCAATAAATACAAAATCACTTATTTCTATTCTTGTTTTACCAGTCGTCAAATTTTTAACTTTTATCTTCCAAGTATTATTATTTTGTTTTATGATATTAACAACTTCATGATTTAGAAAAATATCAGTATCCTGTTTTTTTTGAAGGTATTCAACCATTCCTTTAGCAATTACATCGAAATTTACATCAGTGCCAATTTCCATGCGTGTTGCTCCTATAATCTCAGATCGATCTCTGTTTTTCATCATTAATGGAGCCCACGAAGCAATTTCATCAAAGTTTTCAGAAAACTGCATATCCTCAAAAAGCGCATATTCCACCATTGCTTTATATCGTTTCTTTAAAAAATCAATGTTCTCATTTCCCCAAACGAAACTCATATGTGGCACTGCTTGAATAAATGATTCGTCGGATGGAATGTCTTTTTGAGATTTTAAATACGACCAAAACTCTTTAGATTCTTCAAATGATGAAGCTATCTTCAAAGCTTTCTCAATATTTACAGAACCATCTGCTTGCTCCGGAGTATAATTCAATTCACAAAAAGCTGAATGTCCTGTTCCAGCATTATTCCATGAAGCTGAGCTTTCGGCTGCTACATTATCAAGTTTTTCAAAAATATTAATTTTTGAATCTGGTAATAATTTTTTAATAAACACACCCAATGTTGCACTCATAATACCTGAGCCAATAAGCGTTACATTAATTTCCGATTTCCTTTTCATACAAATATGGTTTGTGATTTTCGCTATAAAACTAGTTAATAATTTAAATTTTCAAAACCACGCCAAATAATTCTATTTAAATTATTGATTTTCATTAATTTAAATCAGCTTTACTGACTATTTTTAAAACAAATTCGAAGATCAAAAGGTGGAGATATTTACATATCAACCTTTGTTTATAAGTGTTTTATAACACATCTGATTTTCTGCAATTTATTATTTATAATCATTTTTAATAACAGTTTTTTTATCAAAATGTTTTTAACAAGTGTTTATATTTTTATGAAACTAGAAAAACTTTACTGAGAATTGACCTAAATAACAAGCCATTGTAATTCGTTTTCAATTAATACCTGCTTTTTTTGAGTTATCTATTTCTAATTTGAAGAAATGTAAAAAAGCAGCTTGAGTAAGAAATTAATTTTTTACCAGGCCATATTTAGTATTTTCTTTAAGCATATCCTTAAAAAAACCTTATATAATAAGGCAATCGATACATATATATTTAAACCTGATGTATAACATGTTTACAAAAACCAATATTTCTTGATAAACGATGACATTTTATTATCTTCATCTTTTTTATAAAAATTGTTAAAACAAACGATTTCAATCAAATTTATTGTCTCATAATTAAAAAATATTTATGAAAAAACGAATCATGAAATTAGTTTCCTTAGCTATTTTGCTTTTAGTTTCAGCAAGTCCAATATTTGCTCAGCAAATACAAACAACCAGTATTTCTTCAATATTGGAAATCCAGCAATACAACCGAGCTATTCACATAATGGCCATGTTGTTACTTGGATTTGGCTTTTTAATGGTATTTGTAAAAAAGTATGGAAGATCAGCTTTAACAGCTACTTTTTTATTAGTAAGTATTTCTATTCCTCTTTATTTTGTAATCCATTCGTTAGGAATTTTTGGCGAAGCTAAAGGTGAAATTACAGAGTTAATTTTAGCAGAATTTGCAGCTGCCAGTTTGTTAATATCTGCTGGAGCGGTTTTAGGAAGACTTAAAATGTTTCAATACATCATATTAGGTGTTATGTTCATTCCATTTTATATGCTTAATGAGTGGATTATAATTGACAATGCTTTTGGAATTATTAAAGATGGTTTTGCCGACACTGGTGGATCAATTGTTATCCATGCTTATGGAGCGTTATTTGGATTAGCAGTGGCATTATCAATGACCACAAAAGAAGAACTTGAGAAACCAATTGAAGCAGATGCAACTAGTGATAGATATTCGATCCTAGGAAGTATGGTATTATGGGTTTTCTGGCCAAGTTTCTGTGCTGCGCTTGTGCCTCCTGAACTTATACCACATACAGTTGTAAACGTATTTTTGGCGCTTTGTGGATCTACATTAATTACATATATTTTATCCATTTCGATAAGAGGAAAAATAAACATCGCAGATATTGCAAATGCAGCTCTAGCTGGTGGTGTAGCAATTGGTTCAACTTGCGATCATGCAAGTCATCCTTCAGCAATGCTTATAGGAGTTTTAGCAGGAACTATTGCTACTGTTGGTTTTGCTATAATCCAAAGAAGACAGCAAAAACTTATTAAATCTGTAGATACATGCGGTGTTACCAATTTACATGGTTTGCCAGGCTTATTAGGTGGGTTTGCTGCAATTCCTATTGTTAGCGGTTTAAATGTTTCTAGCCAGTTATCGGGTATTTTAATTACTATAGTTTCATCATTAATTTTTGGTTACTTAACAGGGAAATTTATTTCGTTATTTGGACATAGAGATGAAGCATATATTGACGCTGAAGAATTTGAGGATGCTTATTAACAAAAAGTAATTAATCCCTTAAGATAAATAATACACTCAACGCAGTTTCAATAGTTCTTGAAACTGCGTTTTTTTTAAAACAAAAAAACAATGCCATCAATTAATTATCTTTGGGTTGGATATTGCTTTGAAAAAAAAAAAAGGAATGCAACAAAAAACATCCATTGTACGAAAACTAATATCTTACTTTTTATTGTTAAATATATTTACTGTAATTGTAGTAAGTTCATATTCGTATTTTAGAGCCAAAGATGCACTTGTGAAAAGAACATTTGACCAGCTTACATCGCTGAGAATAGAGAAGAAATATAGAATTGAAAGGTTTTTTGAAGACAGAACTGTTGATATAAATCTGGTTTCTAAATCGGAAGATATTAAAAGAATAATAGAGCTAATAGAAAAAAAAAGTTCTAGTGAAGAATTGGTTGATGATTTAATATATGATGTGTATGGAAGCTTCTTGCAGAGTCACTTTTTTTTAGAAACTTTTCATAAACAATTTTTTATTGTAGATATTAATGGAAATGCCATTCGATTTAATGCTCTAAAAAATGATACTTCAGAATTCAAGATTGATTTAGTAGATAAATTTCCTATTTATGATCTCGAAACAAAAATTACAGAGCATAAAAGCATTGTAATTGAAGATTATAAAATTGATGAAAAAACTAAATCACCATCCATTTTTATTGGGGCACCAGTTCTAAACAAAAGAAATGATCTATTAGGAGTAGTTGTAATTGAGATTTCAATTGATGCAATCAACTCAATAATGTTTGAAAACAATCCACACAATGGATTGGGCGAATCGGGCGAGTCGTATTTGGTAGGCGATGATTTTTTAATGCGAAGTACATCTAGATTTCATGATAATTCAGTATTTAAAATGAAAGTCAATACAATAGGAGTGCAAAGTGCTTTCAAAGGTATAACAGGAACAGAAACAATTAAAGATTATAGAAATATTTCTGTATTAAGTTCTTTTAGTAGTGTTGAGATTCAAAATTTAAATTGGGTAATACTTTCTGAAATTGATGAAAAGGAAGCAATGATTCCAATCGATTCTATTCGTAATAATATTATGTATCTAAGCGTGCTTATGTCTCTATTGTTGTTTGCATTTGTATATATTATAGCTAAACGAATTAGTATGCCAATAGTTAAACTTAAAGATGCAGCACAAAAAATAACTACCGGTAATTACGACGTCTTTGTTGAAGATATTATGAGCAACGATGAAATTGGGAGTTTGATCGAGGCTTTTAACGAAATGTCGTTTAAAATTAAAAAACAAACAGAAAATCTTAAGCTTGAGCGATCTATGCGACTTAGTTCAATGATCGATGGTCAGGAACTTGAGAGGCAGCGATTATCGAGAGAACTGCACGATGGATTGGGACAATCAATTTTGGCAATAAAAATGCGTTTAGAAAGAATGTCAAATGCATCTGAAGAAAAAGCAAAGCTTATTATGAAAGAAGTTCAGGTGCTTTTTGCAAATACTATTCAAGAAGTTCGAAGTATTTCTAATAATCTTATGCCAGCTGTTTTAAACGAATTTGGTTTAGTCGATGCATTATTAAATCTATGTCGCGATGTTGCAAAAAGCACTGAAGTGAAAGTTGAACTAAATCATAAGCATTATTTCAACGAAGCAAACGATAAAATAAACACATATTTATATCGAATTTCTCAAGAAGCTCTTAATAATATAATTAAACATTCAAAGGCACAAAATGCTTTTATCGAATTAAAATGCAACGATAATTATGTGTATTTAAAGATAAAAGATGATGGACAAGGCTTTAATTATCTTGAAGATATAAAAATGTGTGGGAATGGTATTTCAAATATGAAAGAAAGAGTAAATTTGTTAAGTGGAAAAATTCAAATTGATTCTGTGAAAAATAATGGAACTGTTATAAATATTGTAGTTCCTAAAGATTTAATTCGTGATGGAGAAAATTCAAATTGTATTAGTTGATGATCATCAGATGTTTAGGGATGGAGTGAAAGCAGTATTATCTGATGAATCCAATATCAACATTGTTGGCGAAGTTGGTAATGGAAATGATTTATACAAATTGCTAGAAACAGAAACAGTTGATATTATTATTACAGATATTTCTATGCCCGAAATTTCAGGAATAGAAATCACTAAATACGTTTCAGACAAGTTTGCCGATATTAAAATTCTTATTTTATCGATGCATTCTAATGAAGAGTTTATTACAAAAGCTTTAAGCTCTGGAGCAAATGGATATTTACCAAAAGATACAAGCATGAGTGAGTTACTTGATGCAATAAACACAATTTATAAAGGCGATAATTATTACAATAAAACTATATCGGATACAATCTTGAAATCTGTAATTAATAAATCTAAAACAAATAGTGGCAATAATAAAACATTAACAAACCGCGAAAAAGAAATTGTTTCGTTAGTTGTTGATGGCTTAACGAATAAAGAAATTGCGGATAAACTTTGTATTAGTATTCGTACAGTCGATTCGCATAAAAATAATGTTATGCAAAAGCTACAATTAAAATCTTCTGTAGAACTTGTAAAATTCGCTATTAAGAATAAAATTGTAGATATAGATTAATTTCAGAAATTATACTTTCTACCTATTAATAGGTAATTTACCTATTCGACTTGCCTAAATTACTTATATAAAATTCAGCTTAATTACTGATTGTCTCATAATACAACAAAATCTAGTTTTGTTGCATGTGCAATAATTCTATAATAAGATCAAGAACAGCAAATTTCCTATTGGAAACTTTAGCTTCAATCTACATTTTAGAAATTATAATTAACAATAAATATTAATAACTATGAATCAAAAAGTAAAACTTTTTAGTATGCTATTTGCTTTGCTGTTAACGGTAAATGGTGTT
>Ga0209633_10003496_pt1 | contig 14475 bp, 16 predicted proteins | sample Cruoilmetagenom1_FD_187290 | JGI IMG/M metagenome (GOLD analysis project Ga0209633, IMG submission 187290) | Oil polluted marine microbial communities from Coal Oil Point, Santa Barbara, California, USA - Sample 1 (SPAdes) (version 2) | ecosystem: Environmental > Aquatic > Marine > Oil seeps ... | reverse complement strand
ATGTAATCCTCCTCCCAGAAGCAGGCTGTAATGTTTGGAAAAGATTTCAAATGCTCCAATAATGGGAATATCATATTCTAAATAGTTCATATACCTTTTTAGTGGAAAAAATCCGGTAATAGCTGACTGCTATTACGTTTAGAATATTCAGCTTGCGCAAATAGCGTAGAAGTAAAGACTATGATTATAAGAATTATATTTTTCATTTCATTCCCATTATTAAATCTTAAATTAATTTCCCAAATAAATCATAATCATTACAACTAACAATTTCAATGTCATAAAAATCGCCCACTTTTAAAAGTTTATCATCAGCCTTAATAAGAACTTCGCCATCAACTTCTGGAGCATCTTTTTCTGATCTTCCTATAAAATATTCTCCTTCAATATCATCAACAATTACTTTTATAGTTTTGCCAACCATTTTATTGTTTTTGTTTAATGATATTTCTTTTTGAATTTCCATTATCTCAGCTTTACGTTCTTCTTTTTCATCTGCAGATACTTTATCACCTAAAATAAAACTTGGTGTGTTTTCTTCAACCGAATAATCAAAAACTCCAACTCTATCGAACTCTACTTCTTTAATAAAATCTTTAAGTTCATTAAAATCTTTTTCTGTTTCATTTGGATAACCAACTATAAAAGTTGTACGCAAAGTTAAATTGGGAATTCTATCTTTGAGTTTTTTTATGAGTTTCAGAGTCGAATTCTTAGTTATTCCTCTTCTCATTGATTTAAGCACATCATCAGAAATATGTTGAAGTGGAAGATCAATATAATTACACACTTTAGGATTGTTAGCAATCTCATCCATTATATCTTCTGGAAAATGAGAAGGATAAGCGTACAACAATCTAATCCATTCTATATTTTGAATCTTTGACAATTTATTCAGAAGTTCAGCCAAAACTCGTTTTCCATAAATGTCATTTCCATAATCTGTTGTGTCTTGTCCAATGATTATAAGCTCTTTAACACCTTTACCAGCAAGGCTTTCAGCCTCTTTTACTAAATCTTCAATTGGCGTTGATTTATGCAAGCCTCGCATTAAAGGAATTGCACAGAACGAACAAGGATTATCACATCCCTCAGAAATTTTAAGATAAGCATAATGTTTTGGAGTTGTAAGAGAGCGTTCACCAAGAAGTTCCTTTTTTAAATCGCCTCCAAATTCTTTTACAATTCCCTCGTAATCTTCGGTTCCAAAAAATACATCCACATCAGGAATTTCCTTTTGTAAATCTTCTTTGAATCTTTCTGATAAACATCCGGCAACTATTACTTTTTTTATTTTTCCTTCTTTTTTTAGAGCCACAGCTTCCAAAATTGTATTTATTGATTCTTCTTTTGCAGCATCAATAAATCCACAAGTATTTATTATTACACTATCTGTATTTTCAGAAGTATTAGTAACTTCAAAATTGTTTGCATTTAATTGTCTGGAAAGTCTTTCTGAATCAACTATGTTTTTTGAACAACCAAGAGTTATTATCTCTATTTTATTATTTTTATCTGGCATTAGTTTCTTTGAAAAGTTTTAAAAATTCTGAAAAGAAATTTACAATTTTTTAATGTAAGGAATTGGAGAGTTGAACTTATTTTAGAAGTAACATTTTTTTTGTTGCAGAATAATTACCAACCTTTATTTGATAATAATAAACTCCACTTGGTAAGTTGTTTGCATTAAAAGTAACAGAATATTTCCCAGCCGATTTGTTTTCATAGACTAAGATAGTAACTTCATTTCCAATAGGATCATAAACTTTTAGAACTGTATTGGTAGTGGATGCAAACTTTGCGTCAGTTACTGCTGGAATTGAATAATTTATTGTTGTAACTGGATTAAAAGGATTAGGAAAGTTTTGTTCTAAACTAAAAACTTTTGGGATGTTTGTGTTTTTCTCTACGTCAACCAAAGAAGTACGCGGATAATAATAAAGGATTGCTGGGAATGTAAATTCAACACTATCAACAGTTATTTCCTCTTCACTTAACGTGTAATATCCCTTGTCATCATTTGGTTTCCAGCAAATTGCCTCGCCTTGTGGTTCTTTTTCGTATGGAAGTCCAAGTGGGATTTTGCTCATAGCTTGAGTAATTGATTCATTTTCATCCCTGCTCCAATAGTAAATATCCTCATAAGTTTTAACAATTATTTCTTTTCCATCTGAGGAGATTTCTCCGGCAGTTATATAATTGAACGGTTCATTTACTTCAGGGTCTTTCGGGAAATTTAATTTTACTTCCAACTCCATATTTATTATTTCGTTTGTCGATTGCGGATACGTAGCTTTATATAATCTGATATTAGTATTTCTTTTACTCAGGATGAAAAGATCTTTTGTAAGCGGATCTATCAAAAGAGTTTCAGCATCTCTGTTTTCATCTGGATATAAAAGTGTTATAGTTGAAATGTCAGCAATTGTAGAATCAACAAATGATTGTCCGATATTAACAATTGGTTCTTCAATTCTATATATAAATTTTGAATTATATTGTTTATCGTTATCGCCAATATCTCCTATGTACAAATATGTTAAACCATCAACCGGTCCGGGCCCAATTGCTATATCTTCCCAATCACGATTTTCAATTCCATCTAAATAAAATATTCCAAGATCATTACCATTTGTATCTAATGCAAATATTCTATTTTTATTTCCTGAATCGTTGTGCGTCCAAAGTACACCTTTGTTCTTTGAACTAGCTACAATACCGGATGCTTCATCAATCTTATCATTTACAACAACTCCAAGTATCATTTTTCTTCCAAATGTCGGCGAAACATTTTGCGAATTAAAAACAAAAGCTAAAAGTAGAATTGCGGTAATTGAAATTAGATTCATATTGTTTGAAATTTATAGTTTTGGGACATATAAAGATATTATCGTAATATTCTGACATTAATAAAGATAAAATTTAACACACAAATGCCTGGCACTATGAAAGTGCCAGGCATTTTATTTTATAACAATTCTTATTTCGTATTTCAGATTGCAAGTAATTTACATTACAATAAAACAATTATTTTTTATAGTATTGTAACGCCTCGGGCATTAATTTTTGCAAATTATTAATTCTTGTTTGGTCAGATGGATGTGTACTTAAAAATTCAGGCGGTGCTTGTCCACCTTTGTTTGCAGCCATTCTTTTCCAAAAATCTACAGCTTCTCTCGGGTTATAACCAGCCATAGCCATAAATATCAAGCCTAAGTGGTCAGCTTCACTTTCATGCAATCTACTAAACGGAAGCATTACTCCAACTTGTGCCCCAATACCAAAAGCCATCATCCAAAGCTGTTGAGTTTGTGCCGGTTTATTTTGAAGTGCAAGAGCCAATCCCATTCCGCCTAATTGAGTTAGCAATCCTTGACTCATTCTTTCTCCGCCATGCTCTGCTATTGCATGAGCTATCTCATGTCCCATTACAACAGCAACTCCAGCTTCATCTTTGCAAATTGGTAAAATTCCTGTATAGAAAACAACCTTTCCACCTGGCATACACCACGCATTTACATCGTTACTTTTTACCAAATTGAATTCCCAATTATAACCTTTTAGGTGAGAGGACATATTTTTTTGTTTAAAATACTTCTCAACTGATTTTTGAATTTTTCTTCCAACATTTTTAATCATAGCAGTTTGCTTTTGATCTTTGCTTGGTGGATTTTCTTTTAAAAATTGATCATATTGTTGAAAACTTGTTGTCATCATTTGAGAAGCTGGAATTAAACTTAACTGTTTTCTTCCTGTAACTGGAACCGTACTGCAAGAGACCGCAAATAAAAAAAGAAATACTAGACTAATAAAACTTGTTTTGATTTTCATTTTTCCTCTAAAATATTTTTATTCTGAAAATTTTTTATTTTATTTCTTCCCAATCAGTCATTTTTCCATTCTTGAAAAAATAAGTTATTGAACCATAAAACCATTGAGTAAATGTTCCCCATTTTTCCTTATTCTTTGTAATCTTATCAGGCTTTCCCCAACTATCTTTTAACATTTTGTCGGTCATGCCCTTCCATACTTTTCCGCTTATAATTCTTCCGCCAATTTTTTTCCCATATTTTCTAATTAGCTGTTTTGCTCTGGAACTTTCTAGTTTTGGTTTTAACTCTTCAATAAAACTTTTAAGACTATCTATTTCAACCAATAGATTTTCTTTTTCAACTAACAAACTATTTTTTTTTGTTGATAGGCTATCAATTAGAAAATTATATCTATCCTTACTCATTTTGTTTATTTCAGATTGAGCCACTAGAGATGATGAAAATAATACTAAGAATAAAAAAGAATAAAATCTATACATATAAAAATCCTATAAATTATACAATTAAGTTCTGTTTTAAAAATTCAATTTTTGTGGAATTAAATGAGCTGTTTTATTATTTCTATGATACAAAAAGATGTAAATATAAATATACTGCTGGAGCTGTTAACAATAGCGAATCAAATCTATCAAATATTCCACCGTGTCCTGGTATTAGTGCCGAAGAATCTTTAACACCCGCATCACGTTTAATAAGACTTTCAACTAAATCGCCCATCTGACCAATTGTTCCAACAATAACACCAATTACAATTGCATCAAAAATAGTGAGAAAATCTATAAAGTAAAATTTTGCAACAATCATTGCAATAATTGCAAAAACAAATCCAGCAATTGCTCCTTCCCAACTTTTGTTCGGACTTACTCTTGGAAACAATTTATGTTTTCCAAATGCACTTCCTAAAAAGAAAGCTGCTGAATCACAAACCCATATAGAAACTAAAATAGATATTATTAGATATCCGCCTTCTGCATAAAGAATATTTTCTCTGCTAAAATGTTCCCTTAATAAGAGAATTGTTGAAGCTAAAATTCCAAAATATAAAACGCCTAAAAGAGTTGTTCCAATATTAATTATTGCAGAATCTTTATTTCTAAATAATTCTGCTAATAATATAAGCACAGAACTTCCAATTAAAATTGTATTTATATCTGTAAAATTAAAATATGAGTTTAAAATAATTACTGCTACTGCTAAATATCCAAGAATAATATTTACTCTAGCATTTATATTTTTAACCATTTTTGAAAATTCACCAAAAGCTGCCAATCCAATAAAAAGTGTAAAAATTAAAAACGGAATTTCACCATAAAGACATGCAGCAATTATTAACGGAATTGCAACTATGGAGACAATAATTCTAGTTGAAGTATTTCCAAGAGCCATAAAAAGTTCTAACCTTCTTCCTCATTGTTAATATCTTCAATCAGTTTTTTTGCATCTTCAGCGTCTTCTTTTTTCACCATAAGCTTTATTATAGATAAAGATCCGTTTACAGGAATACTTTGATCTTTTTGTGATAAAATAATTGCCTCAATCTCTGCTCCGGCAAGATTAGACTTGATCATTTCAGCCTTATAAATATAATCTGTAGAATAAACGGCTATCCAATCTCTATGGTGAACTAAGTTTAATTCAAAGTCTTCTTTAGGTATAAGTTCTGTTCCACAATCAGCACAAACAGAAACACCTTTTACATATTCTGCTTCACAGTTAGGGCAAATCATTTTGTACCTCCGTTTTGGTTAGCTTAAAATAGTTCTTATTTATAAAGATAACAAAACCAACAAAAAGTGCAAGTAATAAAGCAAAACTTATTAAATGTGAATCAATGTTTTCTACATCAACAAAATTGGATTGCATTAGCTCTTCTTCACCAAAAACAAAAAAGGCAATGATGGCAACAAAGTTATTTATAAAGTGCAGAATTATTGATGTAACTATTGAATCACTTTTGTAAACTGCATAGCCAAGGTAAAATCCAATTCCTATTAAAGGCAGCAGACCGTAAGGGTTAAAATGATAAAGACCAAAGAAGATTGATGTAATTAAAATTGCCCAAAATGATTTCAATTTAAACTCAAAACTTCTTTGTACAAAACCTCTAAAGAAAAACTCTTCACAAATTGCCGGAGTAATTGAAACTGTAATTACAATAAGTAGCATTTCAAAAACATTGTTGGCTGTTAAAAGTTGAGAATAAGTTTCACCGACATATTTATCCATCATATCAAGAAAGTTTTTAATACCTAAAATAAAACTATTTGATTTTGACAGCTGTTCAATAACATAGTTTTGAATATGCAAATAATCTTGTAGAAGCGGAATTAAAATGACCATCCCAAGTGCCAGCAATCCAACTTCTTTTGGCTTGGGCATTTTTAATCTAACTATTTCAGTAACATCCTCAAAAACCAACTTACTTAATAATATTGCCGGGAATAGAATAAATAAAACTTGTGTTCCAATTGTTAAAAGTCGTAGCAAATTCATATTTGCATTGGTTATATCGAATCCAAAGACCAATACTGCAATAACGCCGCCTCCAAATTGGAATGCAACAAAAACAGCAATTAGACCTAAAATAGCTGCTTTAACAGGAGACATTGTTGGTGTAATTTTATTTTCTTTCAATTTTTCTTTTGCCCACTAATTTTTCAACTCGCAAAATAGTTAAAACACATTACATTTAAATATTAATTTTTATTTTTGTCATAATACTCTTAACTTTATTCTTAATAATTTTTTAGGTCATAAATTTTTCCGTTGCATCATTCATAAATTTTCTGCTAATTGCGGTACAATAATTCGGGAGATTACTATTTAAATACTGCTACTGATTCACATTCTTAAATTACTTGAAGAGGTAAACTATGTTATTTCAAGAGAATAGCAGTGTAAATAATCCCCTGGCAGAACTTATCAACGATGATACCTTTCAATTGTTAAGTAGTAAAGGGCTTTTTAACGAGAAATCTTTACGAGACTATCAAATTAGAAAACAATTCAAACTATTAAGAACTCAAGATATTAATGCTAGTGATGCAATTGATCTACTAAGAGAAGACTATCCTTATCTTCAATTTGATACACTACGCAAGATTGTATATCATATTAAATAACTTCTTGATTAAGTTAGATTGTTACTTTATATTTTAATTCCTTACTTGAACAATCTTTTATTTGATTGGTTAGAAAGGTTTTTAGCCCAGTGTCTCCCCCAACACTGGGCTTTATATTTAAATTAAAACGGTATTTATAATGGCAAAAGTTAAAACAAAAACTAAGAAACAAAACGTTAGGATTGTTTCTCCTTTTAACAACTATTGGTCAAGAGAAAATTACATTCTTTTTGGCGTTGGAATGGCAATTGTAATTATTGGATTTTTACTAATGGCTCAAGGTCCTTGGGATAATCCCCTTTCTTTAACGGTTTCACCTTTAGTGTTGTTGGTAGCATATTTAGTTGTATTTCCACTATCAATATTATATAAAAAACGAAAAACTACTTTAAGCGAAGATGTTTCTAGCGAAGATTAAAGGTAATATAGTTTCTACACAAAAGAACTTAAACCTCAAAAGTCATAAACTTCTTTTGGTTCATCCAATAGACTTACAAGGTAACTACATTGGAGAAAAAGATTCAATTGCACTTGATATAATTGATGCAGGCATTGGAGATACCGTTCTGGTTGCTAAAGAAGGTGGAGCAGTTAAGCAAATTTTAGGACATAAAAAAGCTCCAGTAAATACAATAATTATTGCTATAGTTGACGATTTAGATGTTCAAGAATAACTACCAAACCCATTTTGAAAAACAATGTTGAAACAATAACCAAATTAAGACTTTTACTTCAAGTTGAAGGAATTGGTCCTGCAAAATTATTTAATCTTCTTTCCAAATTTCAATCCTTAGACAATTTATTAGACTCAAAATTCAATTCTCTTATTAAGGTTGAAGGAATTTCTCAAAATCTTGCAAATAGAATTTTAAAACAAATAAATAATTTTAGCAGTTTTGAAATAGAAGTAAAAAGAGAAATTGAAAAACTAGATTCTCTCAGTTGCAAATGGGTTACTTTTTGGTCGGATGATTATCCTAAAAATCTAAAAAACATTTATGACCCGCCAATAATTTTGTACTACAAAGGAACTCTTCAAGAAACTGACATTAACTCGATTGCTATTGTGGGAACAAGAATGCCAACCCAATATGGAAAGAGTCAATCATTAAAATTTGCTCAAGAATTAGGCGAAAAAAAGATTACAGTCGTTAGCGGAATGGCTCGTGGTATTGATTCTGCTGCTCATCGAGGAACAATTAAAAGTGGTGGAAGAACTCTCGCGATTATTGGCTCCGGGTTAGATGTAATTTATCCACCGGAGAATAAAAAACTTTTTGATGAAATTAGCAATAGCGGAGCAGTAATTTCTGAATATCCGTTAGGCACAAAACCAGATGCTCAAAACTTTCCCAAACGTAACAGAATAATTTCGGGAATTTCACTTGGCACTCTTGTAGTTGAATCAAAAAATAAAGGTGGAGCTTTACAAACAGCGTCTTTTGCATTGGATCAAAACAAAGAAGTTTTTGCAATTCCTGGTAGCTTGGGCATAATACAAAGTGAAGGAACAAATCTTTTAATTCAAAAAGGTGAGGCAAAATTAGTAAAAGATTCAGAAGACATACTAGTTGAACTTAACCTACAAATTAAACCAACTGTTGGAGAAAACATTCCTAAACCGGTTGAAGACTTAAATTTGTTTGAACAAAAAATTTATGACTCACTTTCTAACGAACCAAAACACATAGATTTAATTGCAAATGAAACTAAAATAAATTCAGCAGATTGTTTGGTACACTTGCTCTCATTGGAGTTTAGAAGTTTGGTTAGGCAATTACCTGGAAAAATGTTTGTTGTTGATTGAGCTTAATATCTCTTCTTTTCTTTCCACAATTCTTTAAGTCTATCTTTTAATTTTTTCTCTTGTCCATTTTCTGTTGGATAGTAATATTGTTTTCGTTTTAGATTATCCGGCATATAGTTTGCGTCAACAAAACCATTTTCAAAATCATGGGGATATTTATAATTTTTTCCATAATCCAAATTCTTCATCAACTTAGTTGGGGCGTTTCTAAGGTGAAGTGGAACTGCGTCACGTTCTTCATTTCTCACATCATTAAATGCTCTTTCTATAGCCATATACGAAGCATTACTTTTAGGTTGAGATGCTAAATAGGTTGCACATTGTGAGAGAATTATTCTAGCTTCAGGCATCCCAATTTTTTCTATTGCTCTAAAAGTTGCTTCTGCAATAACCAAAGCATTGGGAGATGCATTGCCAATATCTTCAGAGGCAAGTACTAACATTCTACGGGCAATAAATTTTGGATCTTCTCCACCTTCCAGCATTCTTGCCATCCAATATAAAGATGCATCGGGATCACTTCCTCGTAAACTTTTTATAAAGGCAGAAATAATATTATAATGTTCTTCTCCGTCTTTGTCGTAATTAACATTTTTGTATTGCAGAATATTGTCAATTACAGTTTTAGTAATCTCAATTTTCTCTTTTTCTACTTCTTGCAAAACTGCTGATTCAAGAATGTTTAGCAAAGTTCTTGCATCTCCACCGGAAGCATAAATTAAATAATTTTTATCAACACTTTCAATTTTCTGCTCTTTAAGAAATTCATCATTTGAAATTGCAAACTCAATAATATTATCCAAATCATCTTTCGTTAATTCCTCAAGCACATAAATTCTTGCTCTGGAACGTAATGCCGGAATAACTTCAAAAGAAGGATTTTCTGTTGTTGCACCTATCAAAATAATTAAGCCAGATTCAACTGCGGATAACAATGCGTCTTGTTGAGCTTTATTAAACCTATGAATCTCATCAATAAATAAAATGGTTCTTTTCTTAAAGCTTTCTTTGTTAATTTTTGCTGTTCCAATAACTCCACGCACATCTTTTACGCCAGCAGAAACAGCATTAAGCTGATAAAAATCTGAGTCAGTTGTTTCTGAAATAATTTTTGCGAGTGTGGTTTTACCAGTTCCCGGCGGACCCCAAAGAATGAAAGAGCTTAAAACATCATTCTCAATCATAAGGCGTATAGGTTTGCCAGCTCCAACCAGTTTTTGCTGACCTTGAAATTCATCAAGCGTTTTTGGTCTTATCCGTTCAGCTAATGGTATGTTTAATTGATGATTGATTATTTTCTATTGATTATTTATAAATGATGATTGTTGCTAAGAAACTTCCATTTAGCATTATATAAGTATACAAACACTAAATTGGTATTCGGAAAACTGGGAACTAATATTTGTCATTCTGAATGTAGATGTCTTTTATCGAAATGAAGAATCTCTTTGTTATTAGTTATCGAGATATTTCAGTCGTAAAAAACACTCCTTCAATATGACAAGTATTAGAATCCGAAAAACACTTAGTGCTTAGTATATCTCAATAAATATTGGATTAATTTCACCTACTTCGACTCCGCTCAGTATGACATTGTTAAACATTTCTACTAAACCTTATTCAATCTGCATTTTACAATCGTCAATCCTTTGTTTCTTTCTTATCCTTAAATCTAAACGCCTTTTCATTTTTCTTTTTCATATGAAATTTTTCGCGGGCAACTTCTTCTAATTTAGCATCACTATTTTTTAATGATTTAATATCATCGTCTAAAGTTTTTATCTCTTTTTTGTTTTCTTCAATCTGATTTTCTATAGTTTGAATCTCATTTTTTAATTCGAAATATTTAATTAGTCCATACTTGTTGAAGAACAGAAATAAAATTAAAAATATTAATATTACAAAATATATTCCCGTTAGAAGTTTATCACGTTTTGTGTTTCTTTTTTTCATAATGCCGATTCAATAATCACTTCAATCAATTCATCAAATTCAATTCCATCTGCTCGAGCCATTTTAGGTAGAAGACTATGGGATGTCATTCCAGGTAATGTATTTACTTCAAGGCAATATGGTTTGTTATTTTCATCTATTCTAAAATCTACTCTTCCGTAGTCTTTACATCCAATAGAATCAAATGCAAGTTTAGTTTGATCATTTAATTCTTCCACAAGAGTTGTTGGTAAATCTGCTGGAACTATATATTGAGTCATTCCATCTGTGTATTTACATTCATAATCATAAAGTTCGTGTTTAGGAATAATTTCCAAAACAGGGAGAATTTTATCATTTATAATCCCAACGGCAAACTCTCTTCCGGAAATAAATTCTTCTAACAATATTTTTTTTGAAAATTGAGAAGCTAGACTTACTGCTTCTTCAAGTTCATTTTTTTCATTACACTTAGTTAAGCCAATGGTAGAGCCTTGATCGTTGGGTTTAATAATACATGGATACTTAATTGTCTCAACAATTTTTTTGTCAAGTAAATCAACATCCACTTGTCTTGTTGCCTCAATCCATTTGGGAGTTGTAACTTTGAAGTGTTCAAATACTGCTTTGGAACGAGCTTTATCCATTGAGAGTGAACTACCCAAAACATTAGATCCCGTATATTTAATTCCACGTAATTCTAGCAATGATTGTATTGCTCCATCTTCACCCCATTTTCCGTGAAGTGCAATTACAGCTAGGTCAATATTATCAAAAAGATTGGAGTTGACTGACTTAATATAATTATTGTTTGAAACTAGTCGACAATCACAATCACTAAAAAAATCTTCGGTATTCTCTGGTTGGTCAACTCCATAAGCTGGATCAATTAGTGTTGCAGAATATCCTAATTTAAGAACCGCTTCATAAATTGATTTACCAGTTTGTTTTGAGACTGCTCTTTCTGGTGAGTTTCCACCAAGTAGTATTGCTATATTAATTTTGTCTTTTTGCATTATTTTTTAATTCGAATTAAAGTCTTTATTAAATAATTATCTGATATTTCTTGTTTAAGTCATTACGAGGAATATTTTTTACGATGTGGTAATCTGTTTGGTTAAATAATTGTTTGGCAGATTGCCGCACTCAACAAAAAACGTTGAGTTCGCAATGACAGTAATTTTTAATTTAATATGTGTTTATTTTTGGCACTGACCTTCAAGCTTTTCCATTATTACCATGTTAATCAATCCATCATAACCAGTAATGCTTGGTTGAGTATTATGTAATAGTGATTTTTGAACAGACCGTACTAAATGAGTTAGTTTATTTGCTCTTTTTCTGAATGCTTTTTTTGCTTCTCCATTTAACTCAATAGTTAATTTGCCTGGAGCTTTCTTCCCACCAATAATATTTTCTATTGTTAATGAACCATTTGAACCAACAATCTCTATTCTATTTAAAGCATTTTTTGCATTGAACGATACATTTAGAAATCCATAGCCACCTTTTTCAAACTTTACAACTGCTGCAGCAAAATCATCAACTTCACTTTTATAAACTACATTATCAATGAAGCCTTTGATATCTAAAATTTCCCCACCAAAAAATCTTAGTAGATCAATCATATGTGTTCCCAAATCTCTAAAAGCACCACCGCCACTTTTTTTAATATCAAATCTAAAATTATCATTTGGTTCATAATCAATATTAAACGATGTAGATACTGATACTATTGAACCAATCATGTTTTGACTAATAATTTCTTTGGCTTTAACAGATAATGGATGAAATCGATGAACATAATTTACAGTTAGATATACATTGTTTTCTTTACAAACATCTAACATTTCTTTAGCCTGTTCAGCTGTAATAGCTATAGGCTTTTCGCACAAAATATGTTTGCCGGCTTTTGCAGCTTCAATAACTTGCCAATGATGATTATGATTTGCACTACCAATATAAAGTACATCAAAATCTTGCTTAAGAAACTCTTGATAGTCATTATAAAAACTACTTGCTGAAAATTTGTTAGCAATAAATTTTGCACGCTCTATATCTGAACTATAAACAGATGTTAATAAACTTTTCTTTAATAATTGTAATGTTGGAATAAAAAAAAGCTCTGAAAATCTACCACAACCGGCAACACCCCACTTTAACTTTCTAACTCTTCTTAATCTTTTTGGATTTTGTAATTTCATAATCGTTAAATGTTCAATTTTTTCATTAAATTTTTAATTGGTTTAGTGTTTTGCATAACATAATAATGTATTGCATGTACGTTAGAATTTAATAATTCTTCAGATTGTTTTAATGCCCATTCAACTCCAATTTCTGCAGTATGTTCTGGTTTAGCTTCTAAAATTTCATTAGCAAGATCAACCGGAATATCAACATAAAAAATCGGTGGAAGTAATTTTAGCTGTGATTTTGATGTTATAATTTTTATACCAGGAATGATTGGAACGTTAATATCATTTTTTTTACAAAGGTCAACATAATCAAAATACTTTTTGTTATCATAAAACATTTGGGTTACAATATAATCAGCACCAGCACTAACTTTTTCTTTTGTAAAGTGAATATCCGTTTCCAAATTTGGAGATTCAAAATGTTTCTCGGGATATCCGCCGACACCAATTCCAAAATTCATTGGATCTGCGTTAAGTAATTCTTCTTCCAAGTATTTACCACTATTCATGTCTGAAATTTGTTTTACAAGGTCAGTTGCATATCTATTTGTCGTTCTTCCAAATTTTACCGGTTTTTGAAAACCACTATCATCACCTTTAATAGCAAGGACATTATCAATTCCAAGGTAATGAAGCTCAATAAGAAAATCTTCTGTTTCTTCTTTTGTAAAGCCATTACAAATTACGTGAGGAACAGCATCAATATGATATTTATTTTGGATGAGAGCACATATACCTAAGGTTCCAGGTCGTTTCCTTTTAACTTTCATCCTAAAATCACCAGAGGATGTTTCTTCATACACAACTTCTGCGGCATGGCTAGTTATATCTATAAATGGAGGATTAAATTTCACCAAATCTTCTAAAGCAGATAATAATTTTTTAATATTCCCACCACGTTTTGGCGGAATAATTTCGAAACTGACGAAGGGACTTTTAGCTTTATCTAGATGTTCAATTACTTTCATTTAATTATTCATTTTAATATTACAAGATGTTCATGGATTTTATTATTGTTAGTTCAAACACGCTTTTAGTAGGAAATCTCACATTCCAAATATAGTTAAGAGATTTCTCAATCGCTAAAAACAAACTAATTTTGAAATGACATTGATTAGTTTTTTGTTTCAGAACATCAATTTTGAATTCGTTATTTATTATAATAATCCTACTTTACTGGAATCAGTTTTAGTAAATCATACTCTGCATTTCTCACAAATTCTTCATTGGTATTAATTTCAATATATTTCCCTGTTAACCACATCTCAGTCATATCACTATAATGTTCGCTCATGAAATGTCCAGATTGACCATTAGGTAAAATCATTTCAAATTTTTCCGGTTCTGCAAAGTCATAAATAAATCTCATCGATGGACCAAGTTTATTATCATAGTTCTTTTGAAATGAATATTCAGTGTTAAAAACTGTAGTTCCGTCACCACCAATTTCAAACGGACCAATATCTAAAAGTTTATCAAGCATTGCATTTTGTCCGTGGAAAAAATGCTTAAATAATACCTTATGTAACTTCCCCCATTGCCAATAAGTAATGTCGTCATTGAGCTCAATGACGACATTACTTATT
>Ga0209633_10003493_pt1 | contig 14485 bp, 16 predicted proteins | sample Cruoilmetagenom1_FD_187290 | JGI IMG/M metagenome (GOLD analysis project Ga0209633, IMG submission 187290) | Oil polluted marine microbial communities from Coal Oil Point, Santa Barbara, California, USA - Sample 1 (SPAdes) (version 2) | ecosystem: Environmental > Aquatic > Marine > Oil seeps ... | reverse complement strand
TCATGCGCTTATTGTCGGCACAAGCGGACATAGCCAGCCATTGTCAACAGTTTGGCCAAATGTGGACGGCGGATAAGCTATGAAAACTGATAAAGTCAAAACCATTCACGACCTGAAAAAAGATATTGCTGGCACGCACGGCATTGAAGAACACGCGCGAAATATAGACCCAGTACAGCATGAAGCCGACTGGCAGACTTTGCAAAAGCATGGGTATGTGATGATGGAAGATATAATTTGTGTGGATGCGTGTGCGGCCATAAAATCTGAACTTTTGCCGCTGCTTACCCATACAGGACGCAACGCATTCGAAGGCATAAAAACCCAGCGTCTCTATGCCACTTTGACCAAGACACGCGTGTGCGACGCACTAGCGGTCCATCCTCGCATTCTGGCTTTGCTCGACCAAATGTTCATGCCCAATTATTTGCTTTCGCAATTGCAAGTGATCAATATCCAGCCTGGTGAAGCAGCGCAATTCGTCCATCATGATGACGGGTTTTACCCCCTGCCCCGCCCGCGCGCGCCGCTGGGGGCAGCCAGCATTTTCGCCATTGATGATTTCACTGCGGAAAACGGCGCCACCAATATCATCCCTGAATCTCATAAATGGGGCGACCGTTTGCCAACGGATGATGATAAGCTCGTCCCTGCCGTTATGCCCAAAGGTAGCGCTATCTTTTATGGCGGCACGTTTTGGCACGGCGGCGGCGCAAACAACAGTGATGCAGACCGCCTCGCCATCACCTGCCAATATTGCGAGCCATGGGTGCGCCAGCAAGAAAACTACACACTGGGTACATCAAAAGACATCGTGCGCGAAATGTCCCCCGAGCTACAATCTCTATTAGGCTATTCCATTTTGCCGCCTTATATCGGCATGGTCGGCGGCATGCATCCAAAGCGGCTTTTGGAGGAGGACGGGTAAGCGGTGACAATAATACCCAGATATTTATTGGCGGGGCTTGCAGTCTTCCTGACGGCATGTAGCGCAGGCCAAATGGATACTGGTGCAGTGAGAGGCGTACATTCGTCTGAAGTAGACGCGCTGTTTTCGCAATACGGTAAAGATACGCCAGGCTGCGCAGTCGCCGTTGACCACCTAGGAAAATTTGTCCACATGGATGGCTATGGCATGGCTGACCTTGAAACAGGTACGCCGATTACGCCGCAATCCGTATTTTATACGGCCTCCGTATCCAAACAGGTCGTAGCCATGGCGGCGCTCTTGCTAGAGTCTGAAGGCACAATTGATTTGGACGCGCCTGTGCGTATGTATTTACCGTCCCTTCCTGCTTATGCTGACCAAATTACGGCGCGGCAACTCTTGCACCACACGAGTGGTATTCGTGACTATTTCGTACTCTTTAGGCTAGCGGGGCGTTTTGACGGAGAGGTAATCACTGAAGATAAAATTATGGATATTTTGGCGCTCCAACGCGGCCTAAATTTCGAGCCTGGCGCGCGATACGCCTATAGTAATTCCGCCTATTTTCTCATTTCACAAATTGTTTCCATGGCTAAAGGTGAGAATTTGAACGCCTATGCGCAAGCTCATATTTTTACCCCGCTCGGCATGAAAGATACGCTATTTCAGCACGACCACCTTAACCCGATTACTGGCAAAGCCCAAGGCTATAAACCAAATCCAGATGGCAGTTACAGGCGCGCCAATGCCATGCTCGACGTCGTGGGTTCGGGCGGGATGTATAGCACAGTTTATGATCTGATTTTATGGCAGAGAAATTTTTTAAATAATGAGCTTGGCGGCGGACAATACCTCGTCGCAGACATGCGAACGTCCGCTACCCTTAATGATGGAACGCGTACAGACTATGGTTTAGGGATTAGGTCTACCCAATATCGCGGCCTAACACGCCAGAGCCATAATGGGTCATTGCAGGGGTATCGGGCCACTTTGCAGCACTATATCTATAAAAACTTTACAGTGGCAGTCCTGTGTAATTCCAGCGCCAGCAACCCAACAAAACTTGCCAACCAAATCACCGATATTTACCTAAAAGGCGATCTAGGCCCAAAAGCACAGCCTAACTCTAAAAATAATTTGGAAGACACAGCACCCCAATTTGCTCTCACGCAAACCGAGCTCGCCTCCTATGCTGGCCGTTATTATAGCGGCGAAGTTGACAACACCCTTATTCTTGAGATCGCCGATAAAGGCCTGCGTATCACTGGCATGGATGGCCTCGAAGATAATTTCCTTACCCCAACAGGCACAGATACATTCTACCATTTGAAAAATAAGTTCACGCTCGTGTTCGAACATGGCCAAACGACCGTTACCGCTTTTACCTTTAACGCCCCGCGTGTTTCGGGGATAAGGTTTGAGAAGCAGTAAATCGCTAGCAATGCTAATATCGCGCTTAGAAAAACTTATTCTTTGCCAACAAAAAATGAAGGGCGTTTGGGTGAAAACTCTGCTAGGCAAAGCTTTAAGTACGTTACTCTTAGAACTGGAAACCTGCGCCCATGTTTAAACGCTTGAAAAATTGCCACAATGTTGATGAGCTGAGCGCGCTCGCCAAGCAAAGACTGCCGGGGCCGATTTTTAATTATATCGACGGCGCGGCAGATGACGAAATTACTTATCGCCGCAATACCAGCGCTTTTGACGATTGTGACCTTGTGCCTAATGTGCTGGCGGGCGTGACCGATATAGATATGTCCGTAACAGTAATGGGGCAAAAGCTGGCCATGCCGATTTTTTGCGCTCCAACCGCATTGCAGCGGCTATTTCATCCTGACGGGGAGCGGGCGGTCGCGCGCGCCGCTGAAAAATTCGGCACGCTATTTGGTGTCTCTTCCCTCTCCACGGTTAGCCTTGCTGAAATTGGCGAGATGATAAAATCTCCAAAAATGTTCCAGTTTTACTTTCACAAAGACCGGGGGCTTAATACGGCCATGCTGGACAAAGCTAAGCAAGCCAATTTTGATGTCCTGACATTAACCGTAGACACAATCACGGGCGGCAACCGCGAGCGCGACCTGCATACTGGCTTCACATCGCCCCCTAAACTGACCATGAAAAGCCTGTTTAGTTTCGCGGCACATCCCGCGTGGACAATGAATTATATGTTCAGCCCAAAATTTGAACTAATCGAGCTCAAAGACCATGTCAGCGAAGGCTCTAACGTGTCTGTATCTGTGGGCGAATATTTTTCGACTATGCTCGACCAGTCAATGAGCTGGGCCGACGCGGAAGACTTGCGCGAAAAATGGGGCGGGCAGTTTTGCCTTAAAGGCATTATGAGCGTTGCAGACGCCAAAAAGGCCGTGGATATTGGCGCAACGGCTATCATGGTTTCAAACCATGGCGGACGGCAACTTGACGGCTCGCGCTCGCCGTTCGACCAGATCAGCGAAATTGCCGACGCTGTCGGCGATGATATCGATATTATTTTGGATGGCGGCATTCGGCGCGGCACCCATGTGCTCAAAGCCATAGCAGCGGGCGCTAAGGCTTGCTCGGGTGGGCGGATGTATCTTTATGCTTTGGCGGGCGCAGGCCAGCCCGGTGTCGAGCGCGCCCTTGGCAATCTTCATACGGAAATAGAGCGCGACATGAAACTGCTCGGCATCACAAAAATTTCACAGCTTGGCCGCGATATGCTCCGTTATAGATAAACACGTTAGTGCTTTTGCGCTTGTACGATTTTGCCTTCGATATGGGTTTCACCCAGCAGCTTTACGGCTTCGACCCGATGCAAGCCTTCGACCAGCACATAGCGGTCTTTGCCAAGCCGCACATAAATCGGCACTTGTAGGCCGTTTTCTAAAATATCTTCTGCGAGCGGCTCAACCTTGTCCACCTCCAAAGTTTTACGTTTAGCCGTGGCCACATAGATTTTATCAATAGGTATATCAACGATTCTCATATGGTGAAGATAATCTATTTCTTGACCGCCGCCAAGAGAAGGATTTAAGAAAGGCATATGATAAACTACGCCCTTTCGCCTCCGCCCGAAATTAGCTTGCCCATTAGCGGCACGGACCAACGTTTTGCAGTGCGGCGCATTTATTGCGTGGGACGAAATTACACGGAGCATGTCCGCGAAATGGGCGGCGACCCTAAAACGTCTGCTCCGATATTTTTCACGAAAAGCCGCGAGACAATCGTACAAAGCGGCAGTAAAATTCCCGTGCCGCCCCAGACCGAAAACCTGCATTACGAAGTTGAACTTGTCGTGGCTATGGCGAGCCCGCAAGAAATATTTGGCTATGGAACGGGCCTTGATATGACGCGGCGCGACCTACAAGCAATTGCCAAAAAAGGCGGTAAGCCATGGGACATGGCCAAGAACTTTGACCACAGCGCGCCCTGCTCAGAAATTGTCGAGCAGAGCCAAATAGAGAGTTTAGATAAATCTTCTATAGAACTGATACTTAACGGTAAAGTTATGCAATCATCAACATTAGGTAAAATGATTTGGACAGTGGAGGAGATTATCAAACACCTTTCCGCAAGCGTGGATTTAAAGGCTGGCGATCTAATCTTTACGGGCACGCCAGAAGGTGTTGGACCTGCCATTGCGGGCGATGTATTGCTGGGCGAAATTGACGGGCTACCATCCGTTGAAGTTACATATTACTAATGAACGGAACGCGATGACTGACCACATTTTACATAATTATTTTCGTTCCACCACATCCGTGCGCGTGCGCATTGCGCTTGCGATGAAGGGGCTGGACTATGACTATAAAGGCTACGCCCTGCTTGGCAATGAACACAAGAGCCCGGCCTATCTCGCGCTAAATCCGCAAGGACTTATGCCCGCGCTTGAGATAAAAAATCAGGCTGTTCTAACACAGTCCATGGCGATTTTAGAATATCTTGACGAGGCGCACCCAACCCCGCCCCTACTCCCCAAAGACCCGCTTGGCCGCGCGCGTGTGCGCAGCCTTTCGCAAATCATCGCCGTGGACATTCATCCTATCAACAATCTACGTGTTCTCAAATATCTGGAAACAGAATTTGGCGCGGATAAAGATGCCAAGTTTAAATGGTTCCGCACATGGGCAGCGGCAGGCATGGAGGCGCTTGAAGTGCGCTTAGGCGAGACGGAAACTGGACAGTTTTGTCATGGCGACACACCGGGTATGGCCGATATTTGTCTATACGCGCAAATGTTCAACAATGAACGGTTTGGCGTAGACATGACGCCCTACCCCCATATTATGCGCATTCACAAAAGCTGCGCAGCGCTGCCAAATTTCATAGCAGGCGCGCCCATGAACCAACCAGACGCAAAATAACACAAGGCATAACAATGATAAAAACAGTCCTCCTTGGCCTCTTCTCTTTGTTCACAATCGCGCTGGTTTATCTATTGCTGTGGCCCGTGCCGATTAGCCCTGTGGCATGGAACGCCCCAGCGAGCGCAGGATATACGGGGCAGTTTGCGCCCAATATGAAACTTGCCAATTTGAAAACATTACTAATCGGCGACCATCACGGCCCCGAAGATGTGGCTGGGCGGGCCGAAAACGGACAAATGATGATCTACACATCGACCCAAAGCGGAGACATTATTAAAATCAATCCCCTTAAAGATACACACGAGGTTTTTGCCAATACGGGCGGCGTACCGCTGGGCCTGCAATTTGATGCGGCGGGCAATTTAATCGTGGCTGATGCCCATAAAGGCCTGCTCAGCGTTGACGCAAATGGAAATGTCACCACGCTGACCGACACCGCAGACGGCATGGCGATTAAATACGCTGACGAGCTGGCCATCGCGGGTGATGGTAAAATTTACTTCTCTGACGCCTCCACAAAATTTGGGGCCAAAGATGCGGGTAGCACACTTGCAGGTAGCCTGCTTGAGCTCATGGAACATGGCTCTACGGGGCGGGTTTTAGTGTATGATCCAGCGGATGGCAGCACCACAACTCTGGACGATAAATTAAGTTTTCCAAACGGCGTCGCCATGTGCCCAGACGATGAATGCATTCTCATCGTTGAAACAGGGACATATAGCGTGCACCGTATCTGGCTTAAGGGCCTGCGGGCTGGTACGCGCGATGTAATACTGAAAAATCTACCCGGCTTTCCTGACAATTTAAACAAGGGCCAAGATGGCCGTTACTGGCTTGGCCTGACCAGCCCGCGCGCCGAGGCGCTCGATAAGCTTTCGGGCAAGCCATTTGTGCGCAAAATCGTGCAGCGCTTACCAGCCTCTATGCGCCCCAAAGCTGAAAATTATGGCTTCGTTATTGCCATCGATATGGACGGCAATGTGCTGGCCCAATACCAAGACCCAAGCGGCGGATACCCGCTCACAACGGGCGCAACAGAACCTGGTGATGGCTGGCTTTATATCAGCTCGTTAAGCGCCAAAGTCTTAGGCCGCAAAAATCTGCACCACGAAAAATTTTAAGGCGCGCTTTAAGCCATACAATTACGCCGTACCGTGCAGTCCAAATTGTTCTTCTAAAAGGTCTAGCGTGGCTGACCAAGCACGGCGCTCGGATGTGGCATTATGCTGCAATCCGTTTTTAGGATCGTTGGCTTCTGGCACCATAAAGGCATGAGACGTGCCGCCATAAGCGTGGATTTGCCAATCACATTTTGCCGCAGTCAGCTCTTCGCCCAGCGCCGTAACGGCGGCGGGCGGCACCATAGGGTCGTCCCAGCCATGGCAGGCGAGCACGCTCGCTTTTATCTTTTTGGCAGGAAGGTCATTGCCGCTAAACAGGCCGTGAAAACTAATCGCGGCTTTTAGGTCAATGCCTGTGCGGGCCAGGTCAAGCGCGCACAAACCGCCAAAGCAGAAGCCCATCATGGCTATGGCATTTTCGTCAACCTGCTCGAAACTTTGCGCCGCCTGATAGGCCGCCTTTAACCGCTTTTGCAGCATTTTGCGGTCATTGATAAATGGCATCATCAGGGCTTCATTTTCCTCAGGATTACTGCCGTTCTGCCCGCCGCCATACACATCAATGGCAAATCCCACATACCCCTGCGCCGCCATTTGGATAGCTTTATCTTCGGCAAACCCATTGCGCCCGCCCCACGCATGGCCCACCATCACACAAGGCTTTGGATCAGCAAAGCTTTCATCCCACGCCAAATAACCAATACACTTGGTCTTGCCGTCCATATATTCAACAGGTTTCGTCGTGATGTTCATGGGAATGTCCTTGGATTTGAATTGGTTGTACGGCGTTATAGGGCGCGCGCACATAAAGTACAATATTTATAAACCCATAACCAATTTGATACCGTAACCAACAATGGTTAGGGTTAAAAATCCAGCCAGCCAAAGACCAACAAACCATAACCATTTTTTGTGAAGCGGCGAATTATCACTCATTAGTGATAGCCTTCGCCTTGTTTCACCTTGCCCCTGAACACCCAATAGGAATAGCCAGTATAGGCGAGAATCAAGGGCAGGAATATCACCGCGCCGATAAGCATGAAACCGAGGCTAGAATTTGGGGCTGCGGCCTGCGCCACTGTGACCGCGCGCGGCACAACATAGGGGTAAATACTAATGCCAAGCCCAGCATAAGAGAGCACAAACAAACCAAGCGCTAAGGGAAAAGGCCGATAGTCATTGCGCCGCTTTAAATTTACATAGATCCGCCACGCCAAAAGCGCCGCTAATACAGGGACCGGCGAGAGATAAAACAAGGTTGGCATTTTAAACCAGCGCTCATAAATTTCCGGCGATAAAAACGGCGTCCACAAACTCACAAGCCCTGTCAGCACGAATACGATTAACATCAACGGAAGCGATAACTTATACAGGCGTTCACGTAGGTCCCCTTCAGTTTTCATAATGAGCCACATCGCCCCTAAAAACGCATAGCCAAAGACAAGCGCCGCGCCAGTAAACAAACTAAAGGGAGTCAACCAGTCAAACCAGCCGCCGCTATAGGCGCGGCCTTCGACCTGAATACCTTGAACGAATGCGCCCAAGACAATACCTTGCGAAAATGTGGCTAAAAGCGAGCCTCCAAAAAAGCCCAAGTCCCAAATCTTCTCATGCTTTGGATCGCGCCAACGAAATTCAAATGAAACACCCCTAAATATCAGGCCAAATAACATGGCCAAAATGGGCACATAAAGCGCTGACATAACAACCGAGTATGCGAGTGGAAATGCGGCCAAAAGTCCGCCGCCGCCCAGCACCAACCACGTCTCATTACCATCCCACACGGGCGCAACTGTATTCATAGCGGCGCTACGCTCCTCGCCTTTCTTAAGCGCGGGATACAAAATACCGATGCCCAGATCAAACCCGTCCAAGATAACATAAATAAGAACGGCAAGGGCTAAAAGCCCAGCCCAAATTGTTGGAAGATCAAACATTACTGCTCCTCCTTGCTGGCCTGGGTCGACATGACACTATCAAGGCCAATTGGGTGATCACTCGCAATCGGAGACTGGCCCGGCGTGGGCGCCGCGCCCATCATGCGCAAGATGTAATATATGCCAAACCCGAAGACGACAAAATACACCACTGCGAACACAGCGAGGGACGTGGCAATTGCAGGGGCCTCAACGGGCCCAACGGACTGGCTTGTTCGCAGCAAACCATAGACTGTGTAGGGCTGCCGCCCCACTTCGGTAACCGTCCAACCTGCCAAAACAGCAATAAACCCTGTAGGCCCCATCAAGAGCGAAATTTTGTGAAACAAAGACGCCGTATAAAGTTTTTTGCGCCAGCGTAGCCACAGGCTCCAAAAGCCCACCAAGGCCATTAGTGTCCCAAGGCCGACCATGATACGAAAACTCCAAAACACAATCGGTGCATTGGGCCTGTCTTCTTTCGGGAAAGCTTTTAAGCCAACAATTTCTCCGTCCGCATGGTGAGTGAGGATAAGCGAGCCAAGCTTAGGAATTTCAACTGCGTATTTAGTTTCTTCGGCCTCCATATCGGGCCAGCCAAACAAAATAAGAGGAGCCCCTTTTTGCGTTTCAAAATGGCCTTCCATGGCGGCGACTTTAGCGGGCTGGTGCTCAAGTGTATTGAGCCCATGCATGTCGCCTACGAAAATCTGAATGGGCGCAACAATAGCCGCCATCCACATGGCCATAGAAAACATAACCTTAGCCCCTTCACATGTTTTATCGCGCAGTAAATGCCAAGCGGCAACCGCGCCGACGACAAAGGCCGTCGTCAGATAAGCCGCAATAACCATGTGCACCAATCTATAGGGAAAAGACGGGTTAAAAATAATCTCTACCCAGTTTTCTGGAACAAATTGACCGACCTCATTGATACTATAGCCCGCTGGCGTTTGCATCCAGCTATTGGCGGATAAAATCCAAAAGGCGGAGAAAAATGTGCCGATGGCGACCATCAACGTGGCCATGAAATGCAGTTTTTTGCCAACCTTATTGAGGCCAAACAGCATAATCCCTAAAAAACCAGCCTCTAGGAAAAACGCAGATAAAACTTCATAGGCCAAAAGCGGCCCTAATACAGGCCCGGTTTTGTCTGAAAACACACTCCAATTGGTGCCAAATTCGTAGGACATGACAATGCCAGACACCACGCCCATGGCAAAGACGACAGCGAAAATTTTTATCCAGTATTTAAAAAGCCGGATATAAACCTGCTTACCCGTCTTCAGCCATAAGCCTTCAAGAACGGCCAAATAGCTCGCGAGGCCAATAGTAAATGAAGGGAAAAGTATATGCACGCCAATGGTAAAAGAAAATTGCAAGCGGGCTAAAAGCAAAGCCAATGTATCAACGCTATCCATAATCTCTCGCCTTATCTGGTATAATAGTTCTATTCTTGTTTGGCAGTATTTATAATCATTCTAAACATGCCATTTTGTCGCAGCGACGACCTATGTACCCGTTTCGGGGTTAGGCAATTGCGGGGCAGCATCGGTTTTAGCTTGCGCCAGCTTCACGCGGATTTTTGTGCCGTCAAGCATGGTGTTGTTTAATGCCTTAATAGCAGCTTTTGCAGCGCCCGCCTTAGGCATTTCTACAAACCCGAACCCTTTAGACACGCCGCTGGCCTTATCCAATACCAAATTACAAAACTGCACAGCCCCAAATTTTGCAAATAACGCACTGAGGTTCTCCTCTGTCGTCGCACGAGCCAAGTTTCGAACAAGTATTTTCATGGAGGGCCTTATTTCTGGGTTGGTTATATAACGTTATAGGGGGCGCGGACCTAAAGCACAATGGCCCACCTCTCTCCCGCTCATACCGACGAAAGTCGGTATCCATTATGAGGACTGATAGATGGACCCCGTTTTACAACGGGGTGAGCAGTGTATGGAGGTTAACGAATTATTTTATCCCGTATAGGTTGGGCACTAAAGCTACAATTACAAACAGTGTTATTACAGCCAGGCAAGGGAAGACTAGGCAAGTTATCAACTTTATAAATTTTCCTGTCAAGAAAATGCTTTTTTGCTGGAACGCATGTGCCAGGCCATATTTTAACACCCAAACTTTTTGATTTTGCATCCATTGTCTTTACTAAACGACTATAATTGAAGCACGCCCATTGAATTACATCTTCAAGAGCACCAACTGGGTTAGCTTTCCCGAAGTCCGTAAAAATAGAAAAAGTCTCGTGACTAAGTTTCACATTCCCTTGAAAACCAAATAATCGGAGTTCTTCTTTACTCATTAATGTTCCTATTTTACGTATACGCAAAGAAATATTTCGGGCAGAGTTTTCTTTATACTCATCACCTATTGCTTTGACTAACCACAACACGGAACTCTCTTTAATTGTGCGAAAATGTTTTGCTGCCAAGTAAATAAAATATCCAAATTTTTCTGCCCTATCTTTTATCTCCATATCTCCCCCTACCCCCAAACCAAATCAGCCTCAGTTTTCGCTTTCACTTCGTCCATCGCCACACCCGGTGCTAGCTCGGTGACGCGGAACCGCGTTTCGCCCTCGCCTCTTGAGAATACGCCCAAGTCTGTGATGACCATGTCGATGCAATTGCGGCCTGTGAGGGGCAGCGTGCATTTTGGCAGAAATTTGCTCGCGCCAGCGCGGTTGGTGTGGTCCATGACGGCGACGCAGCGTTTGACGCCGGCCACCAAATCCATGGCGCCACCCATGCCTTTGACCATTTTGCCGGGGATCATCCAGTTGGCGATGTCGCCGCCTTCGGAGATTTCCATAGCGCCCAAAATTGAAATATCAATGTGGCCGCCGCGAATCATGGCGAAACTATCAGCGGAGTTAAAATAGGACGAGCGGCGCAGCTCTGTAATGGTCTGCTTGCCCGCATTAATCAGGTCGGGGTCAACTTCGTCCGCGTAAGGAAACGGCCCCATGCCAAGCATACCGTTTTCACTTTGCAATGTCACATCGACCCCGTCAGGAATATGGTTCGCCACAAGCGTGGGGATGCCAATGCCTAGGTTCACATAAAACCCGTCTTTAAGTTCCTGCGCGGCGCGCTTCGCCATATCGTCTCTTGTCCATCCTGTCTCTTTGGCCATTACGAACGCTCCCTTGTTGTCACTTTTTCAATACGTTTTTCGCATTTGGCTTGGACAATCCGCTGCACGAAAATGCCGGGCGTGTGGACATAATTAGCGTCGAGCTCGCCAAGCTCTACAAGCTCGTCCACTTCAACCACTGTTACCTTGCCCGCCGTTGCCATCATCGGGTTAAAATTGCGCGCGGTTTTGTTGAACTGGAGATTGCCCTGCGTATCGCCGCGCCATGCTTTGACCAGCGCCACGTCGGCTTTAAGCCCCGTCTCCATGATAAATTCCTCGCCGTCAAAAAACATCGTTGGCTTGCCGTCCGCGATGACTGTGCCAACGCCCGTTTTGGTATAGAAACCCGGTATCCCTGCCCCGCCCGCGCGGATGCGCTCGGCCAGTGTGCCTTGGGGGTTGAATTCAAGCTCTAATTCACCCGCCAAAAATTGCCGCTCAAATTCTTTGTTCTCGCCCACATAAGAGGACACCATTTTCTTGATCTGGCGTGTTTCAAGCAATAGCCCCAGCCCAAACCCGTCAACGCCCGCATTATTAGAAATCGCGGTAATGTTTTGCGCGCCTGAATCCCGTAATGCAGCGATAAGATTTTCAGGAATGCCGCAAAGCCCAAAGCCCCCTGCCATCACCGTCATCCCGTCAAAGCACAGCCCGTCCATAGCCGCCGCTGCCGATTTATAAACTTTACTGCTCATAATATGTCCTCATTTAAGGTATTGTTTTTAACAGCTCTGCCACAAATGCCAATACTAAAGCCAAGCAAATCAATGGCGGCGCTCTTATCTTTGCTGCTCTCGGTACACGCCTTGAAGATCGGGCGGCGGGTTTGCATCTAGTTCTTTTTGGTAGCGTGGCTTCCAAAGCCGAATGCTGACAGGCACCGCGACATTTAGCCAGAACGCCGTTATCATCAGCGTGTAAAACACTTCGACAGGGATGATTTTATTTTGCACATAGGCGATGTCCATTACCACGAAGGCGAGCTCTGCGCGGCCGAGCATACCAAACCCGATCATCATCGCGCCCGCCCAGCCCATGCCGCCCGTATAGCGCGCGGCTATAGCTGCGGAGGCGATTTGCGCTACAAATAATGCCAATGTCATCACGATGACATGGGGAATGACAGCTACGAAAATTGCTGGGTCAAACAAAATTTGCGAGCCTAAATGCACAAAGAACACAGGGCCAAGCCAGCTAAAAGCTACATTGTCAATAATGCGCGCTGTGTTTTTGTGGGCCTTGGTTTCGCCTTCAAAATGGAAATATTCCTGCTTAAGGATAAGCCCCGCCATAAATGCGCCCACGGCCGGGTGAAAGCCAAATTCATGGGCGAGCAATCCGATAAGCACGGCCAAAAGCAAAACCGTTAATGTCGCGTGCTTACCATGCCCAAATTTAAGAATATTGCGAATACCATAATGGCCCAATATAGGAATTTTACGCACCCATCCTTTTGGTTTATGGGGGAATATCCACATACCCAACACGGAAATAACGAGGAAAAACAAGACAGATTTCCCTGCTATCAAAGCAATGCCAGACGCGCTCACCGCGCTGGTGCCAGCAGCGATTGGAACTAAAATCGCGACGAGCGCTAAAGAGGCAATATCATCGAGAACGGCGGAGGTCATTATGCGCGTCGCGGCAGGTGAGTTTGACATGCCTTCAGAGCGCAATGACACCATGGTCAGCGACACGGCCGTGGCCGTCATCGTCAGTCCGCACATCAATGAAATATTGAGGTCATGCCAAAAGTAGTCAGCAACAAGATAAGCCGCCGTAAACGGCGCGACACCGCCAAAAAATGCAATGCCCCAGCTTTTTTTAATGCTGTCCATGAAATTGCCAGTGTCTTCTTCAAATCCGATGGCAAACATGATGACGATAATACCAAGCTCGGCGAACCCAATAATGAACGGGTCTGCATGCACGGGCAATAGCCCCGTATTGACCATGACCGCGCCAAAAAACAAGAACCACAAAACGGGCGTTAGCCGCGACCATTTCGCTGCGATCGTTGCCAAAAATACCGCAGTCCAGATAAGCGCTAGTGATGACATCGCATGCATATGATTTCCCCTTAAGCCCATTACGCGTTTTAACGCTGTTCTTTTATGGTCTATACACGTTACCCCCACTTGCCAATGCGGTAATTTGACCGCTTGCGTAAAAGCCTCGCTATGCCATAAAGGCATTATGAGCAATCCACAGTTTCCAGACATATTGATGTGGGCCATCCCGTTTTTTATGCTCTGTATCGTGCTGGAGCTTTGGTGGCTGAAATACCACCCCATAAAAGATGCCTATACGGCCAAAGACGCGGCAACATCTCTGACTATGGGGATAGGCTCAACGATTAGTGATCTCTTGCTGAAGGTTTTGCTCGTTGGCTCTCTATATTTAGTGTGGAACTGGGAGTACCGTACTTTAGACTTGGGCTCATCCATATGGGTGATCCTCGCCGCGCTGGTGCTGATGGATTTTGTGTATTACTGGATTCATTTTACTTATCATAAATCCCGCTGGTTTTGGGCTACGCATGTGGTGCACCATAGCTCCGAGCATTTTAACTTGACCACAGCGCTACGGCAGCAATGGACAAATGGAATTTCGGGCACGGTCTTATTTAAGTTTCCGCTGGTGATGCTTGGCTTTCACCCCAATATTCTTGTGTTCGTGATGGCGGTTAACCTGATTTATCAGTTTTGGTTTCACACGGAAACCATCAAAAAACTACCGCGCTGGTTTGAGTTTATTTTTAATACGCCCAGCCATCACCGGGTTCACCATGGACGTAACCCCCGTTATCTCGATTGTAATTACGCAGGTATTTTCATCATCTGGGACCGCATGTTCGGCACATTTGTGCCTGAACTGGATGAAGAAAAAGTCGACTATGGCATTGTTGTGCCGCTTAAAACTTATAACCCCATCAAAGTGGCCTTCCATGAATTTGCCGCCATTGCCAAAGACGCCAGCGCCAAGGGATTAACGCTCGGCCAAAGGCTCAAGATTATCTTC
>Ga0209633_10003492_pt1 | contig 14488 bp, 11 predicted proteins | sample Cruoilmetagenom1_FD_187290 | JGI IMG/M metagenome (GOLD analysis project Ga0209633, IMG submission 187290) | Oil polluted marine microbial communities from Coal Oil Point, Santa Barbara, California, USA - Sample 1 (SPAdes) (version 2) | ecosystem: Environmental > Aquatic > Marine > Oil seeps ... | reverse complement strand
AGGGCTTTCACTAAAAATTAGATCCTCCGGTATCCCACCATAGTCTGGTTCCGCCGTTGTCTGACCCCCCTAAAAGTGATACAGCACCTGCTACTCCTTCAGCATTAGTTGAAAGTTCACTATCTACAAATGGTATCCTTCTAATCTGGATATTAGTATCAATAGTACCTCCGCTTTGATTGCTTACCACCGGGAAAATTTTAGGATAACCTGTACGTCTAAACTCACTCCATGCTTCCTGTCCCTCAGGGAACATTGCTATCCACTTTTGTGTAATGATCTTTTCTAATCTTTCTTCATCAGAAGTTGCATCACTCCAGGCAATAGTTACATTACTCTGTGCTGCAATGCTATTCGAAGGATTAAACGTATCGACATGATCAGCAAAAGTTGATGTGTTATCGCCTATATAAGCAGCAGCACCACTTGCACCATGTTGATCGAAAGATTTCATGATTCCTTCCTCATAATTTGTCTGGGCATCGCCAGCACCTGCCCAACCTCTTAAAGCAGCTTCAGCTTTTAAGAAGCTAACTTCTGCTGCCGTCATTAATTGGACTTTAGGAGTGTGGATTCCATCATTTAATGTTGAATAATTAATATAATCTGCTTTTTGGGCTAATTCATCTGCATAGCCAGGTAATAATGGTACTCCGCTACGAGCCCCTTTTATACCACCAGTAGCTACTGAATTTTCAAAATATGCACTTGTTCGAGCATCATTATAACCAACCAGAATTGATTCCATAGATGCATTCATTCTAATATCTCCCCAAGAATTATCAATAGTTTGTAAAGGATGATCTAATGAACCATTTACAAAAAATCCATCATCATTTGTTTCCATTACACCTAAGGACTGTGATAAGGCCTTCTCACCTTCTGCTTGCGCTTTTGCCGGATCAACTTTTGAAATTCGAATTGCTAAACGTAATCGTAAAGAGTTTGCCATCTTCACCCACTTAGAATAATCACCCCCATAAGATAAATCAAATGCCGTGAATCTTTCACTATCTATATCTGCCATTAAATCAGCAACCGCTACATCTAAATCGGCAAAAAATGCATTATAAGCCGTTTCTTGAGAATCGTAAACACCTGCATTTTGAAGATCACCAAAGTTAGTATAAACAATGGGGCCAAAAACATCTGTAACTCTGTGCATTGCTGAAACTTTTAAAATTAAAGTTACAGCATTCAATGTTGGAAAATCTGGATCAGTTAAGTCTGTTATAGACTTAACATTATTCATAACATTAGAGTACGGTACTGACCAAATAAAATTATTCCAACCGCTAACTAAGTTATAAGTAGTGTTATTTGCACCTGCAATAAATGGCCTTGGACTTGTTAAATATCCCGAATATACATCTGCATTCAAATTTTGCTGTAGCTGATACGACCAAGCAGGCGAGTATTGGTAGATACTTTCAAAAATAGGTTTATACAAAGATCCCACATGCTGAAAATCTACTTCTAATTGCTCTTGTGTAATATTTCTAGGGTTTTGATTAAGTTCTTCTAATCCGTTATCACAAGAAGAAGTTATCAAACCTATTACAGCAATATAGGCTATTAGTTTATTAATATTTTTCATAAATAATCTTTTTTAGAATGTTAATTTAATATTCAATCCTGTGCTTCTAGTTGAAGGTAAACCTAAGACATCTACACCTTGTAATGCATTGCCTGTACTTAATGCAATATTGGGGTCATGAGGAGCATCTTTGTGGAAAAAGAACAAATTACTACCTACTAAAGAAGCTCTAACAGATGAAAAGAATGATTTTTCGGATAAATTAAAATTATATCCTAAAGCAATCTCCGCTAACCTTACATTTGTTGCACTATATACATACTCTCCAGTAAAACCATTTCGGCCACCGGCCAAACCATAAAATTCCTGTGCCGTTAAGGTTGATGGTGTACCGTTTAAGTCTACTACATTTACTGTACCGTTGGTCGTTTCTCTGGATGTATTATTACTTAACCCTTCTATTATTCCTTCAGTCATGCTAACCGTTTCACCTCCAAATTTACCATCAATTAAAAAATCTAATGTGAAATTTTTATATTCGAATGAGTTGTTCCACCCCAAAGTAAAATCAGGATTGGCATTCCCGACTTTCTTTAAACCATCTACTAGATCGTCTTCATCTCTCAATAAAGCTCCGCCATCTACTATCGGAACCCCATTAGCATCTCTTCTAGCCACCTGGGCATAAATATCTCCAAAAGACCCTCCTTCTACTAGATAGGATCCAAAGGTATTCACTCCCTTACCTGATACAACAAAAAATGAAGGTTCAATCAGCCCATCTGCTACAGTACCGTCATATATACTCTTAATTTCATTATCGTTTGCTGCAAAATTAAGTGTACTTGTCCATTTAAAATCTTCGTTTTGTACAGGAATATAATAAACAGTACCTTCAAAACCACTATTTACGATATCACCCGAATTTAAACCTGAGCTAGATGCTCCAATGATAGCCGCTGAAGTAGGGAATGGGAAATACTGATTAATAGTACTCGTTCGATAGTATCCAAAATCAAACCCTAAACGATTGTCCATGAATTTCCATTCAGTACCGATTTCAAATGAGCGTTGTCTTTCAGGCTCTGGAATAGTTCCTGGAAAAGGTCTAATCGGATCGGTAGGGCTCACTCCTCCACCGAATAAAATTTGTCTATTAGGTGCAATTGCATCTGAGGCAAAACCATTACCTACTTCAGCGTAAGAAGCTCTAAGTTTCGCAAAGGAAACATTTTCACCTAAATCAAATAATTCGCTTAAAACCCCAGTTACACCAACGGAAGGGTAAAAGAAGGAATTATTGCCATCAGGTAACGTTGATGTCCAATCATTACGTGCTGTTAAATCAACAAATATTTTATCATTAAAACCTATAGTTGTACTGGCAAATATAGAATTTGTGCGGTTTTTTAAACTTGATTGGTTAAATGATACTGAAGCATTTGCATTAAAATTCTGGAATGAAAATACATTTGCAAATTGTAATCCGCCATTTGTCCCGGAGTCCGCATTAAAGAGTTCAGTATTATTTCTTGTAATACTACCTCCTATGATAGCATTAAACGAAATCTCTTCTGAGAAATCTTTGTTAATGGTAGCTATTATATCACCATACAATTGAGTTATGTCATTTTCATTAACAATATATCTACCAGTTAATGGTGCCAATGTTGCTTCTGTTGTAGCATAAATTTTACTCTCAAAGTTTAATAAGGATTGATCGTAAGTACCTCTGGTCTGAATAGATAACCAATCATTAACTTCAAAGTTCAAACTAAGTGAGGCAACAATTTTTTTATTTGTTGACTCGTTTGGGTTCCGATTTAAAATCCAATACGGATTTTGCTCAATATCTGAAGTGCCTCTATACCATCGTTGACTCATAATATTTCGAGTTGGATCTAATTCCTCAAAATTTGCATAATCAGATAAACTTTCTCCAGGCGAATCAAATCCATATAATCCTACCAAAGGATTAAAGTATAAACCTGAAACCGGTTTATTATTAATTTTTTGAGTTGACGCCAATACATTACCACTAACTTTTAGTTTATCCTCAAAAAATTGTGCTGTTTCTCTAAAATTAATAGTATGCTGCTTTAATTTATTAGTTGGCATAATACCGCTCGCAAAACTATTAGAATATGAAAAATATGTTTGTGCTTTATCTGTACCTCCAGATAACGAAACTGAATTAATATTGGTGATACCTGTATCTAAAAAATCATCGACACTGTTTTGTGTGGCGTCATTAAAATCGATAAAATAGGCAGCAGCATCAACAGTAACATTTGAAGAAACATTTACTTTAAAACTACCTGCTTTTCCTTTCTTTGTTGTAATTAAGATTACACCATTTAAACCTGCACTGCCATATAAAGCAGAGGCAGAAGCTCCTTTTAATACTGTTAAGGATTCAATATCATCAGGATTAATTAGAGATAAAGCATCACCACCATCTTTATTTCCGCCATTAACATCTCCGAAAGTATCGCTAGGCTGACCAGTATTACCAACTCCAGTACCATCTCGACTAGGTGGTCCACTAGCTGAAGGATTAGATAAAGGAACACCATCTACCACATATAATGGCTGGTTATTCCCAAAAGAGTTATTACCTCTTAAAGTCACTTTAACAGATCCTCCGGCACCAGAAGCACTTCGGTTTACAACTACACCAGATACTTTACCGGATAAGCTATTAACAGGGTTCGTTTGTTTTACTCTGTTGAGCTCATCGGCATTGATATCCTGGGCAGCGTAAGTTAGTGACTTTCTGGTTTTCTGAATACCTAAAGCTGTTACGACAACCTCATCTAAGCTAGCAGCATCTTCTTCCAAAATTACATCAATCGTATCTGAACTACTAACAGTAATAGATACTGTTTTCATTCCAATGAAAGAGAAATTAAGAATTTCCCCAACTGATGCTTGAATAGAATATTTTCCATCAAAATCTGTTTGTGCACCCCTGGTTGTACCTTGTACAACTACACTAACACCTGGCAACGGAGCTCCGTCTGATTGTGATGTTACGGTACCAGAAATACTTTTTTCTTGTGCCACTACACTCATAGAAAGCATTAAAGAAAAAATTGTAATTAATAGTATGTTAATTTTCTTCATAAATAAATTAGTTAAATTAGTTTATACCGATAAATGTAACCAAGAAGAGGGCTAGTTGAAAAATTTAATATACTAACAACATTAAATTGACAATGAATGACGTTTATGAGGCCATAAACATTGTTATTACATATTTTGATAAAATTCGTTGCTAATAATTAGTAAATTTGAATGTTTTAATTTACCTATATTTATACACTAACAGTTAAGATTTCAATATATTTTTTGTTACAGACCCTAAAAAATACAAGTTATCGCATCCCTTTAAAGTATCATTTTATATTTTGGATAAGTTACTTTCTTTTGAATTTTATTAGATGGGGAAGTTATTTTAATGATTATTGGTATTCACTTAAATCAAATTTAGTTGAATTCCCTTTGCATATAATTATTGTTTATTTCAATATTTATTACCTTATTCCCAAATTTATACTCAATAAAAAATATGTACACTTTTTTACTTACTTTATAGTTTCGTTAGCCCTTCTTTATACAATTAGAACCGGGCTTAATTATCTTCTAGTAACCGAAAATATTTGGCCCGAAGCTGAAGGTGTGCAAAAAGCTTTTACATTTAACCATATAGTGGCCGTTGTGTTAGGCGAAATATATGTTATCACACTGGCATCTGCAATTAAACTTACAGTTGATTGGATTGCGGAAAAAAGGAGAAATGATCAATTGCAAAAACAACAATTGCAAACTGAATTGAATTTCTTAAAAAGCCAAATACAACCTCATTTCTTTTTTAATACGTTAAATAATTTGTACGCACTTGCTATTGAAAAATCTAATAATACTCCAGAAGTTATCTTAAAACTATCTGAGATCATGCAATATGTACTGTATGAAGTTAAAGAACCAAAAATTAGTTTATTAAAGGAAATAAATTACATTCATAGTTATATTGACTTAGAAAAGTTAAGGTATGGAGACTCTATAGAATCTCAATTAACAATAAAAGGGAATGTCGATGGTGTTAATGTACCGCCGTTACTTTTTTTACCATTCATTGAAAATTGTTTTAAACATGGTGCGAAAAATAATAATACTATTGTTATAAAGATTAGTTTTGACAAAAAGGATAAAGAGTTAGTATTTACTGTTGAAAATAACTTTAATTCATCGAACGATATTGAAAGTAAGCATGGTATTGGAATAGAAAACGTAAAAAGGAGATTGCAATTATTATTTAATGATAATTTTATCCTCAAAACGCGTATCTTAGACAATAAATATTTAGTAAGATTAAAAATTCCTGTGGAATGAAAATTAAGTGTATCATAATTGATGATGAACCCTTAGCCATTCAAGTTCTTGAGAAATATTTGAGTGAATTTCAAAATTTTGACCTTGTTGGAACTTTTAATAATCCTATTGCCTCTATTACCACCATAGAAAAGCAAGATCTTGATGTTATTTTTTTAGATATTGATATGTCTAAAATGAACGGATTAGAGTTTGTTAAAACCCTTGAGTTCAGGCCTAATATTGTTATTACTACAGCCTATAGAGAGTATGCCGTTGAAAGTTACGATCTCGATGTTTTAGATTATTTAGTAAAACCTATCCCTTTTAACAGGTTTTTAAAAGCTATTAATAAAATTACCCAACAAGTGTATCTTCAAAGAGGGAATAAAAAGGAGGAAGAGTTGAATAATGGATCCTATATATTCTTAAAAGTTGATAAAAAATTAGTAAAAATTAAGTTTGATGATATTTTTTATATTGAAAGTTTAAAAGATTATATAAAAATTTTTACGGCGATTGGTGATTATTTAGTGCATAGCTCATTAACAGGTATAACGGAGGAATTACCAAAAGATAATTTTATACGCGTGCATAGATCATATACAATAGCATTAGACAAAGTGATAAGTGTTGAAGGTAATTCGGTTGAAATTCAATCTAAAAGAATCCCAATAGGCAGAAAATATGTGAATTATGCTAAAAAGGTTATTTTAAATATTGATTGACAATCTGTTGCATTTCTTTAAATTCCTTATTCATTTCTGCTATCAACTTTAATTGATTTTTAACCCGGTCTAAGTTATGCATTTCATAATTTGTTTTATAATAAACATCATTATTTAGAAAATCTGTTAACATACGTAAAGCCATAATAAAAGTCATAACTTTTGCACTTGAAGCCAGGTAATCGGCTTCAATTTTAGAAATATTTTCATATTGAGACCTTAAAAAACCTTTTACAAATGCTTCGTAAAATTGTAAATTAAACGTAACATTAGACAACTTTTTTTCATCTTCTTCCGCATTGTTGCAAATCGTTCTAATAGCATCTCCAAAATCATAATGAATAATTCCGGGCATTACCGTGTCCAGATCTATAACACACAAACCTTTATTTTCAGAAGTGAACAATGCATTAGATATTTTGGTATCGTTATGAGTTATTCGTGTCGGAATTTTTTTAGATTCTTTAAGGTGGTGTAACACCAACATTTCTTTTTTAAGATCTTGAACCTGTAGCACCTGGCGTTTGGCTAATTCCTGTCGCTCTTTGGAGGCGTTTTTTAAAGCATGATCAAATTGAGAAAAACGGAATTCCATATTATGAAAATTAGGAATAGTCTCCGTTAACAGTATGGGATCAATATCACTTGTAAGATTTAAAAAGGAGCCAAATAGTTTGCCACCTTCATAAGCAACATCTTTATCAGTTACTTTTTCAAAATTCTTACTATTTTCTATGTACAACATCAGATTCCAGTAACTATCGGTTTCATCTTTATGATAATAGATATCTTCATGTGTGGGTATAAAAGTAAGTGTCAATGTATCCAGCCCATTTGAGTCAATTTTTGACTTTAAATGTTGGCTAACTAAAACTTTATTATTTATCAAGCCAGGGACATCTTTAAAAACCAAGTGATTTATGCGTTGTAAAATAAAGTTTGGTCCTTCTTTGGTTATGATTAAATACGTATCATTTATATGGCCAGACACGAGTTCCTTGATTGTGACCAATTGTGTAGTATGCTTAAAGCTGTAAAATATTTCGGGTATGCTGTTTTTGGGGCTCATATTTACCAAAGTAATTTAGGGTATAATCCGTTTTCTTTTAATCGAGCGATTTCTTTAACAATATACGGCTTATCTTCTTTATACGTAACACCTAACCATTTTGCATCGCACTGCAATACTTCAACCTTAACCTGTTTATTTTCTATTAGATTATCAACGACCATTGGAATAAAAAATTCCCGTTTAAGATCACTATTATTGATATTTAAAAACAAATGAAAATCTTTTACCAAAAATGGGAATAAAGAAGGTGTAAATCCCCAAAAAGTCATTGAAACTGTAGTCTTTTCTTCAATTTTAATAAAGTGATTTTTCTCATCTTTATAGAAAATAATATTATCTATTTTTTCAATATGGGTTCTTTCAATGATATTTTTTAATAAACCATTGTCATCAATATAGCATTGCCCCCTTGAAACAGAACCATGCACAGATATTGTGTTTTTTAACTCATAGCCAATCATATAAAAATTTGTAACGTCCGAATTTGTAGACTGCAATTTTTCTGCCATTATTTGAAAAGATTTTTTGCCATAAAAATCGTCAGCATTTATCACTGCAAAATTTTCATCTATTACATCTTTTGCCATTAACAATGCATGGCCCGTACCCCAAGGTTTAGTCCTATCTAGGTTTATAAATTCCTTAGGAATTGCATCCAGCTCTTGACATACATATACGACTTCTACTTTACCTTTCAGTTTAGTGTCAAATATCGGAATGAAATCATCTTTAATGTCATTTCTTATTACAAATACGATTTTTGAGAATCCGGCCTCTATAGCATCATAGATGGAAAAATCAATTATGGTATCACCTTCATCATTTATTGTATCTAACTGTTTTAGACCACCATAACGACTACCGATTCCTGCCGCCAAAACAACTAAGGTTATTTTTTTCATCCGAGAATATATAAATTTAAAGGTGCAAAGTAGTTATTTTTATGAACTCTATTAAATTAGTTTATTGGTAGCCGCAAAATATCTGTTCAACGTTCTTTCAATGTCAATTGTAGAAATTAATAAGCTTGAAACAAATAAATTTAGTACTTTTCCAAACCTTTAAACCCGAAATCATATTTTAAATTTCTAATTGAATAGATAGTAAGATAGTAGTATTAAAAACTTTTTAAAGATGTCAAAAGCAACACCTTCAGCTCTTTCAGAAAAAAATAACACATTTATACCAATTGCTATTATAGCCGGACTTTTTTTTATTTTCGGTTTTGTAACCTGGATAAATGGAGCGTTAATTCCATTTATGAAAACCATTAATGAGTTAACTGACGCCCAATCCTATTTTGTGGCATCAGCTTCATACATCTCTTTTGTCGTTATGGCGTTGCCGGCATCCTATATTATTGAAAAGATTGGTTATAGAAAAGGAATGTCATTAGGTCTTGTTGTTATGGCAGTAGGAGCCTTGGTCTTTATACCTGCAGCCGGAGCAAGGACATATTGGATATTTTTAACAGGAATTTTCATTCAAGGTATGGGTATGACATTGTTACAGACAGCTTCTAATCCATACATAACTATTTTAGGCCCTATTGAGAGTGGTGCTAAACGCATTGCCATAATGGGGATTGCGAATAAAGTAGCAGGAGCATTGGGTTCACTAATTTTTGGTGCTATTCTTCTCTCAGGCATTGATGGAATTAAGGAAAAATTAAGTACTGTAACTGATACGGAAAAATCACAATTATTAGATACCATGGCAGATAGTGTTGTTACTCCTTATATTGTAATGGCAGTAGTTTTATTTATTTTAGGATTATTGATTAGAAAAGCGCCTCTTCCGCATGTGGAAGCAGAACCTATTGAAGAATCTAACGATGGTGAAACCTCAAAAACAAGTATTTTTCATTTCCCTCATTTATGGTTAGGAGTGTTAACATTATTTGTGTATGTGGGGGCTGAGGTTATTGCCGGAGATACAATAATTTCTTATGGTATATCTTTAGGGTTTCCTGCTACCGAGGCTAAATTTTTCACTTCTTATACATTGATGGCTATGGTCGGAACTTACGCCTTAGGGGTAATTTTGATTCCCAAATATATTCGACAAGGAGCTGCCTTAAAAATCAGTGCAATACTTGGAATAATTTTTTCAATTTGTATTTTATTTACCACCGGATTAACCTCTGTCTTATTTGTTGCTGCCTTAGGCATAGCCAATGCATTGGTATGGCCGGCAGTGTGGCCATTGACTCTCGAAGGATTGGGTAAATTTACCAAAACAGCTTCAGCTTTATTAATTATGGCAATTTCGGGAGGAGCCGTTATTCCTCCATTATATGGTAGAATGGTTGATAACAATAAATTGGAACTCATGGCGAATGGACTTAGTGAAACTGAAGCTATGTCAACAGCTTCTACAGGTAGTTACTGGATCTTACTCCCCTGTTATGTAATCATTTTATATTATGCAATGGCAGGACATAAATTGGGAATGAAAAAGAAATAATTATATGGTGAAGTCTCAAAGGATTGAATCGGTTGATATTTTAAGGGGTATTACAATTGTTGCAATGATCCTGGTCAATAATCCAGGTACCTGGAGTCATGTATATCCCCCATTATTACATGCTGAATGGCACGGATACACACCAACAGATTTAATATTTCCTTTCTTTTTATTTATTGTGGGAATGTCAATTTCGTTTGCCTATAAAAATAAAACTAATAATACAAAAACCTATAAAAAAATAGTCGTTAGAAGTTTAAAAATTATTGGACTGGGATTATTCTTAGGATGGTTTTTACCTTATTTTCCTTTTTTTAAATCGTTTAGCGAATTGAGAATCCCCGGAGTATTACAAAGAATTGGGGTAGTGTTTTTTATAGCTGCCATTCTAAATTTAAATTTTAACTGGAAAGCTTTGCTTTCAATCGGAGTAATTATCCTCGTTGGCTATTGGTTATGGTTGGGATATATACCCTTAAATGGAGAACAGCCTACATTTGACAGGGCACCTAATAATTGGGCTAATTATTTGGATGTTCGAATATTCGGTACACATACGTGGAAGACAGATTATGACCCGGAAGGTTTAATAAGTACCCTGCCTGCGATTGTAACTACCATTATTGGAATATTAATGGCAAAGATTATGTCTTATTTTAAAAAAGATACTGTGACTATTTTAAGTGTATTGGGACTTATAATGATCGTTGCCGGTCATTTATGGGATAATTTGTTTCCTATAAATAAGGCAATATGGTCCAGTAGTTTTGTATTAGTAACAAGCGGATGGGCTGCCCTTATTTTAGCCTTGGTTTATTATATAACTGATGTTAGAAAAGTGAAATTTGGTTCCATATTTAAGTATGTTGGTATGAACGCCATAACCATTTTCTTTTTATCGGGGTTTATAGCCAAAACGTTTTCTTTGACAAAAGTTAATGATACCCAAAATATTCACAGTTGGTTGTACGATACATTTTATACTAGTGTTATTTCAAATGACAAGTTAGCATCTATGCTATATGCTTTGACAGTTGTATCTTTTTATTTGTTATTGGGTTATATACTTTATAGACGAAAAATATTTATCAAAGTATAATTTGTAGCAGATTTTTAAGAGTTGTATCACGAATTTCATATATTTATTATCTAAAATCTAAACTATGAGCGATCAAAATTATTCAAGTCATTCCCGTTGGGTACCCCTTTATCATTTTTTTACTTTGCTAGGCTCGCTTATTTTTTTGATAGGTACAATAGTAAATTTAGTTAAATCCTCAGAAGAAAATCTGTATGATGCTTCCTTATTGGTTTTTGGTGCATTATTATTATTGTTAACAGCTTTTTATGCACGTGTGTTTGCACTAAAAGCACAAGACAGAGCAATTGTAGCTGAAGAAAAATTCAGGCACTATCTACTGACAGGGAAACCTTTGAATAGTAAATTATCTGTACGTCAAATTATTGGCTTACGGTTTGCATCGGATGAAGAGTTTCCTGAATTGGCTAACAAAGCTGTTGCTGAAAAATTATCAGAAAAAGAAATCAAGAAAGCAATTACAAATTGGAAAGCAGATACATATAGAGCGTAAAAAAAAAAACTCCTCATATTGAGGAGTTTTTCATTTTTTAGTACAATCTGTAGGCTGGAGATTTTATGCCTTGCATTCTTAGAGAAACCAGTGCCTGGCCCCTGTGATGGGCTATATGTTCACTAATGAACTGAAACCCTTTCTCTTTAGTAAATTTTGGTTTTTCAGCACTGCGATCAAAAGGTACAACAAAAGTTTCGCTCAAACTTTCAGCATTCATACTTTCATAGGTGGTGATGATATCATCAAAAGCTTCCGTAACAGCCTTGATACAAGCTTCTTTAGAAGTACCTATTTCTTTTTCTATCTTACCTATATTGGCAAATACCTCTGGATCTGTTGGCATGGGTTCACCTTTGATAAACATACCCAATAAAAATTTAGACGACATTCCTAAATGTGCCATTTGCTCACCGAAACTTCTAACAGAATCGCTTGGTTTAAAGGTATATTTGTCTTCGGGCATCGCTTCGGCAATTTCCAAAGTATACGCTTTGACACCATTCAATACAGCAATATAAGATTCGGCTTCATTGGCTTTTGCCACTTTGTTGTCCACCTTCATAAAGGCAATGGTACTCACTACTAACGCACCAAGTACAAAATAAATAATAGATTTCTTCATAATTAAAATAGTTTAAGTTATGGTTAAATATAATAAAAATTGTTAAATAACATAGTCGATAAATAACGGTTTAATTACAAAATAAATAACCAAGTTTTTGTAGTCCTAAGGATTTTTGTATCATTACACTTCAAAATTCAGTTTATGACAACCAAACCTAAAAAAATAACTTTTTTCCAAGCCTTAATACCAATAATAGCATTGGTAATTTTATTAGGATATAATGTGTTTATTTATAATGATGACGCTACGGGTGGGCCAAACCAATTTGCTTTAATTTTTGCAGGGGTAATAGCTGCTATAATTGGGTTTATGCATAAAATTTCATATCAGGATATGCTAGAAGCTGTTAATGATAATGTAAAATCGACAGGTTCGGCAATATTTATTTTATTAATGGTAGGGGCTTTGGCTGGAACATGGTTGATAAGCGGTGTCATTCCAACGATGATTTATTATGGATTACAAATTTTAAATCCTACTTATTTTTTAGCAGCAGCATTGGTGATATCATCTATTATCTCATTAGCAACAGGAAGTTCCTGGACAACCACGGCTACTATAGGTATTGCGCTTATGGGAATAGGTAAAGCACTTGGATTGCCTTTAGGAATGGTTGCCGGTTCAGTACTTTCTGGAGCGTATTTTGGAGATAAAATGTCACCACTTTCTGATACTACCAATTTAGCCCCTGCAATGGCAGGAACCGATGTGTTTACGCATATAAAATATATGGCATATACTACTATTCCATCTATAACTATCACCTTGATAATTTTTCTAGCTTTAGGGTTTCAATATGGCGGAACTGAATTACAAGACACTTCAGCATTAGTAAATAGTATTGAAAGTACGTTTCATATTACACCTTTATTATTTATTGTCCCAGTTGTTGTAATAGTAATGATTTTCAAAAAAGCAAAACCTTTAACCGCATTGTTTGTCGGAACCATTTTAGCTGGAATTTTTGCCGTCATATTTCAACCCGAAATACTTCTGAAAGTAGCAGACAGTAATACCTTAGATTTTCGTTCGGCTTATCAAGGAGTGATGAATGCCATGACAAATAGTGTTTATATTCCATCAGGGAATGAGATATTAGACGAAAACGAGTTGTTTTCTGCTGGCGGGATGGGTGGAATGCTTTCTACTATTTGGTTGATTTTATGTGCAATGTTTTTTGGCGGAATTATGCAAGAAATTGGTGCTTTACAAAAAATTAGTGATGCTTTATTGAGTGTTGCTAAATCTACTTTCGGCTTATTTGCCAGTACTACAGCAACTTGTATTTTCTTTAATGGAACAGCTTCAGATCAATATTTGGCTATTGTTGTTCCCGGGAAAATGTATCAAAAGGCATTTCAGGATAAAGGGTTAGCACCTGAAAATTTAAGTAGAACTTTGGAAGATTCTGGTACAGTTACATCCATATTATTTCCATGGAATACAGGTGGTGCCTACCAGTCAAAAACACTCGGTGTTGCAACAGGTGAATATGTATGGTTTGCCTTTTTTAATTTAATTAGCCCAATAATGACCTTAATTTTTGCATATTTTAATATTAAGATCAGGCAGCTGGTTAGAAAGTAATACGATACCAAAAAAGATGTATTTTTAGAGAATATAAACATAAGTACGTTTATATAAGTTTATAATTAATCATAACCTATGAATCGAATTTTTCTTCTTTTAATCGTTGTATTAGCAAGTTGTTCCAACAATAAATCAAATGACAAGGTTCTCACCGAAAAAGAACGTTGGAATATTCATACAGAGAACACAGAAATTATAAGGGATGATTTTGGCGTACCTCATATCTATGGGAAAACAGATGCCGATGCCGTTTTCGGTTTGTTATATGCACAATGCGAAGATGATTTTAATCGCGTAGAACAAAATTATATTTGGGCTACGGGGAGGCTTGCTGAGGTAGAAGGTGAACAAGCTTTGTACAGTGATTTAAGAGCTAAGCTTTTTATGACGAAGCAGGAGGCTGTGGCTAATTTTGAGAATAGCCCTGATTGGTTGAAGAAACTCTGTGTTGCCTTTGCTGATGGTATCAACTTTTACCTTTCTGAACACCCTGAAGTAACA
>Ga0209633_10003491_pt1 | contig 14488 bp, 7 predicted proteins | sample Cruoilmetagenom1_FD_187290 | JGI IMG/M metagenome (GOLD analysis project Ga0209633, IMG submission 187290) | Oil polluted marine microbial communities from Coal Oil Point, Santa Barbara, California, USA - Sample 1 (SPAdes) (version 2) | ecosystem: Environmental > Aquatic > Marine > Oil seeps ... | reverse complement strand
CCTCGGCCTCCTCTCCCAGTTTTGCCCTGATGCCATCCAGTACGCTGACTGGATCAACAGGTGTACCATTATAATTCCCCATCTGCACATCCACATTGTGAGCATTGGGACCAATGACAGCCACTCGTTTCACTTCCTTGTCCATGGGCAATGTATTCCTCTCATTTTTAAGCAGTACAATGGATTTACGGGCCATTTTCCTGGCCACTTCTTTATGAGATTCCACTGCCAGGGTGTCAACCGGAAATCCGGACCAGGGCACCATCTCATCAGGATCAAACATTCCCAGTTTCATGCGTGCAAGCATTAAGCGTTCCACCACCACATTAATATCCTCTTCCGAAATCAGATCTTCTCTAACCGCCTGTACCAATCCTTCATATTGATCACCACAATTTAGATCAGTTCCTGATAAAACACCCAGGGCAGCTGCCTCCTCCGTACCAGGAACCACTTTATGCCCCCAGTGAAAATCATTGATGGCACCACAATCGGAAACAATATAGCCCTGAAAACCCAGCTCACCCCTCAGAAGCTCCTCCTGCAATGGAGCACTACCACAACAGGGCTCGCCCATGTAACGGTTATAAGCACACATCACTGAATACACATGTCCTTTCTCCACGGTCTTCTTAAAGGCGGGCAGATAGGTATCCCTGAAATCGCGTTCGCTCACAACTGCATCAAACTCATGACGCGAGGGTTCAGGACCGCTGTGTACAATATAGTGCTTGGATGTGGCAACCGTTTTCAAATAACGGGGATCATCTCCCTGTAAGCCCTTGATAAACTGCACACCCATCTCACCTGTCAGGTAGGGATCCTCACCATAAGTCTCATGACCCCTGCCCCACCTGGGATCCCTGAAAATATTAATATTGGGCGACCAGAAGGTAAGCCCCTGGTACATTCCGTGTTTTCCCTTTGAAAAATAATCATGGTACTTGGCCCGGGCCTCGGTGGACGTGACATCGGCCATTTGATACATAAGATCACGATCGAAGGTTGCTGCCATACCGATGGCCTGTGGAAAGACGGTTGCCTTTCCTGATCGGGCCACCCCATGCAAACACTCATTCCACCAGTTATACTCCGGGATACCCAGGTGCTCCACTGCATCGGCATAGTGGGTAAGCTGACTCACCTTCTCCTCCAGGGTCATCCGGGAGACCAGGTCAGCAGCCCTGATTTCAAAGTCAAGGGAGGTGTTTTGATAGGGATAACGGCTCCCTTCACAAGAAAAGAGGAAGGTTACAAGGCAAATTATTGTCAGGGTCTTTAGTTTCATGATTCTTTGGTTTAAGGCTTTGCTCAATGTTACAAATTATATTTGAAGTGTCATTCCGTCATAAACACCCAGTCAGGATCGCTGGTATAGTTGAAGAAGGCTTCATTGGAAACAATCATAGCAGGTGTCAGGGAATTTCCCTCCTTACTTACCCGCAACTCAGTCAGTGAGTATTTTCCCTTTTCATAGTTGAAGCTTACTCCATCATCATCGTAAAGTGTAAAGACTCCGGGGGCTTTACCATAATACCTGATTTCAAGAGCAGGTCTTTCTCCCTCTGCCGGCATGCGTGTTCTCTCCTCCTTCAACATGGGAATAATAGCTCCATCCCTGACATAAAGTGGAATACGGTCCAGTCCGGGCGACACTGTAATTACCTCTTCCTCCCCTGCCAGATCGCCCGTATAAAAATCATACCAAGGCCCCGGGGGAAGAAGCACTTCTCTACTTTCTTCTCCTGCAAACATGGGGGCTACCAGGATGGACTCTCCCATCATATACTGGTATTTAACCTCTTTCGTCGCATAAGTCGCATAGGGATTCTTGGACGAGTCCAGCTCTCCTTCTTCCTTCTCCAAGCGAATGGTGAGACCCTCCAGCAGCTGCATGGCTCTGAAAGGAGGAATCCCCTCAAAATGGTAACGGGCAAAGGTGGAGTAAATGTAGGGCAGCAGTCGCATTCGCAACATGGACACTTCCCTGACCTGGTCCTCCACTTCTGGAAAAGACCAGGGTTTGGTTCCATCGGCCCAGGCATTCAGCATGGCCATGGGAGAGAAACAAACCGATTGCATTCGCCTTAGCCATTCATCCGACCAGTCGGAAGACCGTACTTCAGGAGTCCACAAAACTCCGATAAATGAACTGTTTATCAATGCGGTAATGAAATCGCGGTGACTGTAATAATCGTTGTATATTACATAAGGTAAGCTGCTGGCACCGGCATTGGAAGCACGTACCAATCCATATGTCCGCTGGTTGACTTCCCGGAACCACCCGGAACTCATTTTCTGAAATAACAAACCGTAAATCTGACGCATCACTTCGGCCGATGTCCCAGATGGAAATGTGGCTACATCGGGCCAGACCCAGGAATCAAAACCATCCACTTCATCAATTTTATACCCGCTAACACCCAGGGCAATGTGCTGCTCCATAAAGTGCTTTCGAAAAAGTTCGCCGGGCTCGGGCATGGTGAAGTCCGGCACAAGCCCATTCCAAACCGTATGGCTCCCGGCATAGGGCTTCACCTTCTCATATAAGCTTCCTGCAGGAGATACATAGGGATTCAGCCAGAGATTAGCGCGTACGCCTCGTTCACTGAGAGATTTTATAAATCCTTCAGGATCTGGGAAGCGCTTCGTATCCCACTCGAAGGTACATGGATAGGCCATGCTGTGCCAGCCCGGCTCCACTCCGATGAAATCAAGGGGGAAATTGTGTTTTTCAAAGGCCTTGACCTCCTTCAAAATATCTTTGTCCCTGTAAAGGGTAGGTACCCGTTGGGTAAAACCCAATCCCCATTTCGGGGGAAGGACTCCTCCACCGTTATATAGGTTATATCGTTGCACAGCTTTCAGCATGGTGGGACCTCCAAAAACGTATATGTTTGCTCCATCTGCCGGAACCAGTATCTCTACGGCATCTGAATAGGGTTGTGCCTGCCAGTTTTTATCTGTATTTCTGTCCAGTAACCGGGGTGGATCATCGGCATCGATGCGGATGGCTGTCCCCACATACACCGTCATATACCTGGCAGCATCTATCAATACTCCATAACCCAGGGATGAGACATAAAAGGGTACCGGAGCATGCGTTCTTCCATTATCGGGCCGGGCATAATGATCCACGTGCAGATTCAGAATTCTCCCTCTTTGATTGTGGGTCTGAAAATTTAATCCCAGGCCATAGATTTCCTCCTTGCGCTGCAGCGGAAACCTCAGGTAGGTCTTTCCATCAATCACCTCGGCCCGGATCAGATCCTTATCAAGAGGAAATTCGACCTCCGGAAGAAGTTTCAAGGCTTCCTCCTTTGGCTCAGCTTCTGCTATGCCAAGCAAAGTAATGGATTGCTCCTGGCCAACTTTCAGCAACCAAACGCCCGGTGCTTCTGACTTCCAGGCAGATTCCTGTGCTACGACAGAAAGAACCATGCATATTAGAATGGGAATAGTGATCCAGATTTTTTTCATGAGTTCGGATTATGCCCCTAAATTTAAGAATATTCAAAGGGGGTGTATTCACTCTTCCTGTTTTTCCTACATTTGATCTCTTATGAACGCAATGGATAAGGCATTCACTGAAAAAAGGCTGGGTCTTTCCGATCTCAAACTAAAAAACATATTTTTCAGATCAGCCGCCTATGAAGGAATGCTGGATCAGGGCCTTCCGAACCAGGATCTGACAGATCACCACGTTGCTATGGCCCGTGGAGAGGTAGCACTTACCACAGTAAGTTATGGAGCTGTTTCAGCTGATGCCAGGACCTTTAATACGCAGATGTATATTAATGACGAAAGCCTGGGAAGGCTAAAGGTTCTTGCCGATGAGGTCCACAAAGCAGGCGGAAAGGTAAGCATGCAACTAACACATTGTGGATACTTCTCAAAAAACAAGGACAGCAGGCATCCACTGGCCCCAAGTAAGGTGTTCAATGCCTATGGATCCATATCAGGAATCATGTTTTCAAAAGCCATGAGTAAAGCTGATATGGAAAAGGTGGCCAATGATTTTGCAGAAGCGGCATTAAAACTTAAAGGAATCGGCTTTGATGCTGTAGAAATACACATGGGGCATGGCTACCTGTTGAGTCAGTTTTTGAGTCCAAGGACCAATAAGCGAAAAGATGACTATGGCGGAAATATTGAAAACAGATCAAGATTTCCCCTGGAGGTGTTAAGGGCAGTAAAAACCAAGGTAGGGGAAGAATTTCCAGTGCTGGTAAAACTGAATTTAGCAGATGGATGTAAGAGAGGTTTTTCACTTGAAGACTGCAAATATGTTTCCAAGGCGCTTGATAAGAATGGATGTACAGCGATAGTCCTTAGCGGTGGTTTTACAAGCATTACACCATTTTATCTCATGAGGGGGAAGGTACCCCTGGGAGGAATGATAAAAAATGGTTCTTCTCTGCCAGAAAAGCTTACTATGGCACTTTTCGGCCCCTTCATTATAAAGCGCTATAAGTTTGAACCTAATTTCTTCCTGTCCCAGGCCAAAGAGATCCGGAAAGTCGTTAAGATGCCCCTGGCTTACCTGGGTGGAGTGGACTCAAAAAAAGGAATTGAGGATATTCTGGATGAAGGATTCGATTTTATTGCCATGGCAAGGGTACTGATACACGATCCTGATTTTATTATTAAACTGAAGACCAATCAAATTGAAAAAACAGAATGTAACCGCTGCAATAAATGTGTTGTAGAGATGGATCGTGGTGGAGTTAAATGCGTTCTGGTATAAATGGTATCAAATATCGAATATGACTTTTAAATAAAATACATCACCGATGAACATTAAACTAATTTCCCTTAGCCTGATCGCAATCCTTTTCATTGGACTTGCATCATCCGGTCAAGAAGCACTTATCCTTACAGAAAGCGATTACCAGCATGCAACAAGCATGTTATCCGGAAATGTCAATAAACTCATTGATAATGCCATCCGGCCCCAATGGACTGCAGATGGCCGGATTTGGTACAGATCCTTAACAGAAGATCATTCCGAATATAAGCTGGTAAATCCAAATAAGAAAAAGGTCCTTGTGGCAGACTCACGGAGAGAATTGTTTGAGAAAGCTAAGATGGAGCAGGAAGCGCAAAGAAGATCACACAGGGAGGCTGTTTCGCCCGATGGAAAGTATGTTGCTTTCATCAAAGATTGGAACTTGTGGCTCAGGGAGGTTGAAAGTGGAGAGGAAAAAGCACTGACCACCGATGGCGTAAAAGATTTTGGCTATGCAACGGACAATGCCGGATGGAAACATAGTAACAGGGCCATCTTAAGCTGGTCGCCAGATTCCAAAAAAATAGCCACATTTCAGCAGGATCAGCGGCATGTTAGTAATATGTATCTGGTTAAAACTACAGTAGGTACACCTGAATTAATGGAATGGAAGTACCCCCTTCCCGGTGATGAGGATATCATAAGGATACACAGGGTAATTATTGATATTAGCGGAGAAGCAAAGGTCGTTCGTATGAAACTGGCTGCAGATGCCCGAAGAGGAACCCTCTGCGATGATATCTCCTGTGAAGGAGGCCTGGATGATGTGGCCTGGAGTGATGATAGTAATAATCTGGTATTTGTATCCACCAGCAGGGATCACAAGGAGGCACATGTGAGAATCGCTGATTGTGCAACAGGTGAGGTAGAAGATATTTTTGATGAAATTGTTAAAACGCAGTATGAATCCGGACAGGGAAGCATCAACTGGAAATACTATTCTGACACAAAGGAAATAATCTGGTATTCGGAGCGAAGCGACTGGGGACATCTCTATATGTATGATGCTGAGACGGGCGACTTAAAGCATCCCATCACCTCGGGAGACTATGTGGTTAGGCAGATAGTGAAAATTGATCGGGAAAACCGGGTTATCTATTTTATAGCCAGCGGAAAGGAAGAGGGGAATCCCTATTACCGTTACCTCTACCGTGTGGATTTCAGCGGGGAGAATTTTTACCTTTTAAGTCCTGAACTGGGCGATCACAGTGTTCGCTTCTCCCCCGATGGAACAATGTTTATTGATTCTTATTCGCAGGCCGATGTACCTCCGGTATTTGAAGTGCGGAATACTGCAGGAGAGCTTCTTACAGTCCTTGAAAGGACAGATATTTCCCGTCTTGAAGCAAGCGGCTGGAAAGCTCCCACACCATTCTCAGTAAAATCTGCCGATGAACGCTGGGATTTGTATGGGATCATGCATACACCCACCACAATGGAATCCGGTGTTAAGTACCCGGTGATTGTTTACATTTATCCGGGACCCCAGGGTGGCAGTGTGCGTTCCTTTAGTTTTATGGCTGCCCGTGGAGATAACCAGGCCCTGGCAGAACTTGGATTTGTGGTGGTGGCCCTGGAGGGGAGTTGTAATCCCAACAGATGCAAGTCCTTTCACGATGCCTGTTATGGTGATATGGGTGAGAATACCCTTCCGGACCAGATCTCCGGCCTGAAGCAATTACAGAAAAAACACGGATTCCTGGACCTGGATCGAGTGGGTATCTGGGGACACTCAGGCGGAGGATTTGGTACAGCTGCAGCCATGTTTAAGTATCCTGATTTCTTTAAGGTGGGAATTGCTGAATCAGGAAATCATGACAATCGTAATTACGAAGACGACTGGGGTGAACGGTACATTGGTCTGGAGATTGAAGATGCCAATGGGGTAAGCAACTATGAGTTCCAGGCTAACCAGACTCATGCTAAGAATCTGAAGGGAAAATTACTGCTTATTCACGGTGGTATGGATGACAATGTTCCTCCTTATAATACCTACCTGGTGGCTGATGCGCTTATAAAAGCAAACAAAGATTTTGATCTCCTGATCCTCCCCAATGCGCGTCATGGCTATGGTGGGGACAGAAACTACATTATGCGTCGTCGCTGGGACTACTTTGTGCAGCACCTTTTGAATGCTACACCACCCAAAGAGTTTAAAGTTAAGCTCGAATCAGACCCAAGGACAAAATAGGGCCTCCTTTGGAGAAGAATATGAGATCTAGAATCATGATAAGAATATCAATCCTTGGTTTGCTCCTATTGATACTAGCTAATGAGGGCAAAGCTCAAAAAACAGATGCTTCTCAGTTTGCCATGAATGGAGTTTATACTGAATTCTATGTAGTTAGACCTGATTTTAGTGATGGATTTGTTTCTATAAATTATGAACGGGTCCTCGGAAAGAAGCTTCGAGCGAACCTCCGGCTTGGTGTGTGGCCGGATTTTGAAACTTCCGTATCGTTCCCCATAAGCATTAGCTGGATAACCGGGCCAAAAAAGAAGCATCATTTTGAGTATGGAATCGGAACTGTGTTCAGAGTAGAGCACTATATTTCCGATGATCCTACTCAAACTAAAGAATGGTTCTATGATGTACCTGCCTTTATATTTCCATTGATATACAGATATCAGAAAAGCAGTGGCTTTTATTTTAGAGGGGGTATCAACGTTTTTCTCAGCTGGCCAACACTTCCTTCGCCCTCCATAAGCCTTGGATATAAATTTTAGATTACTACTCCATAACGGTATAATGTACCTCGAGTTTAGGTCTATAATTCTCGTTTGAATGATCACTTGAGGCAAGGAGTAAGATCTTGTATGGTACTTCTTCTATAAATTTCAGGAGCATTCCATAACTATTATCCGGATCACTGATATAATCTTGTATAAGTTCAGTAATGTCAATATCCGGGAAACTTTGATCTGGCTGGCTTGCATCATTGACGCTTGCCTGGTTGATGGATGTGGATGTGGGCTGAGTGTTCCAGCTTACTGTTGACTCGTCCCAATCGGAAGTTATTCGCTGAATATTAAAACCGGTTTCCCCCACATGGCCACTACCATAGGCAGAGGTAACATTAAAGAACAGAGATAGATTTGCGCCATCAATTACAGCATCAGAGGGTATACTCGATAAGTCGAAATCCATAACTACCCTATTCACGGTCAAGTTTCCGTCGTGAGTCCATGAATAAAGATGAATATCCTCCGAATTCTCATAGTTATTATCTGGAACTATTGATCCAAAAAGTGCATCTTTCCCGCTTGTAGCATCAGGTTGAATGTTCAACACATAATGGGTTTCCTCGATAATATCATTGACATTAATAGTGATTTCAGCTGTAGCCGATAGTGAATTTTCATGATCATCGCTCACAGAGACTGTGACTATCAGGCCTGGGCTTGATTCATAGTCAAAACCCGCTGAATCAAGAACAAATAACATCCCGGTGATGGAATCTATGCTGACATATTTACTGTTTTCTGATTCAAGAATTTGATAAGTCAGGGTCTGATGAGACTCAGGATCAGTAGCCAGCACAAGTCCAATTTCCTCTCCATCTAAGGGATTCTCATCTATTGAATGTTCCTGGGATACTATATCAGGAGCGAATTCATTTACGTCCAGTATGCTAACTCTGACCAGGGCAGAGGATTCCAGGGGATCCTTTTTATGATCGTCAGATACAGCAACTACAATTACTGCCTGTGTGCTGCTTTCATAATCCAGGTTCATTGGATCACCTACCAATAAGGTTCCTCGGGAGGGATCTATCTCCCATATTTCTTCATCATTACCATCAACGATCTCAAAGACTAAGATCTGACCCTCATCCTGATCTGATGCCTTCAGTATTCCAATTATAGTCCCTGCCGGACTGTTTTCTTCTACGCTGAAATCCTGATCATAAATTTCAGGAGCGTACTCATTTTTATTGCATGAGTAGAGTAAGAGAGTTAAAACTAGAGAAATAGAGATTTTCTTGAGGGTTTTCATAAGTTTTGTTCAATTGATTTTACTATTAGTTGGGATCTCTAATTAACGAAAGCAAATAACACATTGTTACGCTTACACTGTTATTTAAAACAAATTAGAATACTTGATCGGGTATTTCAGGACAAATTCTCCTGTTCCCGGCACAGTTGTTGCATGAATCATATCATGTATTCTCCGACATCATACACCCCAAACCATGAAACCCTCAATAATATACATTACCCTATTCCTATGCTTAATCCTCTCCCCATTTACTATTCTTTCCCAGGACTCCATTCAATATAAGAAGCTTTATCTGCATACCGACAGGGAGCAATACTTCCTGGGTGACACCATCTGGTACAAGGGCTATTACCTGGACGGACAGTCCAATAAATTTCTTCCAGGAATTATCACCATGTATGCAGGACTGGTTGATCAGACTGGGCAGTCTGTATGCGAACAGGTCGTAGCCATAGACAATGGAGCTGCCTCGGGAGCAATCACCATCCCATTGGAGCTGGAACCTGGCAACTATTTGATCAGGGCTTTTACTGACTTTCAAAAGAGCATTGGAGAAGATGCTTTCTTTCATAAGAAGATCCAGATCAGCAAACTGGAAAGTTTTGTTGAAAGTGAAGATCAAATCTCCTCGCGGAGCACTTCTCAAATTGATGTAGCATTTCTTCCCGAAGGTGGCAGGCTATTGGAAGGACAGGACAATATACTTGGTGTAAAGGCCATTGACACCCTGGGAAACGGAATACCCATTCAAGGTGAGATCCTTGATAGTAAGGGATCTTCTGTGGTCAACTTTACTACCAGTTACAAAGGTATGAGCTCCTTTCATTTTGCACCCGGCAAAGGTGAAACATATACAGTACGCCTGGCTGATCATCCTGAATACTCCCATACCTTTGAAAATGTCCTTGCAAAAGGCATCAAAATAGAATTTAAAAATGAAGACTCTAATAGTCTCCACTTCAGGGTTGTGACAAATGCAGAGTCTTTGATTGACCGAATCTACTATTTTGCAATATCCCATCGTGGAGAAGTGATTTTTCACAAGAAATTTGTTCCAAAGGATAAAGCTTTTCCAATTACAGTGAACAGAGATGCTTTACCTGCAGGAATCAGCCGGATGGTATTGCTGGATGAGCAATTACTCCCCTTATCCGAGCGCCTCTACTTCTCTACCAATTACCAAATCAACGAAATCAAAATCAGGCCAGATAAACAATCCTATGAAACAAGAAGTCGCATCAGAATAAGGCTGAGCGATGGAAAAGAGATGGATAAAAATTCATGGTCAAACCTGTCGATGGCAGTGGTGGATGAGTTTGCCAGCAACAAAGAAAATCCGTCCATGAATATTCTTTCATACCTGCTTCTTGATTCGGAACTCAAAGGTCAGATTGAATCACCACTGGATTATTTTACTAATAATCAAGACATGGCTTCAGCCGCTAAGCTTGATTTGCTTATGATGACACAGGGATGGAGCAGATACATATGGAATAGGCCTGAGGAATACTTGACCGAAGAATTGTTGGAGGATGAAGGATTTGACATATCCGGAACAGTGAGAAAGGTTGTTGGTAATAAACCGGCAACAGATGGTTCCATTGAACTGAAGGTATACAACAGTGACTTCATGCATATGGATGAAATGGACATAAGTGAAGAAGGCAGGTTTGTATTCGAAGATGTTAGTTTCATGGATTCTGCTTATGTATTTATACAGGCCAGAAACAAAAAGGATAAACTTACTTTTAGAGTCAGTCTCGATTCCCTGTTTAACGATTTTCCCTTGGCATCCTTAAATTATCTGCCAAAAGACGTGTCACAGGTTCTAAAACAGGCTGAGGTGTATCAGAAGCAGTATGATAACCTTCAAGCTTTAAAGGAGTATACCTTGAAAACGGGCGGCTTTTTTCTTGATGAAGTAACTATAGTTGAACATAAGAGAGTACCGGATGATGGACATTTCCGGATTTACGCCAAACCAACATCATCCCTGCAAATTACTGAACGTGACATTACTTACAAGGATATATTTGATTATTTAAGGGGGCGTTTTGCAGGTGTGCAGGTTGACATGAACAATAATGTTACAATTCGGGGGCCTTCTTCATTTGGCACCAGTTCGGCTCTTCTGATTTTGGACGGAATTCCTGTTGGTAAAGAAGTGTACCTGTCAATTCCTATGAATGATATTGACCGGGTAGAGGTTTTGAAAAATCCAGCTCAAACAGCCATATTTGGAACAAGAGGTGGAAGCGGTGTGGTCTCAGTTTTCACAAAGAAAGGTGGAGCCAGAGATTATTCGGACAAATACATTCCAGGTACCATTGCAGAGAAATTGGCGGGATATTCCTCCAGTCGGGAATTCTATACACCAAAATATACAGATGAGAATATTAGAACTGAGAGACCAGATCACCGCATTGTGCAATTCTGGGAACCCAATATCTTTACTGAAAAGGGCAAAGCCACTGTAAGCTTCTTCTCGTCCGACGATATTACACGGCATAAGGTTTACGTGGAGGGAATCACCAATGAAGGCAAAATCTGCCTGGGAACAGCCGAGATTGTGGTGGATCAAAGAAATGATCAGTTGAGCAATACCGGAAAAGTTAAATAGGATTTATCAGATTTCCCTTCACACCAACATCATGACTCCCAGGATGCTAAGAAATACACTGCCAGATCATCAACATTTCCCGGAACCTATTTTGATTTCCTTCGTAAAATTCAAATGTTAACAATATGTTAATTTTCCCAACTTAATCTCATCATTATCTGCAAGTGTTAATGATAAAAGGGCTTTTAATCACAGGTTTTTCTATTCTACATTTCTGCATTTGTGCCCAGGATTTTAATGCTGAGCTTATTTCTTACGAAACAACTATCCATCTGGATGATGAGAAATTAATTAGCAACACTTGTGTTCAGGTCCAGATCAATAATCGGGCTGGTGAAAAATATGCGAAAGTATCCATCCCCTATTCCAAACTCAAAAAGATCAGTAAGATAGAAGCTTCTATAAAAGATCACCGGGGAAAGCTAGTGCGTAATTTGAAACGAAAGGACATCTCAGACCGCAGTTATATTTCTGATATGTCCCTCTACGAAGATGACTTTTTGAAAGAGTTTACCTTAAAACACAATAGTTATCCTTATACCATTACATATTCCTACCAAATACAGGAAAGTGAATTCATTTTCGTTGATTACTGGATCCCTGTTCTAAGCAGACAGATTCCTACACATAAAGCCTCTTTAACAGCAACTTTTCCTCAGGACTACCAAATCTCCTATTCCAGTAATCTAATAAAGAAGTTCAATATCGACACCATTGAATCAATGCTACGATACTCCTGGGAAACAGCATATTCTGATATTGTTAAGTCAGAGGAGTTTGCTCCTCAACTAAATGATTATCTACCCTCGGTGAAGATTGTCCCCTTAGACTTTAGCTATGAAGAAGCAGGATCCTTCAGGACCTGGACCGACCTTGGTATCTGGAACTCCAAATTGTTACATGGTATTAATGAACTGCCTGAAAAGGAAAAAGAACGGATCAGGGCCACAATCAAAGGTCTTGATGAGGATGTAGAGAAGATAAGGGCATTGTATCATTACTTGCAGGATGAAACACGCTATATCAATGTAACCATTGAAACCGGAGGGCTGAAACCCTACCCAGCCGCCTATGTGGCAGAGAATAAGTATGGAGATTGCAAGGCATTAAGTAATTACTTCCAATCTGTACTGAATGAAGCCAACATAAAGTCTTACTATACGAAAGTCTACGCGGGTGAACCTATCCGGCAAATTGACAAAGAATTCCCTTCGCAGCAATTCAATCATATCATTCTCTACATCCCTCTTGAGAAAGATACACTCTGGCTGGATTGCACCAGTGATGCAGCTTTTGACTACCTGGGTACCTTTACCCAGAATAGAGAGGCTTTTGTAGTTGATGGAAGTGACAGCAGATTTATCAGAACCCCTGCTCTATCCGCAATAGATGTATTAGAAACACGCAGGATTACTGTTCCCTATGAGCGATATTCAGACCTGGATGTTGAATTTCAAAAGACATACCGGGGTGATATGTACGAACTTCTCCTGGAGCTGGATGACAACTACAACAAGGGTGATAAATCCATGATTCTACGAAATTACCTCATGGAAGAAGGTTTTGAATTAGTTGATTATGAGATAAATAAGGCAGATCGGGATTCTACGTTTATTCAATTATCCTATGTGGCAGGTACAGATCGTATTTATGAGCACTACGGCAATGATATTCTGGTCAACAACATCCCATTTACTCTGCCTGATATTGAAGAACCGGAGGAGAGAAAACTGCCTGTACAGATTGACTATCCAATATATTTAGTAGATACGATCGTATATGAGATTCCAGGAGGATACAGCCTGCAAAAAAAACCAGTTCCCCAATATGTCTCGGGTAGTCCGGGAGAATACAGCCTTAAATTCGTGCAGAAGGACCGTAGTATAGAGGTGATTAAAAGTCTACTGGTGCACCCAGGGACCTACCCTGTAGAGGAGTATCCGGATTTCCACTCATTTTGCAGGGAAGTTGATAGTATGGAACATAAGATATTTATTACCCTAACAAAATAAACAAGCCATGAACAAAGCTCAACTCATCATCCTTATTTTCGCCCTTGCGTGGCCTGGTGTGCAAAGCCAGGACTTCTCCAGAGTATTTGGAAAGATTAGCGGACATGAATTCCAGTTGGAGAACTATGATAAAGATAAAGAAGCAGAGGCCCTGGTGTTATTTGATTTGGGCAAATCCCATTTTCCAAGAACCGAAAACTCATTCGATGTTATTTTCGAACGTACTACCCGAATCAAGATATTCTCAGAGGCAGGAGTTGAGTGGTCCGAGGTTGAAATCCCCTTTTATCAGGAGGGCGGAATATATGAAAAAATATACGATCTCGAAGCATATACCTATAACCTGGAGGATGGACACATTATCAAGACCGCTCTGGATGTGAGCAATACCTATGATGAAAAAACCAACGATTATTGGAATGTTAAGAAATTTGCCCTTCCTAATGTGAAAGAAGGTTCCATAATCGAATACCGCTACAAGATTAATTCACAGTACAAATTTAATCTGCGGGATTGGGAATTTCAATGGAAAATCCCGGTAGTCTATAGCGAATATGAGGTTAAAATGATTCCTTTCTATGAATATACCTATTTACTTCAGGGAAGAACGAATTTCGATTCATATACTTCATTTCCTGATAAAGGAGTATCCCGTCAATTTGGTTCTGCTACTTTTCAGGATCTGGTCCACAAATTTGCTATGGAGGATGTTCCTGCTTTCTATGATGAAGAATATATCTCATCCATAAATGACTACATAATAAAAATTGATTTTCAGCTTGCCCAGATAAATTATGCCTCTGGCTCCTCTCTTGAAATTTTAACCACCTGGGAAGATATGATTGAGGATCTGGTGAAACATAAAGATTTCGGCAAATATTCAGGAAAGTTCGAAAAAACGGCTTCGAAACTAATTGATGAGAATGATCTAAACGGAAAGACGGACCACGAGAAATTTGATATGATAATCGATTACATCAAAGGGAATTACAACTGGAACAAATATCGAGGTAAGTATGCCAGCAAGCCTCCCAGTAAAATAATAACTGAGAAAGTGGGTAACTGTG
>Ga0209633_10003490_pt1 | contig 14491 bp, 9 predicted proteins | sample Cruoilmetagenom1_FD_187290 | JGI IMG/M metagenome (GOLD analysis project Ga0209633, IMG submission 187290) | Oil polluted marine microbial communities from Coal Oil Point, Santa Barbara, California, USA - Sample 1 (SPAdes) (version 2) | ecosystem: Environmental > Aquatic > Marine > Oil seeps ... | reverse complement strand
TATTTACGTAAGTAATTACAATATGATTCGGGTGTTTGTCTTTTAACGCTTGTAAAGCATCTGCCGGACAAGAATCAGCTAAGGAGCAGCCCGCATTCAAATCAGGTAATACAACTTTTTTATTTGGGTTTAAAATTTTAGCAGTTTCAGCCATAAAATGTACCCCAGCAAAAACAATCAAATCAGCATCAGCTTCGGCTGCTTTGTAGGAAAGCTGTAAGCTATCACCAACAAAATCCGCTATATCTTGAATAGCTGGTTCTTGATAATAATGGGCTAAGATAACTGCATTTTTTTCTTTTTTTAATCTCTTTATTTCAGCTGTAAAATCAATATTATTTGTATCTTCTAATTCTAAATACCCTACTTGTTGTAGTTTGTCTTTCGCTTTTTCTATATTCATCACTTATTGTTTTGAACAAAAATAATATTTTTAAATATATTATCACTTAGGTAAAAAATAATTGTGTTTATTCGACTTAGTTCAAATACCCAAGTAATCTAGTTTTGTCACACTCATAATTAATTAGTATATTGTCAGATACTAATTTACTATATACTAACTTTTTAGCGGGCATATAATATTTATGATAATTCAGATTCATTAAGGATTATTATTTTATTTGGCTCAATTTATTATGGATACTCCAATAAAAATTTTAATTGTTGAAGATGAAATGATCATTGGCGCAAACATTTCTTTACAATTAATCAAACTGGGATATGAAGTTAGTGGAATAGTACCTCGTGGTGAAGATGCAATCAATGAAGTAAACCAAAATCAACCCGATATCATTTTAATGGATGTTCAATTGAAAGGCAATCTAGATGGTATTAAAACTGCAGAGCTTATAAAAAAAGATTATAATATCCCAATTATTTACTTAACAGCTAATACGGATGAAGCTCATTTTAAAAGAGCTAAAGCAACCAATCCAACAGCATATATTTCAAAACCATTTAAAGAATTAGATCTTAAACATGCTATTGAACTTACTATGAATGGGATGATATTGTCTAAAAAAAATGGTGTCGATAATGATGACAATTGTTCAACACCTTTTGTGTTAAATGACAGCATCTTTGTAAAGCGAAATGATAGAATGGTAAAAATAATGATTGCCGATATTTATTATTTTGAAGCTGATCGTAATTACTGTAAAATTTATTCAAAAAATAGAGAATGTTTATTGGTCACTACCTTAAAAGAAATTAATGAAAAGTTACCAGAGGAATATTTTCTTCGTATTCATCGATCGTATATTGTAAATTTGAATCATGTAGATGAAGTAGCAGGCAGCCATGTTATTATTGATAAAAAAGCTATCCCAATGAGTAAATCACTAAGAAGTAAATTATTAGAAAGAGTGCAAACGTTTTGAGATTTGATCAAATCTTGTCAACCAACTATTACGTAAAAGTAAGGTTCTCAATTTTTGATTTTTCAGTTTTAAAATTAATAATAATAGTACATCCTTTATTGGTTTCTTTTTTTATCTCTCCATCTAATTGTTGTGTCAATAAGGAAACTAACTGAGTTCCAAAACCAATATTATTTTTACCTTTTGTTTTATTAAAACCAACACCATTATCGGCAACTTTTAATTCATATTCATTGCCATAAATCTTACGCAATCCAACAATTATATTTCCATTGTTTTTATCGGGAAAGGCATACTTTAATGCATTGGTTAATAGCTCATTTACTATCAAGGCTAATGGAATTGCTGTATCAACATCCATTTCAATATTATCTATTTCGTACTCTAAATTAACCTGATTATTAGCGTCATAGGAATTTAAAATATGAATTCCCAAATCAACAAAATAATCCTTCATTTCTATAAAAGCAAGCTTTTTACCTAAATACAGTTTTTGATGTATCATGCTCATTGAATAAACCCTATTCTGACTTTTAGTCATAATTTCTTTCACTTTTGGGTCATTTATCTTATCTGTTTGTAAGGATAAAAGACTGGAAATAATGGCCAAATTATTCTTAACACGATGATGAATTTCTTTTAGCAAAAACTCTTTTTCTTCATTTTGCTTTTGAAGTAAGCGGTTCTTTTTTCTATTATTTCTAATAGTAATAAATAAAAGAAAAAGAATCAATAATAATAAAGCGGCTATTATTGTGATTAAATTTTGTCTAAGTTTTTGCTTTTTTAATTCAGTTTCTTGAAACTGAATAGTGCTTTCTTTTTGAGCTACGTCCAATTCTGTCTCAAGTATTGTAATTCTTTTATCCGCTTCTGTTGTGAAGATCATATTTTTTAATCTATCATAATCTTCAAATGCCGTATATGCATCTTTATAATTATGATTTCCAGCAAAAGCTTTACCCAAATTTTCATATGCCTGACTTAGGTAAAATTTATCTCCAAATTCGGGTGTTGCAATTTCAATACATTTTTCTAAACTTTTAATTGCTGAAATATATTTTCCTTCTAAAACTTGCGCTTTCCCAATAGATAAATAAGATCGCATCAACATAAAATTATTATCTAAATATTCAGCATATTTAATTGCATTCTCACCTGCTATTTTCGCTTGTTCAAAGCGGCTGAGATAAGCAAAGAGATCAACTTGAGAAATATATACATCACTTAAATTATTATAAAAACCGTATCTCTCCCCCATTGCTTTGGCATGATCAAAATATTCTATTGCCAATTGAAAATTCTTTAATTTTAAATAATTATTACCAACAACATAAAGAGTAAAATCATAATCCAGGTCGTTTATACCTCTTTCCTCAAATAATTCAATTGATTTTAGACCATATTCCAAACCTTTTTCAAATTTTGATTGTTTCCAAAAAATATTACTTAAATCACTATATGCAAGAGCGATTGTTTTTTTATCATTGATCTCTTCTCCAAGCTTTAAAGAAACTAAAGCTTTATTAGCAGCCTCATCGAGTTTTCCTTTTCTTTCATAAACATAACCCAATTGAGTATATAAAAATGCTAAATCTCTTTTTGGAACTTTTGCGGTTGCCTCATGCAAAACTACTAATGCCGAATCCAATTTTTCCATCCTTAATAAGATGGCTCCTTGAGTTATTTGAAATCTGCCATGCCATAAAACATTCTTTTTTTCTTTGGTTAGTTTTAATCCCTTTTGAGTAAAATTTAACGCGGTATTTAAATTACGTGTATGCCAATAATAGGCTAAATCGTTAAGTATAGAAAAGCGAATGGAATCTACTTTTACTTTATCAAAAGCAATTTCTAAGGTATCTAAATAAGAAGGGCCAAAATTATCTATTTCAACAAATACTTTTTTGTAGGGATGTTCACTTTTAAGGTCAATAATTTGCCCAAAACAAAAAGTACTACTCAAGGTTGAGATAATACCAAAAAGAATGGATTGTAAAAGATATTTACTCATTTTATGATAGTTAACTAGATAAAAAACTAGAACCACTAAACTACAAATAATAAAATTGTCATTTACTTCGATAAGTTTTAAACTTCGTTCGGACAATAATTATAGGGCTTCGTCCTAGATGACTTGTATATTAATCAAAAATCTATTTATTTCGAATCTACAAAATAAATATGCATTATTTTTTTCAACAAGATTAAAAATATGAAAGTAAAATATTTGCTTGTTATAATTCTATTAGCACTGTTTTCATGTGAAGATGAACAACAAATTAAAAAAGAGGTTTTGCAAAATAATATTATGTCTAATAATATTGATTTTGTTGAATATTGCTGGAACAACAAAGACTTGGCAAAGCTTAAAGCTATTTCAACAGAAGGTTTGATTAGAAATTTAAACGGAATTAAAGTTGCTTCTAGTCAAAAAGAAATGGAAGCTAATATGAAGGTTTATTTTAATGGTTTTCCCAATCTTAAAGTAACTTTAAACAATACCTACGTAAAAAACAATATGCTGTTTATTTACTGGACCTTTGAGGGCACAAATACTGGAGTGTTTGGAGAAACCCCTGCAACGGGTAAAAAAGTTAAGGTAAGTGGTTTTTCAATTGTTCACTTTAATGAAAATGGTAAAATGATTCAGGAAGATATCTATTTTAATGAACTAGAATTTTTGCAACAATTGGGCTATATTTTAAACCCTCCAAATGTTGAATAAACAATAAGGCTATAAAATATACTCGTTATGCAATTGGTGAAATTGAACTTGTTGTAATTGGAATGCCGCAAGCGATGCAGATTGGTATACTTCTGTAGAACAAGATTTCGGACTGAATGCAAGGCAAGAAAAAGTGAGCAAAACTCATTAAAATGAATAATTTAATTATGAAATCTTTTAACTCCCCACTAGAAGCTTTTTTGTATTGGGAAAAAACAATTCCCGATCATGAATTTTTGATCCAACCTCTTCAAGATGGTGTTAAAAAATACACCTACAAACAAGCTGGTAATGAAATACGAAAAATGGCTTCGGCAATTAAAAAATACAACTTACCAGAAAAAAGCCATATTGCCTTGTTGTCATTAAATTGTGCCCATTGGATAATGAGTGATATTGCTATCATGATGACTGGCCATGTATCCGTTCCAATTTACCCAACCATAAATGCAAATACGGTTAAACTTCTTTTAAAACATAGTGAATCCAAGGCCATAATAATAGGCAAACTACATAATTATGAAGATATTAAATCAGGTATAATTGATATCCTCAAAATAAGTGTAAACTTGTATGGAATTGAAGATGGGGATTCTTGGGAAGAGTTGGTTAAAGAAAATACACCTTTACAGGAATTTTCAATGCCTAAAAAAGAAGATTTATTTACCATTATTTACACTTCCGGAACAACTGGAAACCCAAAAGGGGTGATGCATACGGTTGGTAATTTTGTAGAAGCCTCATCTACAGTTTTAAGTGTTATTGATACACCCAAGCAACCTAGATCTTTTTCTTATTTACCTTTGGCACATATTGGAGAAAGGAAGATGGAAATTGATTCACTTTTTTTAGGTGCTAGTATTTATTATTCTAATTCTTTAGAAACTTTTGCAACTGATTTGGCAAAGGCTCAGCCTCATGTTTTTTTTGCTGTTCCAAGGATTTGGTGCAAATTTCAAGAGAAAATTTTAACTATTATTCCCCAACAAAAACTAGATTTTTTATTAAAAATCCCAGTTATCAATACAATCGTTAAAAATAAACTCAAACAAAAATTAGGTTTAAAAGAGGCGATTTATATCTGTTCTGCTGCAGCAGCTTTAGATAAAAGCGTTATTATTTGGTTTGAAACTATTGATATTAAAATATATCAAATATATGGTATGACCGAAGATTGCACTATTTCTCATTATAATCTAAAAAATCAAAACAAAATTGGAGCAGTTGGCAAACCTCTGCCTAATGTTAAAACCAAACTAAGTGAAGAAAATGAAATTTGTATAAAAAATAAATGTTTGATGAAAGGATACTTTAAGGAACCTGAAATCACGGCAAAAGTTTTTGATAAGGAAGGGTATTTTCTAACTGGAGATATGGGAGAATATGATAACGATGGATATTTAACAATTACCGGAAGGATAAAAGATCAATTCAAATCTGATAAAGGAAAATACATTTCACCAGCCCCTATCGAATTAGAAATTTCTAAAAATGTGAATGTTGAACAAATTTGTGTTGTTGGCTCTGGGATTCCACAACCCATAGCTTTAGTAAACTTATCAGAAGTTGGTAAAGTGAATACTAAAAAAAATTTAATTAAAAGTTTAACACAAACCATACAGCAGTTAAATCCAACACTTGAAAAACATGAGAAAATTGAAAAAATAGTACTTATTAATAAAGATTGGTCTGTTGAAAATGGTTTTTTAACACCAACTCTAAAATTAAAACGAAATGTAATTGAAAAAGAACTAAAACCATATTATATTAAGTGGTTTTCTTGTAAAGAAAAAGTCGTTGACGATTTGGTACAATTTAATTGATGTACTTTAAATAAAAATAATTTCAATTATACTATAACATGGCAGTAAAAGAAGAAGGCTTAAAAAGATACGTTGGTGTTTTAGGCTTAACAGTAAATATTATTAACATTATAATTGGAGCCGGTATATTTGTAATTCCGGCTTTAGTAGCCGAAAACATGGGAGCAACAAGCATAGTTGCCTATCTATTTTGTGGATTTTTAATTTCATTAATCATGCTTTGTTTTGCTGAAGCTGGTAGTAAAATTACAGATTCGGGCGGTGGTTATGCTTACGGTGAGGCTGCTTTTGGAAAATATCCAGGATTTCTAATGGCTGTTATTTCTTTGGCAGCAACATTGCTTGCCGATGCTGTTGTTGCTAATGCATTGGTTGACATTATTGGAACATCATTCCCTATTTTTAAAACAGAACTTGTTCGGGTAGGTTTTTTTATTATTCTTTTTTATGGATTAGCAATAATCAATATTATTGGAATAAAACAAGGAATTGGTTTAGTTAAAATCATTACCTTTTTAAAACTAATTCCTCTTTTTTTACTCATTACTATTGGTTGGAAAGATGTAGAGTTTTCAAATTTGGTATGGGAATCTTCACCAACAATAAAACAAATTGGAGAAACAACGATAATATTAATATTTGCCTTTCAAGGTGGTGATGTAGGCTTGATGATAGGTGGTGAAATAAAAAATCCAAAGAAAACAATACCCAAAAGTATTTTTATAGCCATATTCGTTGTATTATTATTTTATATGTTGATTCAAGGAGTATCTCAAGGTGTTTTAGGAGATGAATTAGTAAATTTTAAAAAAGATCCATTAGCTCAAACTGCAAATATTATTTTTGGGCCTATTGGTTATACCATTTTATTTATAGGGGCGGCCATATCTATGTTTGGTAATTTAACCGGTGAGATTCTAAACAATCCCAGAATGTTATTTGCTACAGCTAGAAAAAATGTAATTCCAATAAAAAAACTGGCATTAATTCATCCAAATTATAAAACACCTTATGTTTCTATTTTAATCTATGCTAGTATAGGTTTTTTATTAGCAACCTTTGGTGGATTTGAAAAATTAATAAGTGTTGCAAGTTCTGCTGCATTGTTATATTATTTAGGAGTAGTATTGTCTGTAATTCAACTACGACGCATAAGAAAAACCGAGCCCGATGAATTTGAAATTCCTGGAGGTTATACCGTACCCATTCTCTCTATAATTATAATACTATATTTACTTTCTACTTTAACCCGTTACGAAAAAATTGGTATGGTTATATTTATTGGAGTTTTATCCATTATTTATTTTGGAATTATATTCCTAAGAAAAAGCAAAAAAATAGAATCAAACTATGATTAACTTTTTTAGAAAAAAACGTAAAATTCTAGCTAACGATAACAAAGCTATAAAATATGTTCGTTATGCTATTGGGGAGATTGTATTGGTGGTAATTGGAATTCTCATGGCATTGCAGATTAATACATGGAATATAAACCGAATTAATTCAGTTAAAGAAACAGAATATTTAACTGGTTTAAAAAATGATTTAGAAAAACAGGTTTCAGAATTAGATAGAGTTAAAAACTTCTCAAATAACATACTTAATCAGGCAGAAACAGTACTAGCAAATTATAACTCAAATGATTCGTTAAAAGACATCGACAGTATAAATACTAAATTAAGTCAACTAATGTATTCGAGTCATTATCCCGATATTCGCACTACATTCAATGAATTAAACTCAACTGGTCATTTAAGTTTAATTCGCAGCAAAAAAATTCGGTCTCATATTATAGCCTTTTATCAGATGTCTAGTAAGCATCGTAATTCTATAGAAGGTAACATTAAAGATGTATTTTACCCACATGTATTTCCCGTATTAAATTCTTCAATTATTATTCAAGTTAAAGATTATGGTTATCAAGTTTCCAAGTTTAATGAAAGAAATTTTGAAAATAAAATGCGCAATCAATTAAAGCAAGATAGTTTTCAACCACCAACTACTTTTGAGATTATTAATGCGGTTAGTACTCGAATAATTATTGAAAATTCATCTAGAAATAATATAGAAAATAGTTTGGAGGAAGCAAAAAATCTTCTAAAAGATATTGAAACTGAGTTAAAAAAATAAAAATGATTAACTTCTTCAGAAAAAAACGTAAAATCCTAGCTAACGATAACAAAGTTATAAAATATACTCGTTATGCAATTGGTGAAATTATACTTGTTGTAATTGGTATTCTCATAGCGTTGCAGATTAATAATTGGAATGAGAATAGAAAAAATAAGATAATTGAGAACACCTATATTGAAAATATTAAAACGGATTTAATAATAAATTTAGTGTCACTTGAAAAGTTTATAGCTAAAAGGGAAGAAACCGTAAAGTCTGTTGGAGTTATCCTAGAATTTTTCAATGAACAACGACCTTTAGACATAAATGAATTTAATTTTTACTGTTTAACCGTTATGGATTGGAATCCATTTGAACAACACGACAACACCTATCAAGAATTACTAAATTCAGGGAAACTGTCAATTCTTACCAATAAGACCATTAAAGATAGTTTACAAAATATGCAAACCAGTTTTAAAAGTATTCAATTTATAGAAAGTGAAATGGAAGAAGATTATGAACGGTATTTATATGAACCTTTCTTTAGCACCATAGACCTTGAAACTTCATTAAAAGGTTATAATCAAATACAAACCATCAAAAAAGATATTCCTAAATTAGACTCTTTGAATGTTCAACTATTAATGAAAAACAAAACATTTAAAAACGGTTTTGTGCTTGCTGATTTTAATAGCAAAAACCTTATTGAAAAATATTCAAATATTAGGATAAGAACAAAAAAACTAATTGAATTAATTGATGATGAATTAAATCCTAAAATCAAATGATCAACTTTTTCAGAAAAAAATCTATGACTAAACTAATCAACAACATTGGCAAGAAAAGTATTATTAAAATACAGCTTTTTTTGTTTTGCTTTTTTACAATAACAAACAGTGTGGCGCAACGTGATTTTTCTGATTCCAAAATCACAAAAGTTGTGTTATTAGGCACGGGAAATCCCAATACAAACCCTGAGCGATCAGGACCCTCAATTGCCATAATTGTAAACGACGAACCTTATATAGTTGATTTTGGTCCAGGATTAATTCGAAAAGCTTCAGCCATGTCACCAAGATATGGAGGCTCGATAAAAGGACTTAGTTCAAAAAATATAAAACATGCTTTTCTTACTCATATGCATTCTGACCATACTACAGGGTATCCTGATTTAATTCTTACCCCTTGGGTTATGGGTAGAGATACGCCTCTTGAGGTTTATGGTCCGGAAGGCATTGATAAGATGACCAAATATATTCTTAAAGCCTATGAAGATGATATTAATTATCGTTTATACGGACTTGAACCTGCAAACAACCAAGGATGGCGGGTGAATAGTCACGAGATTTTAAAAGAAGGTCTTGTCTTTAAAGATAACAATGTCAAAGTAGAAGCTTTTCCTGTGCCACACGGGGCTTGGCCAAATGCTTGGGGTTATCGTTTTACCACTCCAGATAAAGTTATTATTATTTCGGGCGACACTTCTCCTTCAGAAAAATTAATTGAATACGCTAAGAATGCGGATATTCTTATTCATGAAGTATATCCTCAAAAAAAGTTTGACGAACTTCCAAACGATTGGAAAAAATACCATTCAAAAAACCATACATCTACACTAGATTTAGGAAGAATTGCAAATGAAATACAACCCAAATTACTTATTTTAAGTCATATTTTATTTTGGGGCGCCTCAGAAAAAGATATATTAAATGAAATAAAAACAATGTATCAAGGTAAAGTAATTGTAGGGCAAGACTTAGATACTTTTTAAAAAAGAACGTTACTGAAATGATCAAATAAACTGTGGCAAAACTATTTAACTCAATTCGTAAAAAAATCGTTTCAGAAAAACCTTATACAATTATAACCACCAACTACCTAAAATACGCCTTTAGAGAAATACAATATGTTGCTATTGAATTTTTCAATTCTATTTAAAGCAAAATTTTTAATATATTAGTGAAGTGCAATAATTAAAGAAATGAAAATCAATACAAAGCAAAAAAAAGAAGTAATCGAGGTTTATGATATCTGGTTAGAAAGCTATTTAAATGGCGATGTAAAAACGTACGGTTTCTATTTTGATGATGAATATCGCTTTGTTGGTTCTACCAGGAATGAGGAGTTTTTAAACCGGGTAGATACGATCGAATTTTTTAAAAAAACCGCAGACCAATTTGCTGGAAAAACGGATTTAAAAAACTCCGTTAGAACCGTTGAATTAATTGATGGGATTGTATTTGTAACTGAACTTTTTGACGCTTATCTACAAATTGAATCCGATTGGAAATATTACGGTAGGTTCAGATTTACATCGGCGCTTAGTGAAAAGAAAGTCGGTTGGCGTTTTATTTATCAGCATTTTTCCATGCCCGATTCAAAAGCAGAGGAAGGTGAAACAATTGGGGTGGAGCAAATTTCTAAAGAAAACCAGGAACTCCGAGATACTATAAAAAGAAGAACCATAGAGTTAGAACAAAAGAACCGCGACCTGGAAATTGAAACTGCTTTAGAAAAAGTACGTAGCCGCACCATGGCCATGCAGCATAGTGATGAATTACAAGAAATATCTTTTTTATTGGACAGCCAAGTTAGAGCGTTAGGTATTAAAACCTGGGGCTGCGCCTTCAATATTTATGGAGTAAACGAATCTACCGAATGGTTTGGCAATGAAGCTGGTGTGCTACCCACATATACAGTTCCAAGAAAAGGAATATTTAAAGAATATTTCGAAATAGGCAAAAAAGGCGAATCATTATACATAAAGGAATTTTCAGGTGCCCCATGTGTTGCTCACTACGAATATATGAGCTCTTTACCTGTTATAGGTGACGTATTAAAAGATTTAAAGAAAACAAACAATGGTTTTCCAACCTTTCAAATAGATCATGTTGTCTATTTTAAATATGGATATTTGTTGTTCATCACCAAAGAGCATGTACCTTATGCACACGACATTTTTAAACGCTTTGCGAAAGTGTTTGAACAAACTTACACTCGCTTTCTCGACCTACAAAAAGCAGAAGCGCAAGCCAGGGAATCTCAAATTGAAACTGCTTTAGAACGTATTCGTGCACAAGCAGTCGCCATGAAAGAGTCTACAGACTTGTTGGACATTGTAGTTACTATGCGAAATGAGTTCATCAAACTAGGCCATGAAGCACATTATTTCTGGCAAATGATGTGGCTACCTGAGATTTATGAAAAAGCAATGACATCAGGTGATGGTAGTCGTATTGGGTTTGTAATGAAATTACCCAGATACATACATGGTGATATCCCGTTATTGGCCAAATGGGAAAAAAGCAAGAAACCAACTGTTGTATTTCCTATGGATGCCGAAACAGCCATAGACTATGTGGATAAAATGGTCAATCTTGGTGATTTTAAAAATATAGACCCTCAGGCACCTTCTCATGATGATATCAGACATATTGGTGGACTTACCTTTATCATGGCAAGAACCTCACATGGAGAAATAGGCTACAGCTTACCGGGTATTGTTAAAAACCCACCAAAAGAAGATTTGGATATTTTAGTGCGCTTTGCAGCCGCATTCGATTTAGCTCATCAACGTTTTATGGACCTTCAAAAAGCCGAAGCACAAGCTCGTGAAACACAAATAGAACTCGGCTTAGAAAAAGTGAGAAGTCGTTCAATGGCTATGCATAAAAGTAACGAACTCAAGGATGTTATTCAAGTATTGTATAATCAATTTATAAAGTTAAATATTAAAATTGAACACGCTGGGTTTGTCATTGATTATAAGGAAAATGATGATATGCATATTTGGCTGGCAGACCATAACGCTGTATTTCCAAAAATTGTACTTCCGTATTTTGATTGTGCGCATTGGAACAGTTTTATAGAAGCCAAAAAAAAGGGACAAAATTTCTTCACAAACCAATTGAATTTTGATGAAAAAAATAAATTCTATAACGACCTTTTTGAGTTTATTCCAGATTTACCAAAAGAAACCAAAACAAGATATTTTAGTTTTGATGGTTTAGCAATTTCTACCGCATTGATTGATACGGTCGGGTTGTATGTCGAAAATTTTTCAGGTATTCCCTTTTCAGAGGAAGAAAATAAAATTTTAATGCGCTTTGGTAAAGCCTTTCAGCAAACTTACACCCGTTTTCTAGACTTGCAAAAAGTTGAGGCACAAGCTAAAGAATCACAGATTGAAGCCGCTTTAGAAAGAGTTCGGGCTAAATCTATGGCCATGCACCAAAGTAAAGATATTGGTGAAACGGTTTCTACATTATTTGATGAATTGTTAAAAGTTGGTATACATAAGTCTTCTCGTAGTGGTATTGGTACTCTTAACGAGACAAAAAACATGAAACTTTGGGCAGGAATAACTAATACCTCTGATGAAGTTAATTTAATTGTTGGTGTATTGGATATGACAATAAACCCCCTCTTAAAAAAAATAAAAAATGCCTGGGAACAACAAGTTGAACATTTTTATTATGAATTGAAGGGCAAGGAATTGTTAGGATATTATGCGTCACTTAATCAGTCTGATGGATATTTCTTACGGACGGATTTGGACAATTTACCGGAAAAAGAATTTATTCATGTCTTCACTTTTAAACATGGAATTATTTTCTCTTTTAACAGTGTACCAATATCGGATGAAGCTAAGCAAGTATTTAAACGATTTGCAAAGGTTTTTGAACTAACTTACACTCGTTTCCTAGATCTACAAAAAGCCGAAGCGCAAGCTCGTGAAGCACAAATTGAAGCTGCCTTAGAGAGGGTTCGTTCGTCTAGTATGGCAATGCATAATAGTAAAGAGTTATTAAAAGTAATTACTGTAGTTTCAAATCAATTATTAGAATTAGGGATTAAATTCAATCATGTAAGTTTTGGAAATTACGACAATGATGATACTTTTAAATTTTGGGCTTCAGCCAAAGGAAAAACTCAAGAATTGAGGTTAGTTGTACCTTATATAAATACAACAATATTTAATAATATCAAGGAAGCACAAAAAAAATCTCTAACTTTTATTACAGATGTGGTTTCAAATGAAGATCATATTATATGGCATAAACATTTGCTAAAACATGTTGATGCTAATTTATTTTCAAAAGAGGAAAACGCCTATATAATGAGTAAAGGTGTGGCAAGGTCTATTGCAATTAATCCAAATATAATGCTAATTCTAGCTAAATATGATTCAATTCCATATTTAGCTGAAGAGAACAAAATTATTGAACGTTTTGGTCTTGTTTTCGAGCAATCTTATACACGTTTTCTCGATCTGCAAAAAGCCGAAGCACAAGCTCGTGAAGCTCTAACTGAAACTGCTCTAGAAAAAGTACGTTCGCGTACTATGGCCATGCAACATAGTGACGAATTACCAGAAGCAGCCAACAACTTGTTTTTACAAGTTCAAGGACTAGGCATTCCTGCTTGGAGCGCAGGGTATTGCATATGGGAAGATAAAGACAAAAAAATGGCTTCCTGCAATATGAGTAGCGAAGGCGAAATTCAAAAAGCATTTTCGCTACCCACCATTGGTGAAGGTTATGATTTTTATAGTCCCTTAAAAAAAGGAAAGGATTTTTACGTTGCTGAATTAGGAGGCAAAGATCTTGTGAAACATTATGATTTCATGAAAACTTTACCTATAATTGGAGAGGTATTGGTTGAGTTTGCAAAGAAGGGAATTAGTTTACCAACCTTTCAGGTTTGGCATATTGTATTTTTTACTAATGGCTATCTTATGTTTATTACTTATGAACCTGTAGAAGATCAATGGGGTGTTTTTAAACGATTCGGAAAAGTGTTCGAACAAACCTATACTCGCTTCTTAGATTTAAAACTTAAAGAAGATCAAGCAACAAAACTAACTGCCGAAAAAATTCGGTTAGAAAAAACACTTAAAGATTTACAAGCCACTCAAGCCCAATTGATACAATCGGAAAAAATGGCTTCCCTTGGTGAACTTACTGCGGGAATTGCCCATGAGATTCAAAACCCGCTCAATTTTGTCAATAATTTTTCGGAACTGAGCGAAGAGATGATAGAAGAATTAGCTGCTGAAATCAAAGACAATTCCGATGAGATCGTAATAGAAATAATGACCGACCTCAAACAAAATCTCCATAAAATTGCCAATCACGGTAAAAGAGCAAGCAGTATTGTAAAAGGGATGCTAGACCATTCTAGAACGAGTAGCGGTAAAAAAAATTTAACAGATATTAATGCTTTGGCAGATGAATTTCTACGACTTTCTTATCATGGTCTTAGAGCTAAAGACAAAACTTTTAATGCTGATTTCAAATCGGATCTCGATCTTACTATTCCTAAAATAGAAATTGTATCTCAAGATATTGGCAGAGTGATTTTAAATTTGATCAACAATGCCTTTTATGCAGTAAATAAAAGAGGTAAAAAAACAAATGAAGCATATAAACCCATGGTTACTC
>Ga0209633_10003489_pt1 | contig 14496 bp, 15 predicted proteins | sample Cruoilmetagenom1_FD_187290 | JGI IMG/M metagenome (GOLD analysis project Ga0209633, IMG submission 187290) | Oil polluted marine microbial communities from Coal Oil Point, Santa Barbara, California, USA - Sample 1 (SPAdes) (version 2) | ecosystem: Environmental > Aquatic > Marine > Oil seeps ... | reverse complement strand
TTTGATCAAGTTATCTAGCAATTTGTATTTACCAATTAACAATATCAAAATTGAAACAATAGTTATAATAAAACTCCAAATGGTTATGTTTGGGGTAATTCCGAAGAGGTTTGCCGCCAAACCTGCCGTTACTATCGTTACGGCAGCTTGAATAGTAAACATGGTGGCGAAAGTGAGTACATAATAAAGAATTAATACGCCATTGCCCAATTTTTTATACCCATCAATTAGACTTTCGCCCGTAGCGGTTGCATATCTAGGACCGTACTGAAAAAAAGGATATTTAAATAAATTAACGAGTAATAGTGCCCAAAGTAATCCGAATCCAAAATCTGCTCCGGCGCGCGTAGATTGCACCAAGTGAGATACACCAATGGCAGCACCTGCAAATAACAGTCCCGGGCCGAGAGATTTAATCCAATTATTTTTCAAATGATCTTAGATTTATTTTATTTATCACAAATTAAAACATGTGAAAATACTAAAAAAAAAGAAGTGATAGAGTATTTTGTCTAATCGGAATCTGCGCCGTTGATAATTTCAGCAAGTAATTTTTTAGCTCTCAACAGCTTGACTTTAATATTGCTCATGGGTTCATTGAGTGTTGTAGCCATTTCTTTATAACTCATTTCTTGAAAAAAACGAAGATTTATAATTTCTTGATAATGAGGTTTTAGTTGATGGATATAACCAAGTAATTCTGCCAAATTTTGTTCGATAATTAATTTATCGTCAGGCGTAGGTTCTGCATCTTTTATTTTATGTGCTTCTGTACTTTCTTTATGAATGGAGATTGTTTCTGTTTTACGTTTACGAAAATGGTCAATAAATAAATTATTAGATATTGAAATTAACCAAGTCTTAAATTCATATTTTTCGTCGAAACTGGAAATTTTGTCAAATGCTTTAGCAAATGTTCTAACAGTAAGGTCTTCAGCTTCATTTTCATCATTGGTTTTACTATACAAAAACCTATAAATGTCTTTCCAAAACATATTCAATAAAGTAGTATAAGCAGTGTCTTTTCCTTCTTTAGCTTTATTGATGGTTTCTAATATGTCTTTAGTTTTATTTACCAAGATGTAGGTTTTGATATTAGATTTCTTAAATATACCCCTAATTGTGATATAACAAGCATAAAATCAAGAATAGGGAAAAATATGATAAGATCTTTTTCACAAAGCTTTTCAGCTGAAGTTCCTAGAATTATATATTGTGTAATTAGTCGGATTGCTATCAATATAGTTACAAGTTGCCATTTAAACGAAAAAGCAACTAATATTATTGCTAATAACCAAAATAGAATTTGTGAAACATAAAATAAACTTAGCAGCAGCTGATGTATGGGTTTATAATGATGAGCGGTTGTAATATGCCTTCTCTTTTGTTTGAACCATGATTGAAACGATTTCTTCGGCTCAGAGATAGTAAAACTTTCTTTAGAAAAATGGATAGCAGTATTTTTTTTACTTGCAATTTCATTTATAAATAAATCATCATCACCCGATCTTATATGTCTATGTTTTGAGAATCCGTTTACCCTAGAAAAGGAGTTTTTAGTGTATGCTAAGTTCCGCCCAACTCCCATATATGGGATGCCTGTTTTTGCATAAGAGAAATATTGAACTGCACTAATTAAAGTCTCAAAACGGATGAGTTTATTTAAAAATGAGCTCTTAATTTTTTGATAGCTACCATAGCCCAAAATTATGGTCTTATCTTCGGTAAATTGTGATGTAATTTCGGTGATCCAGTTTTTAGAAATAGCTTTGCAATCGGCATCTGTAAAAAGAAGATATTCATTAGTAGCAGCTTCAATTCCTTTACTTAAGGCATTTTTTTTATTTCCACTATAGGTTGTAGTGGGTTTAATTTCGACAATTTTTAGATGCGGATGTTTATTTTTAAATATTGTGAGAACCGTTGAAGTTGTATCCGTTGATGCATCATTTACAACTACAACTTCAAAATTAGAATGATCTTGATCAAGGATAGTTTCAAGATTAGTTCTTAAATTTTCACTTTCATTTTTAGCACAAATAATGACTGAAACAGGAACTGATTTGTTTGCTGTTTCATATGATTTAGAAAAAGAGAATTTACTAAAAAGTAGAATAAAATATATAAGTTGAATAGTTACTGCAATAACAAAACTATAAAACAATATAATAAAAAGCATTTTTTACTTATGCTGAGGTTCTTCACAAGAATCAAACTGGTCAGGAGTTTTACCACAAAAACCACAGGATACACCTTCTTTATTCAATGCAGGATTTTGACTGGCACATGTGCCTGCAAATTTTCCATCTTTTTTAGCCCAAATTTTAATGGCAATTCCGGCGACTGCTAAGGCTAATAGTCCTAATGTAAATAATAAAAGTTTCATTGTAAAAATCTTTGTGCAAAGATAAGTATTTATGTATAAAATGAAGAGCAAAATATTTTTATTATATTTATATAACTATTAACCAATCTTTTATTATGAAAAAATATTTAGCTGAATTGTTAGGAACTTTTGTTCTTGTTTTTATTGGATGCGGTAGTGCAGTTATTGCTGGTGGTGATGTAGGTTTTTTAGGAATTTCTTTTGCTTTTGGTATCGCCGTTTTAGCAATGGTATATGCTATTGGACCCATTTCAGGATGTCATATTAATCCTGCTATTACTGTAAGCATGTTAGTTGCGGGTAAAATTGACCTTAAAGATGCCGGAGGCTATATTGTGTTTCAGATTGTCGGTGCTATTCTAGGTGCAGGTATATTGTATTTGATTGCACAAGGTTTGTCGGGTTATGATATTGCTGTAAATGGTTTAGGGCAAAACGGATTTGGTTCAGGATCACCTAAAGGTTATGATATGCAATCAGCTTTTATTGCTGAGGTAGTATTAACAGCAATTTTTTTATTGATAATTTTTGGTGCAACTCATAGAGATGCACCGGGAAAATTTGCAGGTATTGCCATTGGTCTAGCATTAACAATGATTCATATTGTGGGTATTCCTATTACAGGTACTTCAGTAAATCCTGCTCGAAGTATTGGCCCTGCTTTATTTGTACAAGGTGAAGCATTGTCTCAATTATGGTTGTTTATTATTGCGCCTATTTTAGGAGGTATTCTTGGAGCCGTTCTATGGAAATATGTGTTGGGTAAAGACTAATAATAAATATCAGTTCAAGCGCAGTTGAGAACTATTTTAACAGGTCTCGACTGTGCTTGACAAGACAATAATTAACTTTTTAATCTTTAACAAATTCTTATATAACATTTACTTCTGCTTCTAACTCAATATTATATTTTTTAAAAACAGTTTTTTGAATATTTTGTGCTAATTGCCATATTTCTTTACCAGTGGCATCGCCATAATTTACTAAAACCAATGCTTGATTTTTATGCACACCCGCATCGCCAAAACGTTTGCCTTTAAATCCGCATTGCTCAACTAACCAACCGGCAGGAACTTTAATAGTAGTTTCTGTAACAATATAATGTGGTATTTCAGGATAATTATGTTGTAATGTTTCAAATTGCTGTCTTGAAATTACAGGATTTTTGAAAAAACTACCGCTGTTTCCAATTTCTTTCGGATCGGGTAATTTACTTTGGCGAATGCTTATTACAGCATCAGATAAATCTTTTATAGTTGGGTTTTTAATGTTATTTTTTTCTAATTCAGATTGAATAGTACCATAAGAACTATTTAGCTTGTGATCATTTTTTGATAATTTAAAAGTTACATCGGTAATGATATATTTTCCTTTTTGATCGTTTTTAAATATAGAATTACGATAACTAAATTCACATTCCTTATTTGTAAATATACTGGTTGAATTTGACTCAATTTCCAAACCTACAACCTCAATAATTGTGTCCTTTACTTCTGTACCATAAGCACCAATATTTTGAATTGGAGTAGTACCAACATTTCCGGGAATTAATGAAAGATTTTCTAATCCACCATAATTTTGATCGATGCACCACATTACAAATTCGTGCCAATTCTCTCCCGCTGATACTTTTACAAAAACGTGATTATCGGTTTCTTTGACAATAGTAATTCCTTTGGTGTTAAGATGAACTACCAACCCTTCAATATCTTTTGTGAGTAGTAGATTACTTCCTCCGCTAAGGATAAAAAAATCTTTTTCAGTACCAACTAATTCCTTTAAGTCGCTTAAAGATGTAATATCAATAAATTGTTTGGCAATAACATCAATACTAAAAGTATTATATGGTTTTAGAGATATGTTGTGTTGTAGCTTAAGCATTATACTTTTCTAAAGCCGATCTTAATATAGCAACCGATTCTATTAAATCTTCTTTTTTGAGCACATATGCTATTCTTACTTGATTTAATCCTAAGCCTTTGGTAGCATAAAACCCTGCTGCCGGAGCTATCATAATTGTTTTATTATTTAAGTGAAATTTTTCTAGTAGCCATTGAGAAAACTCATCGGCATTGTCTACAGGTAATTCAGCAATACAATAGAATGCACCTTTTGGGATTGCTACTTTTACACCTTCAATTTTTTGTAACTCTTCAATTAGTGTATTCCTACGATCAACATATTCAACAATAACACTATCAAAATAACTTTGCGGTGTGTCTAAAGCCGCTTCACTCGCTATAAGTGCATATGTAGGAGGACTTAATCTAGCTTGTGCAAATTTAATGGTAGTTACAACTACATCTTTACTTTTAGAAAGAATGCATCCAATACGTGCACCACACATACTGTATCGCTTAGAAACGGAATCAATTACTATAGCGTTATCATTTAAATTAGATTCTTGTAAAATAGAATAATGTTCATAACCATCATAGACAAACTCTCTATAAACTTCGTCAGCAATTAAAAAAAGATCATGCTTTTTTACAATTGCCGCTAATTTTTGAATTTCCTCTTTAGAATATAAATATCCTGTTGGATTGCCAGGATTACAAATTAATATTGCTTTGGTTTTTGATGTAATTAGCTTTTCAAAATCCTCGATTGGAGGCAGAGCAAAATTATCTTCAATTTTAGAAATCACAGGAACAACTTTCACACCAGAAGCAATTGAAAAGCCGTTATAATTAGCATAAAATGGTTCGGGTATAATTACTTCATCATCAGTATCCATAATACTACCGAAAGTAAAAAGTAATGCCTCACTACCACCTGTAGTAACTACAATATCATTTGCAGCTACATTGATGTTATTTTTAGCGTAGTAAGCCGCTAATTTGGTTCGATATGTTTCTGAGCCTTCAGAGCGTGCATAAGCCACCACTTCTAAAGTATTATTTTTAACTGCATCAAGGGCAATTTGTGGAGTTTTGATGTCTGGCTGACCGATATTTAAATGAAATACTTTGATGCCTCTTTTTTTAGCATCTTCAGCATAAGGAACCAATTTTCGTATGGGTGATTCAGGCATTTTTTTGCCTTTATTTGAAATGTTTGGCATTTATTTTAATTTTATACAAAATTGCAAAAATAAATCGGAAATTTATGTGGTCAATCAGCAGAATTTTATAGTTAAAGTTTTACTAAATATTTTAATTAATATTAAAGATTTCCTAAATTTAGAATTAATACCTATTATTAACTTTAAATGATTAGAAGTTTATTTGTTGTATTATATATTTCCTTTATCTCTATAAATAGTTATTCACAAGATACATTTAAAATTATTGGAGGTCAAGAGAGCTATGTTATGAATTTTAAATTGGTAAATAATCTAATTGTAATTCCTATAAAAGTTAATGGTAACAATTTAAATTTTTTGTTAGATACGGGGGTTAACAATTCTATTATGTTTAATCTAGACATCAAAGATTCTTTAAAATTAAAAAATATACAAAAGGTACGGTTAAGGGGTTTGGGAGAAGGTGATTATTTAGATGCGTTTAAATCAACTCAGAATCTATTTAGAATAGGAAGAATTACTAATGGCAACCATATGATCTACCTCATTCCGGGTAAAGAATTTGAATTATCATCTAGTTTAGGAATGAATATAAGTGGTATTGTTGGTGGTGATTTGTTTCGTGATTTTATTGTTGAAGTGAATTATTCTTCTAAAAGAATAAAATTTTTTGACCCTCAACATTATAGCTATAAATTATGTAAAAAGTGTGAAACTTTTGACCTAGAGTTTTATAAGAGTAAACCCTATATAGACCTTAAAGTCCAAAATAAAGATTTAGTAAAGACGGATGTTAAGTTATTAATTGACTCTGGAGGAAGTGATGCACTATGGTTGTTTGAAAAATCTAGCGATAAAATAAAAATTCCTGAAAAGTATTATCAAGATTATTTGGGAAAAGGATTGAGCGGAAATATTTATGGTAAACGTAGTAAAATAACCAAGATCATAATTGGAGATTATTTTTTTACTGATGCAAATGTTGCTTATCCAGATTCTAGTTCAATAGAATCAGCTTATAAAAATAAGAAACGTAATGGCTCATTAGGATCTGAAATTTTAAAGAGGTTTAGAATAGTTTATGATTATCCTAATAAGAAAATTACTTTCAAGAAAAAATCAAGCTACTTTAATGATCCTTTTTTATATAATATGAGCGGAATTGAACTGTCGTATAGTGGAGATATGTTGGTTAGGGAAAGACAAAGTACCGTAACCAGGGATAATGTTGGCCAAAAAAATTCTTCTGCCGTTGAAATTGTGTATAATTATGTATATGCTTTTAAAAAATCTTATCAAATAGTTGAAATTAGAAGAGATTCTCCAGCACATAAAGCAGGTCTTTTAATTGGTGATACAATGCTTCAAATAAACGGAAAACCAGCATATAATTATAAGCTACCAGAGATAATTCATATGTTCTCCCATAAAGAAGGTAAACAGATTAAATTATTAATTGATAGAGACGGCAGCATTATACCATTTAAATTTAGGTTAAAGAAAATGTTATAAAACAAAAAAGAGACCTAATAGGTCCCTTTTTTATGTTTTTAGCTACTAATTTATTGAGAAACTAATGACTTCTTTTTTAATAAGACTTCACTGTCTTTATCATTTAAAACTTTACCTTTTATTGTTACGACTTTATTAGATTCAGTAGCGTTAGAATAAATGGTAACAGTTTTAGAAAAAGGACCAATTCTATTTGTAGCATATTTAACTTCTATTTCACCTTTTTCACCAGGCATAATTGGTTCTTTAGGGCTTGTTGGTACTGTACAACCACAACTACCTTTAACATTATTAATAATTAATGGTGATTTACCCACATTAGTAAATACAAAAACTCTTTTTCCGTCAGAATTTCTGGCAATATCACCATAATTAACAATTTCAGTTTCAAATTTGATAACAGGTGCATTCTCATCAACTTTTTTATCTTGAAGTTTTTCTTGAGCATTTACGGATAATCCTAAAAATCCGATACATAAAATAAGTGCTAATTTTTTCATTTTTATTAATTTATTTAATGTTGTAAAGGTACTAATTATATTGTACTAAATAATAACGGGTAAAATTTTAGCATATTGCTTTTAATTGTAACTTTGCAAATTGTTTTAAAAAACTATTCCAAAGTATGAATATTCCATCAAAATATGATGCAAACCAAGTAGAAGGTAAGTGGTATGATTACTGGATGAAACATAATTATTTTCATTCAAAACCTGACGATAGAGAACCTTATACAATAGTAATTCCACCACCCAATGTGACAGGAATATTACATATGGGGCATATGCTTAATAATACAATTCAAGATGTATTAATTAGAAGAGCACGCTTGCAAGGAAAAAATGCATGCTGGGTGCCCGGAACAGATCATGCATCTATTGCAACTGAAGCAAAAGTTGTAGCGAAGCTAAAAGAACAAGGTATAGATAAAAATGACTTATCTCGTGAAGAATTTTTAGCTCATGCTTGGGATTGGACTCACGAATATGGAGGTGTTATCTTAGAACAATTAAAAAAGTTAGGGGCATCTTGTGATTGGGATAGAACGAAATTTACTATGGATGACGACATGTCTGAAGCTGTAATTCAAGTTTTTATCGATTTGTACAACAAAGGATTGATCTATCGTGGATATAGAATGGTAAATTGGGATCCGGAAGCAAAAACTACTTTGTCTGACGAAGAGGTAATATTTGAAGAACAACAAGGTAAATTATACTATTTGGCTTATCCCATAGAGGGAAGTGATAAAAAAGTTACCATTGCCACAACCAGACCAGAGACTATTTTGGGCGATACAGCTATTTGTATTAATCCGAATGACGATCGATTTAAACATTTAAAAGGAAAAAATGCAATTGTGCCTTTGTGTAATCGAGTAATTCCTATTATTGAAGATGAATATGTAGATATTGAATTTGGTACCGGTTGTTTAAAAGTAACACCCGCCCATGACGAAAATGATAAAAATTTAGGCGATAAACATAACTTAGAAGTAATAGATATTTTTAATGATGATGCAACTTTGAATAGTTTCGGATTACACTATCAAGGAAAAGATCGTTTCGTGGTTAGAGAGGAAATTTCAAAAGAACTAAAGGATAAAGGTTTTTTAGTTAAAACCGAATCATATATAAATAAAGTTGGCACAAGTGAGCGAACGAAAGCTGTGATAGAGCCAAGATTATCTGATCAATGGTTTCTAAAAATGGAGAATTTGGTGAAGCCGGCTATTCAATCGGTTTTAATTGATAAAGATGTGAAATTATTCCCTAAAAAGTTTGAGAATACATATCGTCATTGGATGGAGAATATTCGAGACTGGAATATTTCTCGTCAATTATTATGGGGACAACAAATTCCAGCATATTTCTACGGTGATGGAAAGGATGATTTTGTAGTAGCAAAGAGTAGAGAAGAAGCATTTGAATTGGCTCAAAAGCAAATTGATGACGGAAGATTGAAGATTGATGATTTAAGACAAGACAATGACGTATTAGACACTTGGTTTTCTTCATGGTTATGGCCTATGAGTGTTTTTGATGGGATTCGAAATCCGGAAAATGAAGATATAAAATATTATTACCCAACAAATGATTTAGTTACCGGACCGGATATTTTATTCTTTTGGGTGGCCAGAATGATTATTGCGGGCTATGAGTATAAAGATGAAAAACCATTTAGCAATGTGTACCTTACGGGTTTAGTGAGAGATAAGCAACGTAGAAAAATGAGTAAATCTTTAGGAAATTCTCCTGATGCTTTAAAACTCATTGAAGAATATGGTGCTGATGGTGTTCGTGTTGGTTTGTTATTAAGTGCTGCCGCTGGGAACGATTTAATGTTTGAAGAAGCTTTATGTCAACAAGGAAAAGGTTTTGCCAATAAAATATGGAATGCCTTTAGATTGGTAAAAGGATGGGAAGTAAATGAAAAAATAGACCAACCGAAAGCTGCAAAAATTGCGATTGAGTGGTATACTGCCAAGTTTCAACACACGCTTATTGAGATTGAAGATCATTTTAGCAAATATAGAATTTCTGATGCTCTGATGGCAATTTATAAATTAATTTGGGATGATTTTGCCTCTTGGGTTTTAGAAATTGTAAAACCCGCTTATGAGCAACCAATTGATGTTAAAACATACAAAGCTGTTATAAATGCTTTTGAGAATAATTTAAAAATATTACATCCTTTCATGCCATTTTTAACTGAGGAAATATGGCAGTATATTGAAGATCGCAGCCCTAAAGAGGCATTAATTATTGCTGAATATCCAAAAGCAAGGAGCTTTGATAATCAATTGATCAAGGATTTCGATTTTGCTACAAATGTAATTGCAGGTATTCGTACCATTCGAAAAGAAAAAAATATTTCGTTTAAAGAAACCATAGATTTTTCTATTTTGAATAATGAAAGCATGAACACTGCATTAGATTCTGTAATTGCCAAATTAGGCAATATTGATAAGCTTGATTATATTTCTGAAAAAATAGATGGAGCATTGACTTTTCGAGTAAAGGCAAATGAATATTTTATACCAATTTCTGGTGCGATAAATATTAAGGATGAAATTAAAAAACTCAAGGAAGAACTAAATTATATAGAAGGTTTCTTAAGATCGGTCCAAAATAAATTGAGTAATGAACGGTTTGTTAGTAATGCCCCAGAGCAAGTGATTGCAAGTGAGCGAAAAAAAGAAGCTGATGCCTTAGCTAAAATTGAAACATTAAAGTCAAGTTTAAATAGTTTGAATTAGATTATTTTATTTATAATAGGTTGATATGAAATACAATGCATTAGAAAAATGGCACCAAATACTTGATCAAAGAAAGCCAGAGATGTTGACAGAACTCTTAGCAGAAAATGTTGTATTCCATTCTCCGGTTGTTCATACGCCACAAAAAGGAAAATTAATTACGCTAAAATATTTAACGGCAGCTTTTTATGTATTATATAATGATTCATTCAGATATGTTCGTGAAATTATAAATGATCAAAATGCTGCGCTTGAATTTGTGGTTGAAATTGATGGAATAATCATAAATGGAATAGATTTAATAACTTGGGATGATACTCATAGAATAATTGACTTTAAAGTCATGATCCGTCCGTTGCAGGCAATTAATTTAATTCATCAGAAAATGTCTATAAAGCTTTAGTCTTTTTAGAATGAATATTCTGTGCTAATTTTATACAGCAAATTAATGCTATTTTTTCAATTAAACAGGATCACTTTTTAGACAAATATACTACAGCACCAATAGCGACCTCATTCCAGGTTTTACTTACTCCATCAGGCCCCTTATGTTGATCAAAACAAGCTTTCGCCAAAGATGCTATTGCCGGTTGGGCATTATAATCGTCTAAATTAATAATACCTTCAAGTTCTACTAATTGCCCGCTAGCAATAAAAGTTACCGGTATTTTTTGTTGCAAGCCATTCATTGATAAATCTATATTCCCGGTGCCATCAGTATTTAGATTTAATGTTCCGGTTAAAGAAAGAGTGGCATCCATTACACCAAAAAATAATTGTTTGAGTTTACCGTCTCTTTCATCATTTCCGGAAGCTAAACTACTAATAGGTATTTCAAATTGTGCTCCATTTAACGCGTCAACTGCAGTTGCACTTTTTTTACTATTACTTATATTAATTTCTTTAAACTCGCCGTTTACGGCTACTTTGTCAGTAGTTTTATACCCTGTCCATTTAACGGTTATAGTTTTCTGTTCTATAGAGAATTGTGCAGGTTCTTTTTTAATTTCTTTCTTGCATGAAAAAGTGGTAAAACCAAGAACTATAGCTAGCGATATGATGGTTGTATTTTTGAAAAGCGTCATATTAAGAAATTTTTTGATTCGTTATTGTTTCTACCAATTCTATATATTTTTCTTTGGCTTCATTTTCACTTAGATCATGTAATTGGAACACAGCATTTAATTTAAAAGCATTTCTTAATTGACTTTTACCTGAAGGTTTAGAATAAGTTTTACCTTTAGTTGCCAGTTTATAATATGCGTAAAATTTAAGCATAACATCTGGAGGTAATTTTTGAGTCATAGCCGATGCTATCTCAAATGCTTTTTCGAATTTTTCATCAAGTTCCTGCATTGTACTCGGCAATTACGGTTTCACCACCTTTAGCTTTATCGTTAAGTGATACGTTCACTTTCATGTCTAAAGGTAAAAAAATATCAAGTCTTGATCCAAATTTAATAAAACCGGCATCGGTACCTTGAATTACGGTTTCATTTTCGGTTGCATAATTTACAATTCGCCTAGCTAATGCTCCGGCAACTTGTCTATATAATATTTTGCCAACAACCTCATTTTCTACCACTATCGTTGTTCTTTCATTTTCCTCTGATGATTTTGGATGCCAGGCAACTAAATATTTACCTGGATGATATTTGCTAAAAATCACTTTACCACTTAGTGGGTAACGGGTAACATGTACATTTAAGGGAGACATAAAAATGGACACCTGCTTACGTTTATCTTTAAAGAATTCTTTTTCCACAACTTCTTCAACAACAACTACTTTTCCATCGGCAGGAGCAATAATTTGATGAAGATTCTCTATAGTATGTCGTTTCGGATTTCTAAAGAATTGAAGTATCAATACGTAAAAAAGAAGTAAAGTAATCATGATCAATTTTCGTAGCCATTCAATTGCTAGAAAAGCATCCGTTAAGAAAATTAATAAGACCAAAATTATCATTGAACCTATTATTATTTTATATCCTTCTTTGTGAAACATTTATGTCTTTTTTATAATTTTAAGAATTCGGTTTAAATAAATGTAGTATCCGTCAAAAGTTTATTATTAATATGAGTGGCTAGAAACATAAATATCTTTTTATGATTTTAAAATTGAGATCAAATTATATGTAAATATACATAAACAAAAGGCGCAGCAAAAATAACGCTGTCTAACCTATCTAGGAAACCACCGTGACCGGGAATTAAATTACTACTATCTTTTAGTCCGGCCTCTCTTTTAAATTTAGATTCTATCAAGTCACCCAGAATACCAAATACTACAACTATAATAGCTATTATAATCCAATTTGTAATTGATAACATCAGCACATATTTTGAAATAAAATACGATGCTATAATTGCCGCAATTAATCCTCCTATAGCACCCTCAACCGTTTTATTTGGTGATACCTTTTCATATAATTTTGTGCTACCTAAGGTGCTACCAACTATATAGGCAAATGAATCACTTATCCATATTAATATAAAAACTCCGATTATTATTTTGGGATGATAACCGTTATTGAAAAAAGGTATTTGAGTTAATAAAGTAAACGGAATTACAATATATGCCAATGCCAAAAAATAATGCCCTAATTTACTAGAAGTTAAACTAATCTTAGATTTGAATAATTGATATATAAAAGGGGCGAAGACACAAATAATTAAGAAAAAATGAAAGTACTTAAAATCTAAAATAGGGAGATTGGCAAATCTAAAATATAACAACGTTGCAACTACAAATGTCCATTTGTAACTAAGGCTTATCATTTTTTTTAATTCAAATAAGCACAATAACATTAATAAGTAGAAAATAATGTAAAATGATTCTTTTGAAATTAATATGGAACCAATAATTACACTAACATAAATTAGACCTGAAACAGCCCTTACAAGAAGTTCTCGCATTTTATAAATCTTCTAATAATAGCAAATATAAACTTTTTGCATTATTATTTCCATAGCTTAAAAAATCTTCATCAACTCTTTCAGGTATGTAACTTTTAATAGAACTTATATTAGTTGGATATCCTTTTTGATAGTTTTTTTTCAGCCCCATCATACTTTCACTTTTATTTCTAACCAATTGACTGGTCTTAGCAAAAACTATAAAATGTTCAGGCAAATTGATAATCTTTTTTTCACGTACTTGTTCAGAAGAAAAGAGTATACTGCCGTCTTCAGAAATTAAATGTTCACAGTTTGTAAAGAAAGGGTATTCATTATTAATTTCGGTAGTATTTTCTGTATCAATTATGGTTAAAACCTTTTTTAAATCATCATTAATACAGACTATCTTCTCCCAATGATTTTCATTAATAATGTTCAAAAGATTCTGATTTACATCTTCTTGATGCGTGCAATAAAGAAATTTACCACCCTTTTGAATAAAATTCTGAACGAAAGAATCATCTAACGGAAGATTAGAGAAATCTTGTTGAATTGTTTCTACAGGTTCATCAACAGCATGCTTTTGCTGGAATATTTTTTTAAAGAGATTCATTTTTTACTATGAGGTTTATCAAAAGTAAAAAAATATGGAAAACTAAGCGAATTCTGTTGAAATCTCGCCCTCATTGTTTACATCTTTTTGATCGTCAATAGTAGTTTCTTTCGTAGTTTTCACTTCTTTTTTAACGGCTAAAGGCTCTTTGATAAAAGGTCTTACTCCAAAAATCTTTTCAAGATCGTCGCTGAAGATTACCTCTTTTTCAAGTAACAATTCGGCCAATACCGTCAATTCTTTTTTATGCTTTTTAAGAATTTCCTGCGCTCGTATATACTGCGTTTCAATCAACGCAGAAATCTCTTGATCAATTAATCTGGCTGTTTCTTCACTATATGGTTTAGAGAAATTATAATCATTTTGACCAGATGAATCATAATAGGTAATATTGCCTAATTTACTGTTTAGACCATATATTGTGATCATGGCCCTAGCTTGCTTTGTAATTTTTTCTAAATCACTAAGCGCACCAGTAGAAATCTTATTGAAAATAATTTTTTCTGCAGCTCTACCACCTAACGTTGCGCACATCTCATCTAACATTTGTTCTGTCTGAACGATCATTCTTTCTTCAGGTAAATACCAAGCTGCACCTAACGATTGACCCCTAGGAACAATAGTAACCTTTACTAATGGCGCTGCATGTTCAAGCATCCAACTAACTGTAGCATGGCCGGCTTCATGATAAGCAATAGTTTTCTTTTCTTTTTGCGTGATAATCTTATTTTTCTTTTCTAAACCACCTACAATTCTATCTACAGCATCTAAAAAATCTTGATGATGAACTGCTTTTTTGTCTA
>Ga0209633_10003488_pt1 | contig 14497 bp, 12 predicted proteins | sample Cruoilmetagenom1_FD_187290 | JGI IMG/M metagenome (GOLD analysis project Ga0209633, IMG submission 187290) | Oil polluted marine microbial communities from Coal Oil Point, Santa Barbara, California, USA - Sample 1 (SPAdes) (version 2) | ecosystem: Environmental > Aquatic > Marine > Oil seeps ... | reverse complement strand
TGTTGTGTCAGGTTTTTGTCTATCTCCAATGTAATCAGTTTTAATGTTTCCGCGGTTAAATGTTCGCGTAGCAGGCCAAGAAATGCAGGTGCAGCAACAACAATAAGTTCGTTAAAGGTATGTTTATTTCGGGCGTCTTCCAGATGTTGCGAAACTGTCTTGGCAAACTCGATGTCCTCATATTTTTTCGGATCGGTCTCACTGCTCATACCATGATGCCTGCCATCGGATCCGGCCTGACTGCCTGGCAGGTCCGAGGTTATTTTCCGTTCATGCTGCTTGGCTTCCATATGGGTGAGCGTTTCGAATTCAGTCAGCGCTGATGTAGCAGAGCCAGCAACAAATAGTCGCGCACGAGAGCTATCGGCGACCAATACCCAAGTGTTTTTCATTTCTTATCCTCGTATTGAATTATATTACCAATATAGCAAACCCAAAGGTTGCTGCATTGATACATATCAAGAATACTTATTCTCTTGTAGGCATAGTGGTATATGAGGTAGCGTTGCCTGTTAAAAAAATCTAACATCAGATAGATAGGTGGACGCTGTTGGTGTTTTTTGTTTTGACCAATGTTCTTTCAGTCGGGTAATGTTAGCTAAAAAGACTATGCTAATGCTAAGGAAGCCAAGAATACATGAACAATGAAGCAAAATAATAAACAAGCACCACTGATCACTGCCCTGATGGATCCGGAGTTATATGATCATGCAGTGATACAGTGCCAATTGATAGAAACCCATATTTCCTGGGTTATTCTGACCGGAGATTATGCCTATAAGATAAAAAAGCCGGTGAACCTGGGTTTTCTGGATTTCTCCACATTGGAAAAACGGCGTTTTTATTGCCAAGAGGAGCTTCGACTCAATAGACGTCTGGCACCAGCCATCTATCTGGATGTCGTGGGAATTTGTGGCACACCAGAACACCCCTTTTTACGCGGTGATGGAGATATCATTGAATATGCCGTCAAGATGGTCCAGTTTCCACAGGACGCACAATTGGATCGGGTGTTGGCGCGAGGGGATCTGCAGTTTAAAAAGATCGATGCTATCGCACGTATGGTGGCCGCTTTTCATCAACAGATCAACGTTGCTGACAGAGATAGCCCTTATGGTGGGCCGGAGCAGGTCTATCAGCCGGTGATGGAAAATTTCTCACAAATTCATGAGCGTATCAGCGAAAAAGTCCATCTTAAAACATTGTTGCAGCTGCAGCGCTGGTGTGAATCAGCCTATGCATCACTGCGTCCAGTACTATTACAGCGCAAGGTTGAAGGTTATATCCGTGAATGTCATGGAGACATGCATTTACGCAACCTGGCCTGGCACAATGGTGCACCATTGGCATTTGATTGCCTCGAATTTAATGCCAACCTGCGTTGGATCGATGTGATCAGCGAAGTGGCATTTTTGGTCATGGATCTACATGATCACCAGCAGGGGCAGTTGGCGCAGCGATTTCTTAATGCCTACCTGGAACAAACGGGTGATTATGGGGCAATTCAAGTGCTGCGATTTTATCTCGTCTACCGGGCAATGGTACGTGCCAAGGTCGATGCCATCAGGGCAGGGCAGAGTGGAATCAATCCACAGGAGCGCGACGATGCGTTAAAGGATTTTAGCGGGTATCTACACTTGGCAACCCGCTATACCCGAGTGGATAAACCCCGTTTGATTATTACTCGGGGTCTATCGGCTTCAGGAAAGACCACCGAGACTCAGCCACTACTGGAATTGATGGAGGCCATCAGGGTTCGATCCGATGTGGAACGAAAGCGCATCTACGACATCAGACCAGAGCAGAGCACCGAGTCTGAAACCGGTAAGGGGATATACACTGCCGAGGCCACGCAACAGACCTATGCGAGACTGGTTGAACTCGCAGGCTGGGTCATTGATGCTGGTTATAGCGTTATTATTGATGCAGCCAACCTGAAGCAGGAACAGCGACTTTTGTTCCAGCAACTGGCCTCACAAAAACGAGTGGCCTATATTATTCTGGAATTTACAGCAAGCGCTGACACTTTACGCAAGCGTATTATGGAGCGTAAGCATGATGCCTCTGATGCCAACCTGAAGGTGCTGGAGCATCAGCTTGAACATTGGCAGCCCCTATCAGAAAGTGAACAGGCTTATGCCATCAATATTGATACCGAAGTGACATATAATGTTGTGGCACTGCTTGAAAAAATAAGATCAATGACAGACGGATAAATTAGAGTATGTTCACTAAGACCTGAGTGAAGTGGTTAATTTGCACACACGAACAAGAGAACGTCCGATAGTAAAAAAAATGACTGCTATTATTGTAATTGTGCTCATGCCCCTGCTTGCGTTGAATGCAATAATGTTTATGCAACAATCCTCAATGATCTTTTTCCCCTCTACAGAACTACAGGCAACCCCGCAAGACTGGGGGATGCAATACCAGGATGTTAGCCTGGAAACATCTGATGAAAAGCAGCTGCACGCCTGGTATATCCCTTATCAGGGTGCAAATAAAGTGCTGCTTTTTTTTCATGGCAATGCGGGTAATATCTCCCATCGTGGGGAATCGATTCGCATTTTTCACCGCCTGGGTTTGAATGTTTTTATTATTGATTACCGCGGTTACGGTAATAGTCAGGGTGAACCCAGTGAGGCAGGCCTGTATAAGGATGCCGATGCTGCTTGGCAATACCTGACCCAGGAAAGGGCTATTGATAAAGATAATATTATTATTTTCGGACGTTCGCTTGGTGGTGCCGTCGCGACCAAATTGGCTTCTGAGGTACAGCCTGCGGCACTGATACTGGAATCGACTTTCAGTTCTGCGCGCGAGTTTTCCAAATCAGTTTTTCCAGTATTATCCCGAATATTAATCTTTCGTTATCGCTTCAATTCATTGGGAAAGATTAAGAAAATCACCTGTCCGTTACTGGTTATGCATAGTCCGGATGATGAAATCATCCCTTTTCATCTGGGAGAGAAAATCTATCAGACAGCCAATCAGCCTAAATATTTCATCAAAATGAAAGGTGATCACAATAACGGTTTCCTGTTAAGTCAGCCGGACTATGAACGGTCATTAAAGAAATTTATCGAATTAAATGTTACCGGGACTCGATAACATACTAAACAGGAGCATGGCAACAATAAGCAAATTTTATAGTATTAAATGTTGAGATTTATCGTGTGATCTATATATTGTTTCCCCTGGGATTGTTTAAGCTTTTTGTTCCTCCAGCAGTTTCAAAGCAGGCCGTCAATTTCCTGCTATATTGGTTGTAACTGAGCATCCACTAAATGCGATTTCCTTGCAATCGTAATAGAGAAATAGGCCTGTTATGAAGTTTCAATGGAACATACGTTAGCGGCGGTAAATTAAGGCTAACAAAATGATTTGAGTCAACTATTCATCGTTTATACGTAATCTACGTATATGGACTATTGTATTAATGCAGGAGTGAATGCATTTCGTATATCTAAATGGAGGATACAGTGATGGCTAGTAGTAAAACCAGTATGCAAAAGAAAAGTCAGTCTTCGCGGCAAAAAGCCAATCCAGTCATATCTGAACAAGAACGTGAACGCATGATAGCTGAGGCCGCTTACTTCAATGCAGAACATCGTGGGTTTCAACGCGGCGATCCTGAGCAGGACTGGTTCCTGGCCGAGGGCCAAATTGAACGGCAGTTACATTCTTAAATTAAGGAGTTTAAAATCATGAGTAAGGTAACTAAAATTGAGACCGGTAAAGGTATTGAAAAAAAACCGTCAACACCTGCACGCGCATGGCATCCGTTCGAAGATATGGATCGGATGTTTGAAAATTATTTTTCACGTAACTGGATGCGCCCCTTTGGTAAGTTGTGGTCAGAAGATGAAATACTGGCACCTTTTGAAGGTAAGATGCCGTCTGTCGATGTCATTGATCGGGATAGAGAAGTTGTTGTCAAGGCAGAAATGCCCGGTGTCGATAAGAAAGATCTGGATATATCAGTGACTAAAAATACGGTGACTATTAAAGGCACCACCAGCCACGAAGAAAAGGAAGAGCGTGGCGATTACTGTCGCAGTGAAATGTCCAGTGGCTCCTATTCACGTACCTTGTCTCTGCCTGCGGATATCAACGAAGACAAGGTGAAGGCAAAGTACAAGGACGGGGTGCTGGAGTTGACTTTACCTAAATTGGAAGAAACCAAACGACAGAAAATTAAGGTTGACTAGTCACGGTCGAGTTGCGTTACATACATGAGCAATTTCACTGTGGATGAACGGGTGCGCAGGCTTCGTTTAAAAGAAACTTTGAGATAGTAGTAATTATTTACGTCACAGGTAAGCAGGTTTGCCATCCAGTAGAAACGCAACTAATTCTGATTGTTTATGTAGACATGATGAGCAGGTGATCGGGTGGTGCATGATGTAACGTCGTTGATTTGTATAACTCTTTAGGCCGGCTAATACCGGCCTTTTGTATTATTACTGACACTATGTTGTTTTAGATCATAAAGACAAGCTTATTAATCTACTATAATTAACAATAATTTCCTCTTGGGCGGATATATGTCAGATATCAAAGACCCTTCACTGGCCAGTCAGGGTGTGCAACGTACAGAGTGGGCACTTAATGAAATGCCTGTTATACGAGGTTTGATGCAAGATCTAGCGGTTACACGACCACTGTCGGGCATACGCATCAGCGGCTGTCTACATATTACGACAGAAACGGCCAACCTGGCGCGCGCACTAAAGGTCGCAGGGGCGGATGTCGAACTATGTGCCAGTAATCCATTGAGTACTCAGGATGATGTCGCAGCGGCTCTGGTCCGTGACTATCAGATACCTGTGCATGCCATTCGTGGTGAATCCAATCAGGTATATTATCAGCATATTCAGTCTGCACTCGATCACCGACCCATGATAACGATGGATGATGGTGCTGACCTGGTCAGTGAAATGCACAAAACGCGTACTGAGCTGTTAGACGGCATGTTAGGCGGTACCGAGGAAACCACTACGGGTGTTATTCGTTTACGCGCGATGGCTGCTGACAAGGCGCTCAAATTTCCTGTCGTGGCTGTTAATGATGCGATGACCAAACATTTATTCGATAATCGTTATGGAACAGGTCAAAGTGCACTGGATGGTATCATCCGTGCAACCAATATCCTGTTGGCGGGGAAGACTTTTACGGTTGTTGGATACGGCTGGTGTGGACGCGGAGTGGCTATGCGTGCCAAGGGCCACGGTGCCAATGTTGTCGTGACCGAGGTAGACCCACTGCGTGCACTGGAGGCCAGCATGGATGGTTATCGTGTTATGCCACTCATGGACGCGGCCAGGATATCAGATTTCATTCTCACTGTGACAGGTGATAAACATGTCATTGACAAGCAGCACATGGAGGTCATGAAAGAGGGTTGTGTACTGGCCAATGCAGGCCACTTCAATGTTGAAATCAATATCCCGGCATTGGAATTATTGAGTACTGGAAAATCCCGTCCACGTGAATTTGTTGAAGAATATACACTCGACGATGGTCGTAAACTACGTCTGCTCGCTGAAGGCCGCCTGGTGAATCTGGCCGCGGCGGAAGGTCATCCTTCAGCAGTGATGGATATGAGCTTCGCCAACCAGATATTATCAGCTATCTATTTACTGGAACAGCGTGGCCAGTTGAGCAATGACGTCCATGCGGTACCCACTCGGATAGATGCAGAGATTGCACAATTGAAGCTTGCAGCCATGAATATCAAGATCGATCAACTGACTGTCGAACAACAGCATTATCAATCTTCATGGGAGGAGGGGACCACGTAAGGGCCTGTAACGTACTGTGAGAACAAACATCAAGCGTATGTTGAGAGTGATAGAAGAGGAGGCAAGGTTCACCGCCTCCGATACCGGCAGGAAACACTTTAATGAACGTGTTATGAAAGCCATGGGTGACGTGCTCAGGGAAAAATTTGTAGGCGATATAGAAGAGAACTTTGCCTATGATAATGGTCCGCTGCCCATAGGCTACGGGCAGACCATCTCCCAGCCTTATATCGTGGCATTAATGACGGACTTACTGGACCTGACAGCGGATAGTATTGTGTTGGAAATTGGAACGGGTTCTGGATATCAGGCCGCTATCCTGTCCAAATTGGCAAAAAAAGTTTATAGCGTTGAGAGGGTACCTGAGCTTTATGAGTCTGCCAGTAAGCGACTGCGGGAGTTGGGTTATGGCAATGTCGAGACGCGTTGCGATAATGGTTATTATGGCTGGGAAGAAAAGGCTCCATTTGATGCCATTACGGTGACTGCCGCTGCTGCCCATATTCCACAAGCATTGACCAACCAGCTCAAGCCAGGCGGACGTATGGTGATACCAGTTGGATTACCGCACATGCATCAGGAATTGATGTTGGTATTAAAAGATAAGGATGGTGAAATATCAACGCAGTCTATACTGGGTGTGGCCTTTGTGCCATTGGTAACTGAGGGTAAGTAATTACAGATAGGGAAAATTGATACATACAGATTAATTAAGATTAGATTGCATTGGGATATATCAAGACATTGACGTATGTGTCTATGTGGTCAAAGTATTAGTATTAATTATTACTACCCCATTTTACTACTCACTTTACAATCACAATAATTAAACTATGCTGTACTGAGTCAGATAAAAGCCTGGCGCATTATTTTCGAAAGGGAGGTCACCCTTATGATCAAATTCAGACCTGTCCATATCTTTATTGTATTTTTACTGATTCTATCGAGCTGGGCGCAGGCAGCTAGCCAGTACAGCCATGTTTATGTGTTCGGCGACAGCCTGTCGGATACCGGCAACCTGTCCTCGATAATTGGCCTTTTCCCACCTCCCTTTTATATGAATCGCGTTAGCAATGGTCCGGTGGCTGTCGAGATTTTAGCCAATAAGTTGGGTTTAAACGCAGATGCCTCTCTGCACCTGATTGGCCCGGCAGTGGGAACCAATTATGCCGTGGCCGGTGCCAACGCTTTAGGCGATGAGATCATCGACCTTGACTCCCAGGTGTTCCTGTTCATGGCCAATCATGGTCATGTAGCCCCTGCCGATGCATTGTATGTCATGATGATTGGTGGCAATGATGTACGTTCTGCACGCGATGACCTGGATTTTAATTCTGCCAAAAATACAGTAAGAGCAGCGGTGGCACGGGTAAAGCTGGCCATTATGGCGCTTGCCCAGAGTGGTGCTCACTCATTCCTGGTCGTTAACCCAGCCAATATCGGCATTACTCCGGAAGCACACCTGTTAGCCGCATCGCTTGATGAACCCAAACTAATCAAACGCTCGAGGAAATTAAGTCAGGTATTCAGGGTCGCCCTGCATCAAGCATTGAATGACCTATCTTATACCAGTGATCTGCAATTGATCGAGTTTGATCTGTTCAAGTTCTTCAATAAACGGGTTAAACAAGCGGATCGTTTTGGTATTACCAATACAACTGATGCCTGTTTTAATCGAGATACATTCATCTTCCATGTTGACTGTGATTCTGGCCTGAATTTCGATCAGTTTTTTTTCTTCGATGACTTACACCCAACGGCACGGGTACATATGCTACTGGGTGATGCGCTTTATGAGGCGTTAGAAAGAACCAGAGAAAAACGACGATAATTTATTTTACATGATAACCGTGTTTGCGTATCGCATCTGTAATCGCATTAACGTATTTCCAACCTCTGGCTTACAGTAACAGTTCGACCTCGGTTTCACCTAGTTCAACCTCACTCACAGAACAGTTCTGTGAGGTATCAAGGATATTGCTGTGGTGTTCTGCAATTAATACAGCTAATTCAGCGGTATTATCGGGTTTGTCTGGCATAACTACTTTTATTCGTACCAAACAGCCATCATTTTCCAGGCCACGTTCGAGTATGCATGCAAGCATAGTCATGTCTATGTTACCGCCACTGCTAATGAACACAATTTTTTGCCTTGTATATGATTGATCTGTTTGTAGTGGAGTGCGGGTAACCGATAGCATCGCCACTCTCGGACTGGTTGCAGTGGCCTTCATTCGCTCGTATGATGAATATGGCTGAATAAACCAGGATATGGCCAATGCCGATACATAATGAAGATATCGCGAAGATATTTGAAGAAATGGCAGACTTGCTCGATATTGAAAATGCCAATCCCTTCCGCGTGCGTGCCTATCGTAATGCTGCACGAAGTATTCGAGGTATGGGGCATGAGTTGGAACAGATGCTGGCAAGTGGTACTGATCTGACCAAGCTGCCGGGTATTGGCACCCGTCTGGCAGCCAAGATAGAAGAGATCGTCGTGACAGGTCATGCCAATGCGCTGGATAAATTACATAAAGAAGTTCCGGCCAGTCTAGAGGACCTATTGCATATTCCTGGGCTAGGACCGAAACGTGTCCGCGTGCTGTATCATGACCTGAATATCAAGACACTCAAACAGCTGGAGCATGCCGCACGTCATGGACAATTACAAAAGCTTCCAGGTTTCGGTGCTAAAACCGAGCAGCGTATTCTCGAAACAATACAGTCTCAACATATAACAGAAAAACGCTTTTTACATCATACTGCCCATCATTATGTGGATCCGTTGGTAGCTTATCTGAGTAAGGTGCCTGGCGTACTAGAGGTGACAGTGGCGGGTAGTTACCGTCGTGGGCAGGAGACAGTCGGTGACCTGGATATTCTTGTTAGCGCCAAAAGTGACAGTCCCGTTATGCAATATTTTGTGGACTATGATGAAGTCACTGAAGTAGTGTCAAAGGGCAGTACGCGTGCCACCGTTTTTTTACGCAGTGGCCTGCAGGTTGATCTTCGCGTTGTGGAATCACAAAGTTATGGGGCTGCACTACATTATTTTACCGGCAATAAAGCACATAACATACAGATACGACAACTGGCGCAACAGCGTGGCTTGAAGATCAATGAGTATGGCGTGTTCAAGGGAGACAAACGACTCTCAGGAAAAACCGAGGCGTCCATTTTCAAGGCCGTTGGCCTACCCTATATACCGCCTGAATTGCGTAATGGCAGTGATGAAATCAAGGCCGCACAGCAGCACAAATTACCCAAGCTGATTTCTGATGAAGATTTGCAGGGTGATTTGCATGTGCATACCAAGGCCTCTGATGGGCATGCCAGTATAGAAGAAATGGCGCATGCAGCACGACAACGGGGTTTGAAGTATATTGCGATTACTGATCACTCACCATCGTTGACAGTGGCCCACGGCCTGGATGAATCCCGTCTGCTGCAACAACTGGAGGCGATTGACAAGATCAATGAAACATTCAGTGATTTTAAAATCCTCAAGGGTAGTGAGGTGGATATACTCGAAGACGGACGCCTGGATTACCATGATAGCATATTGTCACAGCTGGACATTGTGATAGCCGCAGTACACAGTAAATTTCAACTTTCACGTGCAAAGCAGACAACCCGCATCCAGCGAGCTATCGATTCAAAATATATCAGCATACTGGCCCATCCCAGTGGGCGTCTGTTGGGAGAACGGAGTGCTTACGATGTCGATATGTCCCGTATCATTAGCGCCGCGTCCGAACGTGGATGTTTTCTTGAACTGAATAGTCAACCGCAGAGGCTTGATCTAAACGACACCTATTGCCAACAAGCGAAACAGCAGGGCGTACTGGTATGTATCAACAGTGACGCTCATGGGCCTGCCGACTTCGATCATTTATCAGGGGGTATACACCAAGCGCGCCGCGGTTGGCTGGAAAAAAAGGATATCCTTAATAGTCGCCCATTAAGCCAAGTGATGAAATTTCTGAACGCAACGAGGAGGTAATACGAGCGTTACTGACAAGTGTAGAATGAATTGAATCGTAGTGTAGATTTAGAAGCTGTAATGAACCGCGATATACTGCCTGTTATTTTTTTTATAAGGGACAAATCGATGGCAAAGACTAAGCGCAAACCTCATGAACCCCTCAGTGAAGGTGTAGTATTTCACGTTCATGGTGTGACCAAGATTTACCAGATGGGCGAGGTACAGGTACAAGCCCTGCGCGGTGTGGATCTGGATCTGTATGCCGGTGAATTTACGGTGTTACTGGGTGCCTCGGGTAGCGGAAAATCCACCCTGTTGAACATCCTTGGCGGCCTGGATACACCGACTGATGGTCATGTTTATTATGGTAATCATGACCTCACAAGTGCCACCGAGAGTGAGCTGACCGAATACCGCCGCTATCATGTTGGCTTCGTGTTTCAGTTTTATAACCTGATCCCCAGTCTCACCGCACGGGAAAATGTTGCGGTAGTCACCGAGATTGCACGTGCCCCCATGCAGCCTGAAGAGGCCCTTCAGCTCGTCGACCTGGGTGATCGCATGGATCATTTCCCGGCACAACTTTCCGGTGGTGAACAACAACGTGTGGCCATTGCACGCGCCATTGCCAAGAAACCGGATGTGTTGTTATGTGATGAGCCTACCGGTGCCCTTGATTCCAAAACCGGTATTGTGGTGCTCGAAGCATTGCAACGTGTTAACCAGGAACTGGGCACCACCACCGCGGTGATCACGCACAACGCCGGTATTGCGCAAATGGCAAATCGTGTCATCCATCTCACCGACGGAAAGATTAGTGAAGTGCATGTCAACGATGTCCGCCTGGCACCACGGGAACTGAGTTGGTGATGCGGCGATGAGGGCCATCGACAAAAAACTCTGGCGGGAACTGTGGCGCATGCGTATGCAGGCCCTGGCCATTGCCATGGTGATCGTCAGTGGCGTAGGGATCTTCATCATGTCACTGAGCACCCTCGATTCCCTGTATGAAACCCGCGAAAGCTATTACCGCGATCATCACTTTGCGCATGTATTCGCTTCACTCAAGCGTGCACCATTGTCACTCGCACAGCGTATTGAGGAAATTCCTGGCGTTAATAAAGTCGAAACACGCGTAGTGGCCTACGTCAACATCGACGTTGAGGGCTTTTCCGATCCTGTCAGTGGCCACCTGATATCCTTACCTGATAACAGCACAGGTTTATTAAACCAGATCTACTTGCGCAAGGGTCGATTGCTTGAACCGGGACACGATAATGAAGTATTGCTCAGTGAAGAATTTGCCAATGCGCATCAGCTACAACCCGGTGACAAGTTGCGTGCCACTATCAACGGGCGGCGTAAAACACTGACTATGGTTGGGTATGCCCTGTCACCTGAATACATTTCTCAGATCGCACCCGGTGCTATGTTTCCCGATTATCGTCATTACGGCGTATTCTGGATGGCGCGCAAACCACTGGCCAGTGCTTACGACATGGATGGCGCATTTAATGATGTCACGCTTACCCTCAGTAAGGGCACCAACGAACAGGACGTCATCGATCGCCTCGATGAAATTCTGAAGCCCTATGGCGGTATCGGCGCTATTGCCCGCAAGGACCAACTTTCCAATCGCTTTATATCCGAAGAACTTAAACAGCAGCAAACCATCGCCACTGTGTTTCCACTGATTTTTTTCGGGGTTGCGGCATTTTTGCTTAATGTCGTCATCAGCCGCCTCGTCGGTCTCGAACGTGAACAAATCGCTGTCCTCAAGGCCTTTGGTTACAGTGACTTTGCCGTCGGTCTTCATTATACCAAGATGGTGCTGATGATTGTAGGGCTCGGTATCCTCTTTGGTATCACTGCCGGTATTTGGATGGGCAAGGGCATGAGCAACATCTATATGGAATTTTATAGCTTCCCATTCATGATCTATGTACTCAAGCCACAGGTCATCATCGCTGCGACAGTGATCAGTATCGCAGTCGCCATCCTGGCTACTTTATACGCAGTGCACCATGCCGCCAAATTACCCCCGGCCCAGGCGATGCGCCCAGAACCACCTGCCATCTATCATGCCACCACCGTAGAACGCCTGGGCCTGCAACGCTGGTTTTCTCAACCCACACGCATGATCCTGCGCCACATTGAACGCCGACCCTTAAAGTCATTGTTGACCACCCTGGGTATAGCGATGGCCTGCGCTGTCATGATGATCGGCGGCTTTCAGAAAGGCGCCATCGATCAAATGGTCGATGTGCAATACAATCTGAGTCAGCGTGGGGATCTCATTGCCAATTATACAGAGCCCACTTCGCTACGTTCACTCTATTCACTGCGCAGTATACAGGGAGTGCAGCATGTCGAAAGCTTTCGCATTGCGCCAGCGATGTTACGCTTTGAACATCGCTTTTATCGCACCGCGGTGCGGGGCATTCAGCCCGGTGGTGACCTGATGCGCCTCCTGGATACCGAATTGAATGTGATCGATTTGCCAGCAGAAGGTGTCATTCTTACCGATTATCTGGCCGAGCTGCTGCATATTAAACCCGGTGATTTCCTTACTATCGAGGTGTTGGAAGGCAACCGGCCTACGGTCCAGGTGCAGGTGGTTGGCACCGCCAAAGAATATCTGGGTGTTAATGCCTATATGCATCGCGATGCATTGAACCGCTTATTAAAAGAAGGTGATGCCATCTCCGGGGCGCTATTGCAAGTGGACGAACGTTTTCAACGCGAAGTGTATGCCGAGCTTAAGGACATGCCGCGCATTGCTGGCGTGGTTGAATATAAATCGGCCATTAAGGCGTTTTACGCTACCTTCGCCGAAACCGTGTTATTCTTTACTTTTATCACTACTCTACTCGGCTCGAGTATTTCCTTTGGTGTGATTTACAATAGCATGCGTATCGCTTTGTCGGAGCGTAACCGTGAACTGGCCAGTCTACGTGTACTTGGTTTCAAGCGCGGAGAAGTTGCCTATATTTTGTTAGGTGAATTAGCGTTACTTACCCTGGTCGCCATTCCGCTTGGCTTGTTAATTGGTTATGGCTTGTGCGCTTATCTGGCATTCGAATTCGATACCGATCTCTATCGCATTCCGCTGGTGCTGGGTATCAATGTCTATGCCTTTGCTGCCCTGGTAGTCATCATTTCATCCATCATTTCAGCCATTATTATCTGGCGTAACCTGGCCCATCTCGATATGGTGACCGTACTCAAAACCAAGGAGTGAAACGATGCAAGTAGCGTTGCGAAAACATCCAGTTATCGTGTTAATCACACTGCTGATTATCGGTCTGTTGGTATGGGGCTTCTGGCCGCAACCGGTACGGGTCGAAGCCATCGCAGTGAAGTATGCGCCCCTGACCGTCACCATTGAAGAAGAAGGGCGCACTCGGGTCATCGATCGCTATATCATCTCTGCTCCTGTCGATGGTGTTGCCTGTCGCGTGCAACTGAATGTCGGCGACCCCGTTGAACCGCAGCAGATCCTGTTGGGTATTACCCCGCTGGAGTCCCAGGTACTGGATCCGCGCAGCCGTGCCCAGGCACAGGCGCAGGTGGCGGCGGCCAAATCGGCCCTGCGCGCCGCTGAAGAACAGGCGCACGCCGCCGCGGCCGCGGCACAACTTGCCAGCACTGAACTCAAACGCCTGGAGCCTCTGGTTGAGAAGAAGCTGATTTCACGCGAGGCCTTCGACAAGGCGGAAACCGCGGCACAGACTACAGCGGCGACAAAACGCTCGGCTAACTTTAATGTAGAAGTGGCCAAATATGAATTGGAAGCGGCGCGGACTACATTACAATACTCGGCGGCAAGCAATACCGCTGCACCGGCAGAACGGGTGCCAGTACGCTCTCCCATTCGCGGCAAAATTCTAAAAGTCAAGCACGAATGCGAAGGCCCGGTGCGTACCGGTGAGCCATTGCTGGAAGTGGGTGACTCCTCGGCACTGGAAATAGAAGTGGATGTCCTTTCCGCTGATGCAGTGAAAGTCAAAGCGGGCATGAAAGTGCTGTTTGAGCGTTGGGGTGGTGAACAACCATTAGAAGGTGTTGTACGTATTATTGAGCCCGTCGGCTTTACCAAGACCTCCGCCCTGGGAGTGGACGAACAACGGGTTTTGATCATCTCCGATTTCACGTCACCACCTGAGCTGTGGCAACGGCTGGGTGATGGATACCGGGTCGAAGCGCGCTTTATCCTGTGGCATAACGATAATGTGTTACAGGTACCAACCAGCAGCCTGTTCCGCTATAACAATGGCTGGGCGGTCTTCGTGGTAGAAAATGGCCGCGCTAAACGCCGTGAAGTCAAAGCGGGACAACGAAACGGCTTAATTGCGCAGATTCTGGAGGGCGTAAAAGAAGGTGAAATCGTTATTAATCATCCGAGTGACGAGGTCGAGGACGGGAGACGGGTGACTCAGTATTAAATTGGAAATGTTTGAGGTCAGGGTAATAAACAAGGCAAAGCTGACGGGTAATCGATAGTTTTTACTCTGACCCGAATGGCACTTACTTAAGCTTTCTTGGATGACCCAATTTCTTTACCCTGTCTCTCGCTTCCTCGGGCGTTTTACAACTGAGGACATTCATACCCATCGTATCCTTGATGTTACGAATATCCAACTCGATATGCCAACGATTTTTATAGAGTGATTTTAGCACCTCTTTTGGATGACTTTTAGGGCAA